>Ga0307378_10000443_pt1 | contig 72838 bp, 66 predicted proteins | sample UN1MG_FD_202238 | JGI IMG/M metagenome (GOLD analysis project Ga0307378, IMG submission 202238) | Soil microbial communities from Risofladan, Vaasa, Finland - UN-1 | ecosystem: Environmental > Terrestrial > Soil > Coastal area > Acid sulfate soil | place: Finland: Risofladan, Vaasa | collected... | reverse complement strand
CCGCCATCTGGAGCAGCGCCGCGATCCCCAGCCCCATGATCTTCCCGCTCAGAATCTGCAGAGGGCTGAGAGACAGCATCAGGATCTCGATCACACTGCTCTCTTTCTCGCCGCTGATGCTTCTCAGTAGTAGGCTGGATCCCGTGAGGATGAAGATGTAGAAGAGAACGAGCATGATCGTGGGGAGGTAGCGAATCAGCAGGTTGGACTCGCACGTCATTCCGGGCTTCGAACACTCGTGATCGCCAGAGGCGCCATTCTGTGGCTCTGGAGTGAGATCCGTGACCTGTAGGTTCACCGGGTCTATGACTCGCTGGGCCAACTCCGCATTGCCACCCAGCACGTTGACCAGCAGCGTCCAGCGCATCGCCGAGTCCTGAACATGGGCTGAGAACGGGCTGGGGTTCGGACGGATGTAGTGCAGGTTGCCAGTTTCGATGTAGTCCTCAAAAATGACGAAGTAGGCGGCGATCTCTCCCGCCTGCAAAGCCTGCTGGGCATGATCCTCGTTGGGATAAGCCAGCAAATAGCCCTGGGGAATATCTTGAGGAATGACGCTGATCAACCCGGCCTGATCAACATACCCTTGAACCTCAAGCTCCGATGTTTCTGATGCCTCAGGTGCGATGCCACCACTGCCGGACGAACCGCCTTTTAAGATCGTGACGCCGAGCAAGACCAGGATGGCCAGTAGCGGGATGCCAAAGGCCACCAGCAGGAACGACGGTCGCCGGATGGTCGTGAGCAGCTCGTGGCGCAAAACAAGGATCATCTTTCTCATGACCGGCTCCCTCCCTCGGTGGTGACTCTTGCCTTGCCAATAATCTCACCGAGCCTCAGGCGCTGGCCGTAGCGCAGCATTCCGAGGCGGAAGGCGCGACCGGCCAACCACACGGCCCCAAAAGCGCAGGCTGTCTGAATGGTCGCGCTGGCAGCGATTTGCCACACCGGCACCACGGAAAACAAGCTGCGAAAGCCGACGGTCATGAGCGATGTGAAGGGCAGAAGAGTCAACACGACCGAGGGAGCAGCGTTTGGGGTTTCTCCAATGACCCTGATGGCATAGAGGGGAATCATGAAGAGCATGAAGAACAGCGCGCCTATCTGCTGGCCCTCCTGGGACTGTGCGACCGTCGAGCCTACGGCGACCATCAGGGCCGAAGCCAATACGTAGGACGGGATGGCTACGGCAACTACTGCGAAGATGGGTCCCCAGTCCAGGTTTGGGTTCTGCAGCCACTCGATGCCGAGGATACTGCCGCCCAGGAGGACGGCGAGGATGGCGACGAGAAGCCAGGCGGCGAGCTGAGTCAGTCCTATGCCTACGATGCCCAGCACCTTGCCGCCGATCAGTTTTGCAGGGGAAAGAGAGGTCGCCAGCACTTCCATCGTGCGGTTCTCTTTCTCATCAACCACTGCCTGCATCAGGTATCCGGAACTCATCAGCAGTAAGACGATGAAGGCAATGCTCAGCATCACCGGAGCTACGGCACCTAGGGTCGGCCCTCCATGGAATTCGCGCCTGCCGTCTGGTGTGCGCACCGTCACGTCATTGCCTGCGGCGGCCCGGTGGGCAATCTCAGGGGGCTGGTCGGCCAGCAGGTTGGCCCGGATGAAATCGTGGAATTGGCGGGTGGCGTTCTCACCGGGCTCCTTGAGATAGAAGAGTTCAATCCGGCTCGCCTCAAAGTAGTCCGGGGCCACCACGTAGTAAGCCTGGATAGTCTGTGATTCGAGAGCCTGGCGCGCTTCTTCCTCGGTCTGGAAAGGCAAAAAGGTGATGGCCTCTTCGGAGGGTCCAAGGGGGGGCGGAATAGGATCAGCCAGCAGGCCGGCGTGATCTACGTAGCCCACAGGAGCATAGTTGTTCTCCCGAGACACCATGAAGACGATCAACCCGATGTTGCCGCCAATCAACAGTGGAACGCTGAGGAGCACAAGGATGAAGCTCTTCTTGAAAACGTTAAGCGTGTATTCATGCCAGGCAACGTGCCAGAGCTTCCGCATCATGCGTCTCCTTCTTCAACGACGCGGATGAAAATCTCGTCCAGCGTGGGGATGGCGATCTCGAATCTCTCCACGATGACGCGCTGCGCTATCAAGGCCTGGAGCACGTCTTGCGGGCTCGTGCCCTCCGCCAACATCAGCTTGGTGGCATTGTTGTGAGGCAATACCTGTTCAACTCCCTCCACGTCTGGAAGGTCGCCAGCCAAACGCACCAGCACGGCGTGGCCGGAGTATTGCCGGCGAATCTGATCCAGGTCCCCATAGAGCATGTCCCGTCCATCGTCGATCAATAGGATGCGGTCGCACAACTCCTCGACTTGGTGCATCTGGTGCGTGGACATGATGATCGTTGATCCCTCATCACGTAGTTCCTTCATCAGGTCTTTGACCAACTGCGTGTTGAGGGGGTCTAGGGCGGTGAACGGTTCGTCAATGACGATCAGCTCCGGGCGGTGCAGAATGGTGTTGATGATCTGCGCCTTCTGCTGCATTCCCTTGCTGAGTTCTTTGACTTTCTTTCCCTTGTGTTCTGCCAAATCAAAGCGTTCCAGGTGCTCCGCCAGGCGCTTGCGGGCCTCTTTCGCAGGCACACCCTTCAACGTGGACAGGTAGAGCAAACATCTCTCGAGAGAGAGGTCCTGATAGAGGCCCCGCTCCTCTGGCATGTAGCCGATGCGGTTCTTCTTCTCCTCGCTCATCGGGCCGCCCAAGATGGACACTGTGCCACCATCAGGCTTGAAAACGTCGAGCAGCACGCGGAGAGTCGTAGTCTTACCTGAGCCGTTGGGGCCCAGCAGACCAAAGATCTCGCCGCGCTCGACGGCAAAGGATACATCAGCCACAGCCTGTGTATTGCCAAACGACTTGGCGATGTGTGAGACTTCAGCAGCATACATGGCTCGGTGCTCCTCTCGTTGGTAGTTGCCCTCGCACGAACTCAGCTAGGCGCCAGGGATCGACTGGATCAGCGCTGCAGGCCAAACGGTCGCCCCGCAGCCCTCCGCTCCGTACATCTGCATCTGGGCCGGCTCGGTTTTCCAGGTGACGAAGACGGTAAGGATGGTTGCCGCAACAAACGAACCAGACAGCACCGCCTTGCCCAAGACCATAAGACTTAGTCATTCCCATCATGCCGATGTATTTCCACTTGACGTTGTGCCCAGCGGGTAGGACGCTTTCTAACTGCGTCGTTCGACCCCGCTACGAGCAGGAGATGGCGCGGGCACCTTGGCCATACGCCGTGGCAGGGGCGGAGGGATGCAGCCGGCACCGACTACTGGTCTTTCTGGAGGGCTTGCCTGATCGCCTTCAGTTCGCCAAGAATGGCGGTCAGCGTCTCGTCTGAAGCTTGCAGGGGGCCTGGTTCGACCTCGGTCGCCGTGGGTGCCATGCCGCCCCGAAAACGGCGCAGCTCCGTGACCACCATCTCGTAGACCTCCTGGACGTTTGGCAGGCCCACCAGCTTCTCCTCGGCCCCGGATTGCCCGCTCATGCCAGCGGTCTGGATGTGCAGAGAGCCCAGACCAAAAAACCAGCGATCGAGGATGTCCCGACTGACCGTGATATTGGTCACTGTCCTGTACGGCACATGCTTGACGGACTGGGTGATGATGCCCACACGGACGATCACTTCGTCGTCCTGGACCTCGTAGCCCAGGCTGGAGTAGTACGGACCGGCCAGGAGTAGCGCCAGTATCCAGACTACCGTCTCGGCTAGGGCAAACAGCCCGAAGATGATGGTGGCGTCCCTGTCTGGGATGAGCAGGCCAAAGGCCACGGTCCCGCCAATGGCGAGCAACCCCGCGATAGCAATACCGATGCACAGCTTGACCAGATACCGTCGATTGGGTTTGAAGCTTCTGGTGGTCATCTGTTGTAGCCTCCTTCCGAGTTTAGCTTTGTTACGCCCGGTACTGGGACGGACGAAGTCTGTCTCCAGGACTACTTCCCCAGCCGGGAGAAAACCCGACCTGTGCGCTCCACGTAGGAACGATACTCGTCCCCGAAGTGTTCGATCATCATCCGCTCCTCGACCCGGGTGCGATAGAAGTAGCCGGGGAGCCAAGTCACCAGCATGCTGAAGCCGGCGATCCAGTTCTGCAAGAGGAAGACCTGGGCAATGCCCCACAGCAGGTGAGCGGCGTACATGGGATGCCGGATATGGCGGAACACTCCATTTGTCACCAGCGTGTGGCCTTCCAGGAACTCCAGCCTTGGTGACCAGTTGCGGGCCAGGTCGGCGTGAGATCTCCACAGCAACCAGAGCGACACCGCAAAGAGCACTACGCCAATCCAGCCGGCCCAGGTGGGCAAGTGGTAGTCGGCGAAGTCCAGCCAAGGTGTCAGGACGTAGATGATGGGCAGTACGAACATACCCTGGCCGAGGCTGATCAGCAAAGCATCCGCAACTGTCCTGTGATCCTCAGCAACGGCAGTTTTTCTGTATTGTCTGGTATAGACCACACGTATGAACGAGGCGACAATCACCATTCCGAAGTAAACACCCTGGAAGAAGCTACTGGACATTACCTAACTCTCCTGGCAGGTTCCCTCGAAATGGTTACCGCATGGGGCCCACGTAGCGGGAGCCAGAGGCATGCAGCAGATCCTCGTGGGCTTTCTCCGAGCGGTGGTGTGTGCGACTTGGTTCGACAATCCGCTCCTCCACAGGCTCAGCTTTGCTCAGGGCCTCTCGCTTCCTCAATACCTTGATGCTGATGGCGTATCCCTTCAACTGCCAGGCCAGTTCCATCTATCCTCCTTTGATCGGCTCAGTCGTCACTGTTCCGCTGAGCGGATCCCGTTTGTGCACAGCCATCGATAGTCGATAGCAGCCTCTCCGGTGGATCTCCCTTGCTGACGAAAGCGTCCACGCCGGCAGCCAGCGCCTCCCTGCGCGCACTTACCCCGCAACTGAGGGCTATCACCGCCGCCTTGGGGCAGGTTCGGCGTAGAGCGGGGATCAGATCGCTGGGCCCCAGCCCGGGCAGCTCCCAGTCGAGCAGTATGAGATCGGGACAGCTCGCTTCCGCCTGTGTCAATAGGTCTTGAGCATCGGAGGCCTCTTGTACAACATGCGGGGCCGTCTGTCGTGTGAGCAGTGCTCGGAGCGCGAATCTGACTTTGGGGCGGCCATCGGCCAGCAATATGCGCATCTAGTTCACCTCTGTTTGAGTCTGGGAGGTCTTGTTTCGACTCCAGTATACGGGATGCATCGGCTGGAGTCATCGGCCAGGTGGGGGATTTGACCATTGGCCAGGTGGCCAGTCTTCTCCATCGCCAACGTGCGCCTCCAGTCGTCGTTGGCGTACGAGGGCAAGGTGAGGTCGGGCGCCGGGGGCTTGAGGTGCGGAGGCGCCCTCTAGGTTGATCACGTAGCGAAGCCGCGTGGATGAGCGAGAGACACGGGTGCCAGGATATGGGGCACGACTTCAGGAAGAGGGGCCATGCCCCAGCATCTTGGGGAGTCGGAGGGCTGAGGGAGCGTGAGAAGCGTTGTGGGTGGGGCGCCTAGATGCTGACCAGCTTCTGCTGAAGGGCCAGGGAAACCGCCTCCGCACGATTGGACGCGCCGAGTTTGGAGAGGATGTTGCTGACGTGAGCCTTGGCAGTGGAGCGGCTGATCACCAGTCGCTCGGCGATCTCAGGGTTGGTCAGGCCCTCAACCAGGAGAGCGAGCACCTCCCGCTCCCGGGGCGTGAGTTCGTTGCCCGGCGAGAGGCCCTCCGTAGCAGTCTGTATCAGTGCCTGGGCCGCCTCAGGCGCCAGCGTTGGCCGCCCGGCGTGAGCTGCGCGTATAGCTTCGGCTAGGTCGTCGGCCGAGACGTTCTTCAGCAGATAGCTGATCGCTCCAGCCCGCAGAGCATCCTGGACCAGCTCCTTGTCCTCGAAGCTGGTCAGGGCAATGATCTGCACCTCTGGGCAGCGCGCGCGGATCTCCCGAGACGCTTCTGCCCCGCTCATCTCGGGCATGACCAGATCCATCAGTATCACGTCGGGTCGGGCAGAATCACAGATCTCCAGGGCTTCCCTTCCATTCCTGGCTTCACCCACCAGTTGCAGGTCTTTCATGGCCATGAGAAAGGCACTAAGGCCTCTGCGGACCATGTCGTGGTCGTCGACGATCATGACTCGAATGGCACTAGGCCCATTCATCGAGTTCTCCTCTCCTAGTATCCGTTTCAGGTTCTACCCTTCGGTTCTGGGCACCTGGCGGCCCATCTCATAGACTGGGTCGACGTGGTCAAGTGCCAGTTGCTACGCTTTTAGCTTCTCGACCTTGAAAGGCACTTGTCCTGCGTCTATCGTCATTCTTCCGACTGCCATAGCACAGAGACCTCTGTCCCCACGCCCGGCGTGCTCTCGATTCGCAACGTTGCGCCAATGGCCTCCACCCTCTCACGAATGATACCCAGCCCCAGGCGATCTGGCGGCACATGAAGGGCGTCGAAGCCGCAGCCGTTGTCTGTCACTGACAACTCCGCCGTTCTCACACGCTCCGTTTCCGCGTCGTCCGTTCGAGTGGTGCACCGAAGCCTGACCTGGGCGTCGGTCGCGCGAGCGTGTTTGACCACGTTGTTCAAGGCCTCTTGGGCAATACGGTACAGGGCGACGAGGACGTCGGGCGGCAGTTCGCCCTGATCGCCTTCGATGGCCAAGGTGATGGCGGCTCCCGAGCGCCCTGTGGCGGCCTCGCACAGCTGGCGCAGGAGCTCGTCCATGCTGGACTCGGCGAGGGCCGCTGGGCGCAGCTCCAGGAGTAGTGTCCGCATCTCCGCCAGTGCCCCTCGGGTCAGTTGCCTGAGTTCTTGGAGGAGCTGCCTGCCCTCATCCTCATCGCTTTCCCATACGGTGGGCACGACTTCGCCGATCAGACTCGCTGAGAAAAGGGTCTGTGTGACGGCGTCGTGTAGATCGCGCGCCAAGCGGCTACGCTCCTCTAGCACAGCTGCCTGCTGGGCTTGCTGGTAGAGACGAGCATTCTCAATGGCGATGGCTGCCTGGTGGGCCACGGAATTGAGGACCGCCAGATCGCTCTCATCGAGACCATCTATCTGGTCGCTCTGAACGTCCAGAACGCCAATGACCCCAGCCGTGGTCTTTAGCGGCACGGCGACTTCGCATTTGATCTCCTCGGAACCTGGGAGCAAGAGATACCTGGAGTCCAGGCTGACGTCGGGAACCAGCAGCGGTTCACCTGTGGAGGCGACCCAGGCGGTAATTCCCTCGCCGCCCACCTCAAGATGAGCAGGGCAGAAGTCAGGATCCTCCCAGTGGGCGCCAACGCCGGCCTTCATGACCAGTTCGCCGTTCTCAAGCAAGCCGATGGCGGTGTGGTAGTATCCCAGCGATGTCCTGACCAACCGAACGATCTCCTGCAACAATTCGTCGACCGTAAGGATGGACGTGATGCTGGCCCCTACCTCACTGATAACCCGGAACTGCTCTGCCCGGCGCTGCTCGGCATCGAGAAGGCGGGCCTCCTCGATGGCGATGGCTGTCAGGTTGGCCAGTGACTGGAGCACCACAAGATCACCTTCATCGAAGGCGTTCAACTGGTCGCTCTGGACGTCCAGGACACCGATAATCTCTGTTTTGGTTCTGAGCGGTACGGCCAACTCGGACTTGGTCTCGGCGGAGTTGTCCAGGAGAAGGTATCGTGGCTCCTGACTCACATCTGGCGCCAGGAGCGGCTCACCGGTGCGAGCTACCCAGCCTGAAATGCCCCGGCCCAGCCTGACCCGTGGAGGGTGGAACTTGGTATCGTCCCAGCGCGGGCCAGCCCCTGCCTTGACGACCAACTCGTCGCCCTCCACCAGGCCGATGCCGACCAGGTAGTATCCCAGGACCTCGTTGACCAAGCGAGCGGTCTGATCCAGCAGTTCATCCATGGTCAGGAGAGAGGTGATGCGAGTGCCCACCTCGCTCAAGAGGCGAAACTGCTCGGCCCGGCGCTGCTCGGAGGCGAACAGGTGAGCGTTCTCGATAGCGATAGCTGCCTGGTTGGCCAGAGACTGGAGGATCGCCAGGTCATTCTGGTCGAAGGCGTCCAACTCGTCGCTCTCGACATTCAGCACGCCGATGACTGCCTCTTTGGTCTTGAGTGGTACGCAGAGCTCCGACCGCGTCTGGGCCTCAGGGGATAACGGGAAATATCGTTCGTCCTGGCAAACGTCGCGCACGAGCAAAGGTTCGCCTGTGCCGGCCACCCATCCTGTAATACCCTTGCCGCCCACGGTAGCCCGTGAGGGCTGGAAAGCGGGATCCTCGAAGGGCGGTCCGGCCCCCGCTTTGATGACGAGGTCTTGGCCCTCAATGAGACTGATGCCGACGAGGTAGTAGCCCATGGTCTCTTTGATGGAGCGTACGATCTCGTCCAGGAGGTCGTCGACGTTCAAAGTGGAAGTCATGTGACGACTGACATCGCTGATGACACGGAACTGCTCGGCCCTCCTCTGCTCTCCATGGAAAAGCCGGGCGTTTTCCATGGCCATGGCTGCCTGGCTGGCGAACGCCACCAATAGCTCCAGGTCGGTCTGGTCGAACTCGCCTTGGCCTCGCTGTTTGTCCAGGACGACCAGAGTGCCCATCACCAGGCCCTTGATAGTCAAAGGGGCTATAGCTACGCTCCGGACTCGCCGTCCGGCCTCGCGGAACAGCTTGGACAGCGCCCTCTGATCCGCCCGGCTGTCTTGCTGGACTTGGTTGGAGATGACTGGTTGGTTGTGAAGGGCCACCCAGCCAGAGAGGGAGCCCTCCAAGGGGGCGCGGTCCCCCAGCGCCGTGGCGGGCAGGCCGGTGACGGCCACCGCCTGGTCTTCGTTGCTCCCCCAATCGACGACGTTGATGATTCCGGCATCGCCCTGCAGAAGGGTGGTCGCCTGTTCGATGATGAGGTTGAGGAGTGGATCCAGTTCTAGCGTGCTGGCCACGGCCCCAGTCGTCTCTTGCAGGGCGGTAACCTGGGCCAGCCGACTCTTAGTATCTTCATAAAGCTGGGCGTTCTCGATGGCTACGGCCGCCTGACGCGCAACGGATTGGAGAACCGCCAGGTCGCTATCGTCGAAGGCATTCAACTGGTCGCTTTCGACGTTCAGAACTCCAATGACACCTTCCTTGGTCTTGAGAGGGACGCAGAGTTCCGAGCGAGTCTCCGACATGCCAGGCACAGACAAGTATCGCGGGTCCTGGCTTACGTCTGAGACCAGGAGCGGCTCACCTGTGGCAGCTACCGAGGCAGTGATCCCCTGGCCACCCACCCTCATGCTCGGAAGCTGGAAGTCGCGATCCTCGAAAGGAGGGCCAGACCCCGCTCTCTCGACGAGCACTTCGCCCTCGATCAGGCTAATGCCAACGACGTAGTATCCGAAGGATTCCTTCACCAACCTTACGATCTCGCGCAGTAGATCGTCAGTGGTCAGGACAGAGGTTATGCGGCGACCCATTTCACTGATGACGCGGAATTGCTCCGCCCGGCGCTGTTGGGCGGCGAACAGGCGCGCGTTGTCGATGGCCACCGCAACTTGGTCTGCAATGTGGTTCAGCAGCTCTACGTCCTGCTCGGAGAACTCCCTGGCCGAGCGGGTGATCACGAACAGGGAGCCCCAGATTCTGTCCCTGGAGGCCAAGGGTACAATGGCTACAGTACGGAAGCCACTTTCAGCTACTGCTGGGCGCGTCAGTCCAGGCTCCCTGGACAGGTCCGGCACGACCAGCGGCTCGCCCGTCTGCACCACGCGACCTGAGAACCCCTCCCCTACCTTCAAGTTGTCGATGGCAGCGATGAAGTCCGGGCTCATGCCCCGGTGGGAGGCGATGGTAAGCGTTCCCTGCTCGGTTGCACCCCGTGGCGTTTGCAGGAGGTAGATCCCTCCGGCCTCTACCCCCATCACCTCAAGGGTCTTGTCCAAGGCATCCCCCAGCACCTCCCCCAGGTCGAGTGTGCTGCTCACGACCTCGGCGATGGCGTTGAGGGCAGCCAACTCCTTGGTGCGGTCTGCCACTTTCTGCTCCAGGTCTGCGTAGGATTCCCTGAGCGCCCTGGCCATCAGGTTGAACTGTTCGCCCAGTGTTTCCACCTCGTCGCCCGTTTGGGCCCTGATGGTGTAGTCGAAGTCTCCGCCAGCGATGCGCTCTGCCCCACGAGTCAGGTCGTGAATAGGTCGCAGGGCTCGTCCGATGGAGAAAAAGACGAGTGCACCAGAACTGAAGCCTGCGATGATCAAGACAGTCAGGATGAGCCTGCTGTATCCCCTGATGGGGCCAATGATGTCTTCCCAGCTTTGCTGCGTGACCAGCGCCCACCGGGTGTTGGGCACCGGAGCAAAGCCAGAGACCACTGGGTCTCCCGCCTCATTGTCAGTGAGCACGGCGCCGATCTCACCGACGGTCGCCCGCGACACCGGCGTCCAGTTGGACAGATCGGTGCCTGTGCGGGAGGCATCGCTGTGGTAGATGACCCGCCCATTTCCGTCCACGACGTAGGCCTGCCTGCTCTGCTCAGAAGTTACCTGAAGCAGGTCGGCGTACACTTGTGCAAATGGTGAACCGCCGACGGTTTGTAGGCCTGCCACCACGCCAGTGAACTGCCCAGCCGCGTCCAAAACAGGTACCGCCAGCGAGATGAGGCCTTCGCCCGTTAGCGGGTCGGTGAAGACGTCAGAGAGAGCTGGCTGACGGGTGAGGCGTATCAGGTCGAACTGGGAAGGCAAGGGGTAGTCCGTGCCTCGTCGCCCGGGGATGGCATGGATAGCCCAGACCATCACCCCTTCCTCGTTGAAGATGATTACTCCTGCGTCGAAGTGCTTGAATTGCTCTGGAGCCTTCATTGTGGCGACTGCCAGCCGGTCGACATCCATGGACTGGACGTCTCGCTGCATAGCGAAGTCCTGGAGGAGTTCGGCGTACTCATGCAGCCCTTCGGAGAGGCGGGCTGCTTGCAGCCTCGCCAGTTCGGCGTCTCGCTGCTGCACCACATCCTGGGCCACCCGCTCGTACGCGTACAGAGCTATCGTCGCTACCGCCAATAGCCCCAGGGCCGTTGGAATCAGGACGTACAGCAATGTCTTAGCTCTCAGGCTTCTGGTGAAGAACATTCAGGTCAACTCCCCGTGGAGAGGTCTGCCCGGAGATTCAGGTCTGCCTGCTGGGTGGTTTCCTCACTCCGTGGGTTAGCGACATGGTTTATCAGTCTCGCGGCGTTAAGAGCCGCATCAGGCCTGGCGGCCTCCCGGGCCCTCTGGCGCATGCGAGCCAGGCTCTCGGCCCCGTTCCGTGCGAGTCCCCTGAGGGCCAATACTAGCTTCTCGGGCGTAGGTGAGAAGATGGCTGCACCTGTTGCGACTGCCCATTCGGCGTTCCCTTCCTCTTGTCCCCGCAGAGCGCCGCTGATAAGCATGGGCAAACCGCAACTGAGCGCCTCACTCATGGTGCTGGGCCCGGCCTTGGTGACCAGCAGGTCCGCGGAGTGCATGAGAGTGGGCATGTTATCAACGAAGCCGAGGACGCGGGTGGGCACTTCCCAAGACGCGGACTCTAGTTTGCTCTTGAGGGCCTGGTTTCTTCCTGCCACCACCACGAGTTGGATGTCCAGTCCTGCCTGGGCCACCGCTCTGGAGATGGAGAAGACGTTGCCCATGCCTTCCCCACCCCCGATGACCAGCACGGTGAGATCGTCCTCCCGCAGCCCTAGCTGCTTTCTTAGCTGCTGCTTGCCAGAAGGGGCGTCCAGGAACTTGAGGCTGATAGGCATCCCGACAACCTTGACCCTGTCCGTTTCGAAGCCAGCATCCAGGGCCCTGCGGCGCGCCTGTTCTGTGGGCACCAGGCATAGATCCGCCGCCGGGCACAGCCACCAGCGGTGGATGCTGACCAGGTCGGTGACCACGGTGATCAAGGGCGTCCCCCACTGGTGGCGTTGGCGCAGCCAGGCTACGGCGTGGTTGGCACAGGGGTGTGTGGAGACGATGACGTCCGGCTCGGCAGTGCGCACTATCTCCTGGATTCTATCGAAGGACAGCGGCGCCACGACCTGCAGGAGAAAGAGGGAGCGGCGTCTCCCGTTGGACGAGTGCCAGAGGAGGCCCCAGGGACGGGGAAGCCGGTCCACCACGGGGCCGTACAAGCGGCCGGCAGCGCTCAGCGGGAATGGGTACCCCTCAGCGATGATGTCGGCGAGATGGAAGTCATAGCGACCTGGAAACAGGTATTCGAGCGCACCTGTGATGGCGTCAGCCACGCTGCGGTGGCCGCCACCCGAGTCACACATCAGGACGAGGATGCTTCTGGCCATAGTGGTGCTATCTTGGGTGTTCCGCTTCGAGGCCTGGCTGAGATCGCGTGCGAAGGCCGTAGCCCTCTCTGGAGAAGAGCACGTATCCCCAGACGATGGGCACCAGGCGCATAGCACGCATGAGGACCACGAAGGCCAACGCCTGGCTGCTGACCACACCAAAGACTCCGAGGGTCGTGATGGAGAGTATCTCCAGCATTCCTACGTTCCAGGGAGGGTTGGGGATGGTAGCGGCAAGAGCGATGACCACTACTGGAAAGATGTAGGGACCAATGCCCAGAGGAATCAGCGCGGCCCGTCCCAGGAAATAGAAGCTCACGGTCAGGATAAGCCAGAGGGGAACGGTAAGGAACAATGCGAGGAGTGAGCGCCTCCACTGCTGCATGGCTCGCACGCCCAAGGTGAAGCGTTCCAGCATGCCGCTGATTCTCCGGGCCAGCCCGGCCGACAGCCTGTTTGTGATCACACCGACCCACCTGGCGGTTCCCTCGCTGCGAGACAATAGCAGGACCACGATCAGACCGCCGAGTACCAAGGCCAGCAGACTGACCTGTCCGAGGGTCTGCACCAGGGGAGGCAGCGGAATGACCCACAGGATGGCAAGCAGGAGAAGGCAGAGCACCAGGATGTCCCAAATCTTCTCCACGAAGATGGTCCCCAGGGTGGCGCTCTTGCTCCAGGTCTCCTTCTGCCCCAGCACGATGGAACGGAGTAGCTCGCCGCTGCTGGCTCCGATGATCTGATTGCCGAAGTAGCCGACAAGGGTGGTGGAGAATAGGGTGCCGAAGGGGACACGCCGGTCAGAGGGGAAGAGGAATTTCCAGCGCCAGGCCTTGATGACGAAGAAGACCATCTGCGCGGCCAGGGCCGGCAGCAGGTAGATGTAATCGGCCGCAGCGAGGGTCTCCAGCATCTGGCGCAGGTCGACTCTCACGAGGACCAGAGCCAGCAGCAGCAAGCCGATGACCGTACCGATGATAAGTCGTGTCTTGTTGCTCAAGCGACGATTCCTCTAGCCGACGTATCCCAGGCCGCGCAATCGTTCTTTGATCTCCTCCTCGTCCTCAAGGGAGTACTGGTCTTCGCCAGTGGGACGCTGAGACAACTCGTTGGTGTATCGGACCTGCACTGCAGAGAGGTAGTCAGCAGCGAAGGCCTCGGTGAGGACGCGGCCGTCCATGTCGGAGGGGATGGGAATTCCCATGGCGTACAATATCGTCGGAGCCAGATCAGTGATGTTGGCGTCCTGGAGAGTGGCGCCGCTCTTGATGCCTTGCCCCGAGAGCACGGCTATGCCCTCGGGCCGGTGATGGCCCGACATGCCGACGATGGGCTCCACGACGTGGGCTGCGCCGAAATCGGCGTGTCCGAAGGCCATGTACTCCCAGTTCCTGGATTGCAGCACCAGATCAGGGGCCTTCTCCACTTGGGGGCCCGAGTAGATCTCCTCCTTGCGGTAGACTCGCTCCACGACCGGCGATCCCGTGCGAGGGTCGCGTATCTCCACGGCGCGAGCGGCTATCTCCTCGCGTAGCTCCTCGTACTCCTTGCCAGGCTGGACCATCCCCTGAGGCCGCTTGCCCGCCTGGTTAATGTAGATCTGGCCAAAGCTGCCCACGGCGAAGGCCTTGGTGCAGGCCCAGTCCACATCGGCGAAGGACAGGAAGAGCCGCTTCATCAGTCCGCCGCCCCTCTGGAAACGAAAGCGACGCCGCAGAAAGCCCAGTCGCAAGGCCTTGGCCAGGTGGAACACCCCCAAGGGGGTGAAGCCGAGCCTGAAGAGAGCGTATTTCAGCCTGGTCGCAGGTCGCTTCTTCAGTTGCAGCCATCCCATTTCTCGCAGCCAGTTGTTGACCAGAAAGAAGCTGTGGACGGGTCCGAAACCGTGGTCTGACATCACGATGATCAGATCGTCGGGCCCGGCCTTCTCCGCCAGGCGACCGACCGCCTGGTCCAGTTGGCGATGAAAGTCAACCACCAGGTCGCGGTATCGGTCCGCCTTTTGAGCCTCATAGGAGGGGTGAGTCTCGTCCAGTAGGCTCCAGGTCTCGTGTTGGAGCATGTCGTTGCTCCAGAAGAGTAAAAAGAAGAAGTCCCATTCCTTGTTGTCCAGCAGGTATAGCGCTCCCTTCAGCCTTTGTTCGACGTCGGCCACCATGTCGGCGATGAATCTATCTGTGAATTTGGTGGAGCGGTATCTTTCGTCCGGGAGCAGAGGAAAGCCGCCCATGGCCTTCTCCAGCTCATCACTGAGGGATGAGGGGTAGGTATAGTCATCGCTGGCGCTGGGGGTGAGGAAGTCGCTGATCATGTAGCCGTTCACCTCTTCGGGTGGATAGGTGACCGGCATGCCCACTATACCAACCTTGCGTCCTGCGTCGCTGAGGAGGTTCCAGATGGCCTGGGAGGCGCGCTGCTGAGGGCTGACGATGGAGATCTGGTAGGAATCGGGTCGAGGATGGACGAAGTCCACCAGTCCGTGTTTACCCGGGTTCTTCCCTGTGGCGAAGGATACCCAGGCCGAGGAACTGATGGGAGGGAGGGTGGTGGTGAGCACACCCGAGGCGCCGCTGTTCATGAGCCGCTGAAGGGTAGGCATGGTGCCGTCCTCGATCCAGGGGCGGATGAGATCGAAGGTGGCCCCATCGAGGCCGATGACCATGACCCTCCGTCTATTCGGGTTGCTGCGGTCTGACATGAACTGCGTCTCCGTTCACAAGCGGGAACGATTATAGCATAGCAGGCGGGCCCTAAGCTACTTTCCTTGTCCCCGGTGCGGGCAGACTCGCCAGTGTGGCTCAGACACAACCGGTGCTGCGCCCCGCCGGCCCACGCAGAGTCCTCTTGGCGGAGGGCAGGTCCATGTTGCTCTGGTACAGATGATGGTGGTTGACAGGTGTGGAGAGGGCTCTCGGGCCGCACCGCCCGTCAGGTGGTAGACCTCAAGTGGCGCCTTGGTGGGAGTGGATGGTCCTTCTCAGACCCTCGTGCAGGCCGACTTCCGCCTGCCATCCCAGCTCCACGCGCGCCTTGGTGGCATCGAGGTAGATTTTGAAGGTCTCACCTGTCTTGGGGGGAACGTGGGTGGGCTCGGCGTCATATCCGGTCATGGCGGCCATCAGTGCGAACAGATCGTTGATCGAGGTGCCGACGCCCGTTCCCAGATTGTAGATCTGCCCATGGAGAAGGTCCTGGGCGAGGCGGTTAGCGCGGACGATATCGTCCACGTAGACAAAATCGCGCTCCTGTTCGCCGCTGCCGTTGATGACCACGCCTTCCCCCCGAGCCATCTGCCGGGCGAAGATGGCCACGACCCCTGCTTCCCCGGTGGGGTCCTGGCGGGGTCCATAGACGTTGGGGTAGCGGAGTATCACATACCTGAGCCCGTAGGTGTGGGCGTAGACGAAGAGGTAGCTCTCCACCGTCAGCTTGCTCACGCCATAGGGGCAGAGGGGGTTCAGGGGGTGCGCCTCATCGCAAGGGAGATACTCCGGCTCACCGTAGATGGCGCCACCGCTGGAGGCATAGATGAATCTGCTGACCCCATGCCGACGGGCGCATTCCAGCAAGTTCAGGGAGCCGGCCACGTTGATATCGGCGTCGTGGCGAGGGTCGTCCACAGAGTGCCGCACGTCCACATGAGCTGCATGATGGTTGACCAGATCGGGTTTCTCCCTGCGAAAGACATCCTCCAACTCCAGGCTCCGGATGTCCAGTTGGTAGAAGGTGGCCTCCGGGTTCAGGTGTTCCTTCTTGCCCGTGGAGAGGTTGTCAACAACCAGCACCTTGTGACCCTCTTCTATGAGGGCGTCCACAACGTGGGAACCAATGAAACCAGCTCCGCCAGTGACCAGTACCTTCAAGATGGTACCTCCTGAAGCTATTATAGCCTTGCCAGAAGAGGACGTCAATACGCACGGCGAGAGCGCACCGCTCCCAAAGGCGGGGTGTCCATTGATCCAGACGAGATCGGGCTTCCTAGAGAAGTACGGTTCGGCGGACTCCGGGCGGAGATCAGAGGTCGGGCAGGTACCTACCTGCAGGACGGTATCCCCTTACTCTCAATCGTTCAACTGAGGCTGGGCGCGGGAGAACTGCTTGAACCCTCCGGTCCCTACTCGAGGATCAACTGCACAGGCAGCTGGGTCTGAAGGAAGATGATCCACCGTTGCTCATGGAGGAGACGGAGTTGGAGGAGGGCCGGTTGGGAGTGTGCGGGCGCACACACTGAAGGCGAGTACAGTCTGAAGCTCAGTCCCAATGTGGCCCCGAGGTCCTACTCTTCAAACCACGGTGGCGCGCTTGTCAGGGATCTCAGATCGTAGTTTGCATCCTTCAGTAGCGCCAAAAAGGCCTGCACCACGTCGGCATCGTACAGGGTGCCCGCGGTGTCAACGATCTCTTCCACGGTCTCTTCCAGACTGTGGGCTGGCCGGTAGGGACGGTCGGAGGCCATGGCCTCAACTACGTCCGCCACGGCGAGGATCCTGGCTTCTTGGAGGATCTGTCCCTGGGCAAGGCCCTGCGGGTAACCCGATCCGTTAAGCCTTTCGTGATGCTTCAGGACAATGTCGGCGACAGGCCAGGGGAACTCCACCGTGCAGAGGATGTCATAGGCATTCTGAGGGTGGGCCCTTATCAGCTGCATTTCGATGTCGGTGAGTCTGGTGGGCTTGCTGAGAATCTCGGCCGGCACCTGAATCTTGCCGATGTCGTGCACCAGCCCAGCCCAGCGGATCCCCTCTATTCGCTCCTCAGGAAGGCCCATTTCCTCCGCGATGGCGCAGGCCAGCCAGGACACTCGCTGCTGATGGCCTGCGGTGTACGGATCCCTGATCTCTCCCAATGCTGCCAGGGCTTTGACCGTTCCCCCCAAGGCAGTCCTCAACGCCCGGAAGCTTTGCTGTAGCTCCACCTGAGCCCGTTTGCGCTCGGTGATGTCGTGGATGATACCCTGGTGTCCGAGAGTCGCGCCGTCATCGGACCGCCACAGCGTGGTCGACAGCAACGCGTCTATGATGGTGCCATCGCTTTTCTTGAGTCGAAGCTCGTAGTCTCTGACGGCCCCGTGCTCTTCAATTTCAGCCTGGAAGCTCCCACGATCATCAGGTCGAGCATACAGATCGCTGGCCTGCTTCTGCGCCAACTCGTCCCTGGTGAGGCCAAATAGAGCCAGGAACGACTCGTTGACGTCCACGAAATCGCCGGCCGTGGTGGTAATGTATACTGCGTCTCGCGAGTCCTCGAAGAGCGTCCGGAATTTCTCCTCGCTCTGGCGCAGTGCTTCCTCGGCGCGCTTTCGCTCCGTAATGTCGACAATGGCTGCCTGCAGGGCTTGTCGCCCCAGGTATTCGACCAGATTGGCGAACATCTCCACCCAGATCACGCTGCCGTCCTTGCGAACGGCGCGACACTCGTAGCGAGGCGTTACGATTTTGCCTGCCAGCCGTTCCCGGAAGCGGCCCCAAACGAGCTGCTGATCGCCCGGGTGCACCAAATCTCTGACCTGTTCGGGTGACAGGGCCAGCAGTTCCTCGGGGGAACAGCCGACGATGTCGGCGACAGCCTGGTTAGCGAAGACGATCCTGTTGTCCTGAAGGACTACAATACCCTGCAAAGAGTGATCGACGACGGCACGATACGCCTCCTCCGCGCGCTTCCGTTCGACCAGTTCCCGCTGGGCTGCCTGATAGAGTTGCGCATTCTGGATAGCCACGCTCACCTGATGGGCCAGCGATGAAAGAAGGGTGAGGTCAGATTCCGTGAGGGCCGAGGCAGCAGCGGACTCGACGTTGAGTACACCAAGCACTTCGTGGTCCTTCTTGATGGGCACCGCAATCTCTGACACAATTCCTGAGGCAGCGGGGAGGTAGTCGGGATCCCCTGAGACATCAGGTAGGAACTCTGCCTCACCGGTACGGGCCACACGAGCGATGATCCCTCTGTTGAGGGGAATGAAATGGAGGGCTCGCTGGGGGTCGTAGCCCGCCTCAGCGCCAAGCCGCAACCCGTCCGCTTCGCTGGTGTATATGCTAGCCATGTCGTAGCCGAAGACTGAAGCCAGCTTCTCCACGACGTATTGAAAGATCTGCTGCGGTTCCAACGTTGAGTTAATCAACTGGGACACTTCTTGAAGCGTCTGGCTCTCCCTCAGTCTTCGGTCGGTCTCCTGGTAGAGGCGGGCGTTCTCAATGGCGATGGCAGCCTGGTCAGCCAGTAGTGTAAGCACGCGCAAGTCGTCATGGTCGAAGGTGTGGGGTTCCAAGAAGGCCACATTGAATACGCCCAGCACCTTGTTCCCCCGCTTGAGAGGGAAGCCGGCGATGGCCTCCATGAGTTTGTCTTCGTCTGTCACATCTCGGAAAAGACGATGGCTTCTGGCGTCGTTGATTACCACGGGCTCGGCCTTTTTGGCTACCGTCGCTGTGAGACCGTTTTTCCGAACCTCTGTGAAGAGAAGCCTTGCCTGCCCTGGGGCCCAGGCACCGGATCCGAAAACGAACTCGTCTCTCGCTTCGTCACGGAGGAAAATGTGAGCATCGCTGGCCTGGACCAGTCTGACGGCGCTGGTGACGATGGTATCGAGCACAGTAGCCAGATCAAGGGAATGTGTGAGTTGCAGACTGATCTCGCGCAGAGCGGTGAGCTCGCTTACGCGCTGCACCGTGGCGGCAACGGTACGTGCGTTCTCGATGGCGATGGCGGCCTGACTCGCGAATAGGGTAGCCAGTTTCAGGTCACTCTCGTCGAAGGGGCGCACCGCGGGTCGGTCGATGGTGAGAACCCCTAGCAACTGGTCTGCCCGCAGCAGGGGCACTCCGAGAACGGTGCCAATGGGCACGCCTTCCCACTGCGACGAACGTCCAGGCCAGTGCGCGTAGTCGTTCACGATCAGTGGTTCCTTGGTGCGTGCCACTCCTCCCACCACGCCCTCTCCCAAGGAATGCTTCATGCCCAGGAGGCTGGTGCTATACCCATAGACGGTAGTCAACTCGAGGTCCTGGCTCTCTGGGTCGAAGAGGTCTATGGCCCCGGCCTCGGCATCCAGCAACTCTGCTGCGACTCGCACAATAGTGGGCAACACCTCTGAGAGGTTTGTCTTGGAGACAACCTCCAATGAGACCTTCTGCAGGGCGGCCAACTGTTCAATGGTCCGCTCTCTTTCGGCGAACAGGCGGGCGTTGCGGATGGCGACGGCTGCCTGGTTGGCCAGAAGGGTGGCGAGGCGGAGATCCGTCTCTCCGAACACACGATCCAGATTCGAGTCGTCGACGAAGAAGGCACCCACCAGGGAGTTGCCGTGCTTGATGGGAACGGCCAGCACGTTGCAGGTGGGTTCGTCCTCGAAGTGGGGTGACCTTCCCTCCCAGTTCTTGTAGTCCTTGATAACCATAGGTTCACCGGATTGGGCCACCTTGCCGCACACGCCCTCCCCCGGGGCCAGTCTGATCCCCTGTCGATCTCTGGTGTGGCCCTGAGCAGCTATGAGTTCCAATACCTCCGTGACTGGGTCTAGGAGGTACAGACCGCCGGCGCGCCCATCGAGCAGGTCCAGGGCGCGTCGCACGATGGTATTGAGGAGCACGGGAAGTTCCAGCTGCGTGGCGATCTCGGTGGAGATCTCATACAGGGCTTCCAGCTCCTCTGCCGTGTGCTTGGTCTCTTCAAAGAGTCTGGAGTTCTCGATAGCGACTGCGGCCTGGTGGGCGAAGAGCGTGAGGAGGCTCTGGTTCCCTTCAGTGAAACTGGGGCTTTCGCGGCCCCTTTCGACTACCACGACGCCAAGGAGCCTGTCGCCATAGGTAATCGGGACGCCCACCACATGGGCGAACCCATATCCGGCATACCTCTCCGAGCGACCAGGCCATGACTCATAGTCATCCACGATCAGAGGCTGCCTCGTTTCCAGTATCGTGCCGGAGAGCCCTTCGCCTGCTTTCACCACCACACCGTGAACCGGGGCGGGCATTTCATGCGAGGCGGCGCTGATCAGGTCCTGGGTGTCGGGGCGGTAGAGATATATGTCCCCGGACTCGCCCTCCAATAACTGGACGGCTCGCGCAATGATCGCCGCCAGCAGACTGTGCAGCTCCAGGCGACTGACGATGTGCAGCGATGTCTCGTGCAGGGCCAGTAGTTCCTGCGATCTCCGTTCTTGCTCCTGGTAGAGGCGCGCGTTTTCGAGGGCCATGACGGCCTGGTTCGCAAACAGAGTGGCGAGCTGTACATCGTCCTCGTCGAAGGGACAAGGCTCGCTACGGTCGATGGTGAGGACGCCCATGAGCTCCTCGCCTCGTAGGAGTGGCACGCCGAGGGCCGCGCATATCTCGTCCTCGGCCACCTGTAGAACCCTGTTGGGCCAGATGGCGTAGCGGTCCACGGTGAGGGGCTGCTTGGTCTCGCACACCCTGCCCGCCACGCCCTGCCCTGGCGAGAGCCTTATGCCAGTGTAGTCGTTCCTGTAGCCGTGGCTGAATCTCATCTCTAACCGCTGAGACTCGGCGTCGAACAGGTCAATGGCTCCTGCCTGGGCGTCAAGCAACTCGGTGGCCTTCAGTACGATCTTGAGCAGCAGATGCGAGTGGTCGGTCTCGGCGAGAAGCTCCAGGGATATCTCGTGGAGTGCACCCAACTGTTGGATCTTGCGCTCTGTCTCGCTGAAGGCGCGGGCATTCTCAATGGCCACCGCCGCATGGTTGGCAAACCACTCCAGCAGCCAGAGATCACGCTCATCGAAGGATCTTGGGCTCGGGCCGTCGGTCACGTTGAGCACACCGATGGTCTTGTCTCCCCACTTCAGAGGGACCGCCAGTACGCCACCGAAGTGGAGGCCGTCGAACTGGCTCGAGCGGTTCTCCCAGTTGGAATAGTCTTCGATAGCAAGTGGCTGGCCTGTGAGGATCACTCGTCCGGAGAGGCCTTCTCCGGCCTTCATGCGGGTGCCGGAGTAGTCCTTCCCCAGGTTGAGGCTAACCACCAACTCCAGTTCGTCCTGCTGAGGGCGGTACATGTACAGCGCGCCGCCCTTCGTCCCGATCAAGGCCGCAGCTCTTTCCACGATCAGGCGCAGCAGTTGTGGGAGATCCAGTTGCCGGGTCATGTCTAGAATCGTGTTGCGAAGGGCCTCCATCTCGAAAACCCTGCGCATGGCGTCTTCGTAGAGGTCCGCTCTTTCCAGAGCGACCGCGGCCTGTTGCGCCAGGACCGAGATGCTGGGCAAGTTCTCTTCGGTGAGACGCTCGGACCAGACGGTCAGGATGCCGAGCACATGGGAACCCGCAAGGAGGGGCGCCGAGATGGCCTGATGCGCCTGCAAGAGTTCGACTAACTGGGGGAGCATCTCCTTCGCGGGCCCGGGCAGTACTTCGCCCATGACATGCGCGAAGTCCCTGTCCAGGGTCGTCTTGGCATCTCTGACCACAGCCTGGATGTGAGCGGATGCGCCCGACGCAAAACCATAACCAACCAGTGGAACCCCGAGCATGGCCTCCACGACTTGGAGCGTCTCTGAGCTGAGGTTGGTGTGTCTCAGCACGACCTTTCCACCACTGTCCTCCAGAAGGCCAAAGAAGCAGTTGAAGCCCTGGTCCCTCAGTTCGTCGCCTATGGCCTCGAAGATGCGATCGGGGTCAAGCAGGCTCTGGACCCCCGCTGCGGTTCTACTGAGAGCCAGTACCTGTTCGTGTGTGCTTGGCAAACTGCCCATCGAACCGTGCTTCTGGTCTGCTGGCGTCTGCAATGGACCACGGCGGTGCTGCGGCCTCTGTGAGGGGTCCTTTGACTTGGCCTTCCTATGGCGCTGGTTGCTCATGCTATGTCACTTTCTGTGGCAGCGGATGGTCTATCACTCTAAACTGCGCACCTTGATCTACAGTATACACGGCAGCTTTGTTCACAACGATCTTCTGTACCTGTCGCTCCCCGTTCGAGGGACAGGCCGCTGGCTACGTGGGGGTGACATTATGCTTGTCCGGCACCCCCTGCGCGTAGCGCTGGTAGTTGTCTCTTCCCATGTCCTTGGCACGATACATGGCGATGTCGGCTTTCCCTCCGGAGGGCCTCGAGCACTTGAAGGCCATCCATCTTGGGTATCTGCAAATCGAGTATGATCAGGTCCGGCTCCTGGTCTACTGCCAGGCGAAGCGCTTCCTCTCCATCGGATGCGCAGAGGGTTGTGTAGCCGCCGGGACCCAGGAGCGAGTCCCTCAGAAACTCCACGTTTCTGACGTCGTCATCCGCGATGAGGATGCTTTCTCCGCCCATGTCCTGGTCTACACTCTGGTCGCGTCGGTTTTCGTGGGCTGTAAGCCAGCAGGCCTGGGTTCACTGAGCTGGTTCCCGTCTAGCACTTCTGGCTTTACGGTCCATGGGTTGCGTCTCGTGGTCCAAGGAACTGTATCTCTGGTAATTGTCTCGACCTCGTTCCTTGGCGAGATACATGGCCACATCGGTCTGTCTGATCAGTGTATCTACATCTTCGGCATCATCGGGATAAATGGCCACGCCCAGACTGGTGGTGACGTCCAGTTCGTGGTCGTCCAGGACGAAGGGCTTCCTTATGGCCTCCAGGACCCTGTCGGCTATTCTGTTCACGTCGTCCACTGAGGTGATGCCGGTAAGAAGGATCAGGAATTCATCGCCTCCCATGCGGCAGATGGTGTCGCTCTCCCGCAGCAGAGTGGTCAAGCGCTCACCGACCGCCTGTAAGAGCTCGTCCCCGGTGGCGTGACCCAGGCTATCGTTGACGTCTTTGAAGTGATCGAGATCCATGAGCAAGACGGCCAACTTATCACCGTTGCGCCGAGCTCGTGCCAGGGCTATCTCCGTACGGTCGTAGAAGAGGGTTCGATTGGGCAAGCCCGTGAGAGGGTCGTGATAGGCCAGTTGTCTGATCCTTTCCTCTGCCCGCTGGCGCTCGGTGATGTCCTCAGAGACCACGAGTTGGTCCCCACCCTTCACGGAGACCGGCCTGAAATGGACGACTTTGTCGGTGCCATCCGCGCACCGAACGGTGAAGGTTCGAGGCCTTCGCTCACCTTGCTGCGCTGAGTGTAAGTCTTGCAGCCAGAAGGACATGACCTGATGCCGGTATTCCTCATCGGGGTAGGCCCTCTTGAACCATTCCCTGCCGTTGGGAACATCCGCCATAGTGTAGCCGAACATGTCCACGAATCTGGGATTCACGTACTCGTAGCGGCCATCGCCGGCGATGACGGCTACCCCGAGGGGGAACTCCTCCAGGAGTACTTCCAGTCTCTCCTTGTCTCTCTCGAGTTCGTCCTCCGCTGCCTTGCGTCTGGTCAGGTCGGTGGTGACGACGTAAGTGCGCTGGCCAGCGCCATCGTGGGAAGTCGAGGCATAGCGGTTGGATATGTAGCGGCGGTCACCGTTCTTCCTCAGGATCCAGAAATCCAACTCGCCTGGCATCTCGCCTGACTGTCGGGCCTTCTGCACGACCGGCTCGAGCCGTTGTCTATCCTCAGGGGCAGCCAGGTCGAGATCCTGCATTTGTTTCAACTCGTCCCCGGAGTATCCAAAGATCTCACAGGCGCGATCGTTGACGTAGACGACTCTTCCATCCTCGATGATGGTCAGACCATCCCGGACATTGTCTGCCATCCTGCGGAAACGTTCTTCGCTGCGCCGAAGGTCCGCTTGAGTGCTCTGGAGTCGCTCCAGCATGCTGGTGATCTCAGACCCCAGCTCCGACAACTCGTCCTGGCCCGAGACCTGAACTCTGGCGGACAGATCGTCGTGCGAGTGGATGCGAGCGACACGTGCCGTCAGCTGTCCTACGCGACGCAGGACCTGGCGCTCCAGAGTTGCCAACTGGATGCCGCCGAATACGATGCCGACCAGAAGCATGGATATCCAGAAGTAGGTGACGGCAGACTGGCCGTGGTTATAGATATCCCTGGGCATGTCGACCCTTAGCACAAGGCCCGGTGCACCATAGATGTCTCGGAGCACGCCATACCCAGCGACAACGTCGGCGCTCAGCGGTCGGACGACGATGCTGGGACTCTCTAGGAGTTTGGGCCGGACTTCTCCAAAATCGGTCGGGGGGCTTGGATCATCGAAACGTTGAATGTTCAGCGACGAGTCAGTGATGTCGGCCAGGTACTCCGTCTCGGCTGAGTCGAGGTACCGGGCCATGATCAGCCAGCCCCGCATGGGGCCTTGATCCTGGCTGGTGAGGATGGGCCTCGACGAGACAAGCATGGGTCCTTCCGGCAGCGACAGAATACCTTTCACATGGCTTTCCCTGTCACCAACCGGTGAGAGCAGACCTTCCGGGGACAGATGCCCCAACAGGGCTTCAGATACGGGAATCTCCTCTTCGTCTTGCAGGTCGAAGGCCCTGCCGAAGACCACCTCACCAGATCGGTCCACCAACAGCAGCGCGTTCAGCCGCAAGGTAACGAAGGTATCATCGACAAGATTGGACTCCACATATGCGGGATCTCTGGTTAACATGAACCGATAGGTGTCGTCCCAGCCAGCCCAGTCGTCGGTAGTGGTGTCCAGTTCGCGGAGTTGGTTGTCGACGGCGTTCAGTACTCTCTGCACGTCCCTCCGGGTCGCCTCATCCTCGAGTCTGGCGAAGCTATCGAGCAAGATGGTCCGCGAAGAGACGTAGAGGAGGGCCATCAAGGCGAGAATGGCGGCACCGAGGATGGCCATGGTCTTATTGCGCAGTGTCATCCAGTCTGTCTCCCGTGCTCTAGGCCGAGGGCAGCGGCGATGCTCGTGCACAATCCGTCGAAATCGAGAGCGTCAACCATCGAGTCCGTGGCAGCTCTCTCTGCTTTCTCTGGCCCGTGGAAAGGCAGGGCCTTGAAGTGCGGATTCTGTTCGTTGAGTCGCTGGCACAGTTCCTGCCCATCGATGTCCCTCAGGGTGGTGTTCACCAGCACCACATCTGGTTTGAACTCGGCCAGTTTGATGCCCACGTGGAGCTCGTCCTGAGCGCTGGCAAAACTAAATGATGGGAGGGTCCTGGCCAGAGATTCGAGTACCTGGTTCCCGTCATCGACGATCAGGATCCTTGTCTGAGGCTCGGTCGATGGAGTGCGGGTGTGCTCCAGGTACTCGCTGAGCATCTCCAGGCTGTAGCGCCTGTGTCCCCCTGGCGTGCGAAATGGTACCAGCAGACCTTCCTTTTCTATCCGGCCCAGGGTGAAGAGGCTGACGTGGAGGTGCTGTGCTGCCTCCCTTGCCGTGAGCAGACCCATGGGACTGTCCTCCCTCCCAAACGATGTGAAACCGCATGAAACGCGCATAATCCAGTTTACAGACCCCATGGGCGCCTGTCAATAGGAAAATCGTACCCCCGGCAGCATGCCCAGCGGCCCGCCCAGCTGGGTCCGGTTCGCTGGGTGGCGCCGGCACGGTGATGGGCTCACAGAGGGTGTATGCGTGGCGGGGCGAAGGTCGGGCTACGGCATTGACAGATCTCGAGAACGGTGGTACACTGTGCCTGAGCCGGGCCGGGGCTGAGAAAGAGGTAGATATGAACCTCCCGGAGGTTCCTGATTGACAGACAGGGATGGTGGCAGTATAATGTGTCGGTGTGTCTGGCCGGAGTTCGTGGACAGGGGCTGCTCCGGCGGCAAGGGGGCACATAGTATTGACTCCAGGAGGAGAAGCGATGTCTAGGAAAAGATCTGGTTTGGGCAAGTGTTTGGTATTGATTGGCGTCCTCGCTCTGGTCGTACCTCTACTCTTCGCTCTCGCAACGCCGGTGTCGGCAGCCACGCTGCGAGTCAACAACGGGGTTGCTTGTGATGACGTGACCGGCAATCCGTATTGTACTATCCAGGCCGCGGTCAACAAAGCCCAGCCTGGGGACACGATCTACGTCTACCCGGGCAACTACGACGAGAGCGTGAATCTCAGCCTGATGGACCCGGATGGGGATCTTACCCTGGTGACGGTGAACGCCGCGGGGGTTCCCACGCCGGGTACGGTGACCGTGGAGGACCAGGGTGGCGACTCGGAGATCTACACAGGGGTAGTTCCAGCATTCGATGGGGACCTGACGATAGACGGCTTCAACGTGCATTCGATGGATCCTGCGATAAACGTGGCTGTGAGTGGGGATCACGATGTAGAGATCCGCAATGTGACAGCCACCAACGTTCATGATGATGGTATCAGGGTGTGGGCCGAGTCCGGAGATGTGACGATCACCAACTGTACGGCGAGCAACAATGAGGGGGCCGGCATCTTGGTTTGGAACACCAGCGGCGAGGTGACCATTACCGATTGCACGGCCAACGACAACGGTGCCGGAGCACCGTTTCCTGGGGGTCCGGGCATCGTGGTAGTTGCGGTGAAAGGGGACGTACTGATCAGCAACTGTACTGCCAACAACAACGTATGCTCCAGCAACAATAGGGTGCATCATGAGGGCAACTCTTGGTGCGGGTACGGCGTCTGGCTGGAGTACCCGCAGGGAGAGGTCAGCATCTCCAACTGCACCATGAAAGGGAATTCGGTTGCAGGCGCCGGGGCGGGATGGCCCTCTGGTGCCGTGAGCATCACGGCCAGCGTCTTGGAGGGTAACCTCATAGGTGTCATGGGCTTGAACCCCGCGGCCGGGATGCTGGTGAATGGGAGTATCGTTTGCGGGAACACCTCGTACGGCCTGTACGTCACCGAAGCTGGCTCTGTGAATGCGGAGGGCAACTGGTGGGGCTGCGCTGCTGGCCCCGGTGATGCGGGATGCGACCCCATCGTGTCTACAGGGCCAACGGTGGACCACACCCCGTGGATCGACACCATCACCGGCAGTGCGAGCGCGGACCCGGCGACCGTGGGGTCACCTACAAACATCACCTTCCGGTTCTCGGGCGGCCCGCCTGCGGTGTACCTGGGCCAGGGCCCTGGCGACCTGCGGGGTCCGGCGCCCTTCACGGTGAGCACGGACAACGGTGTGGTTACCAGCTCCGGATTCATTGGCGACACCGAGGGCAGATTGACGGCGACCCTTACACCAGCGCACGCTGGGACAGCGACGGTGTGGGTGGACGGGCCGTGTGGGTTGGATGGGAGCATCGTGCTGGGTGTCGTGGCGGCGGCGGAGTTCGTGCCTGAGCCGGGGACGGTGCTGCTCCTGGGCAGCGGGTTGATGGGCCTGGCCGGGTACGCGGCCCTTCGACTTGGCTCAGGGCAGGGCCTGCGGCTGCGGAAGAGATAGCCATGAACCTCCCGGAGGTTCCAAACCTCGGGAGGTTGTGATGGCTCCGGCGGCAAGGGAGCACGTAGTACTGACTCCAGGAGGAGAAGCGATGTCTAGGAAAAGATCTGGTTTGCGCAGGTTCTTGGTATTGGTTGGCGTCCTCGCCCTGGTCGTACTCTTACTCTTCGCCCTCGCAACGCCGGTGTTGGCAGCCACGCTGCGAGTCAACAACGGGGTTGCTTGTGATGACGTGACCGGCAATCCTTATTGTACTATCCAGGCGGCGGTGAACGCGGCCAACGGGGGCGACGTGATCCATGTCTACCCCGGCACTTACAACGAGAGCGTGAATCTGAGCCTCATGAACCCCCAGGGGGGTCTGACTCTGGCGACGGTGAACGCGACGGGGGTTCCTACGCCAGGCACGGTCCAGGTGCATTGGGGAGGTCCCGATGCCGAGATTCGCACAGAGACAGCCTTCGACGGCGACGTTATCATAGACGGTTTTGTAGTCTACTCGGACGGTTCAGGCATCGACGTCGAAGTGAAGGGTGCAGGGAGCGCCAACAGGAATCTGGTGATCCGCAACGTGACGGCCAATGGGACTGGCAATAGCGGCATCGAAGCGGAGGCGGACGGCGACGTCACTATCACCAACTGCGAGGCCAACAACAACACAAAAGCCAGCGGAAATGGAATCGTAGTCAAAGACACTGGCGGGAATGTGACTATCCTCGACTGTGAAGCCAGCGGCAACGCAGGCACGGGAATCTGGGTGAGTAACGTCTACGGCACGGTGACCATTCGCAACTGCACCGCCAATGGCAATGGCGAGGAGGGCATAATCGTTTCTCCTGGGTTTCTCGGAAGCGAGGAGGTTGACCTCGGCTCCGTGACCACGCCCGACCAGGTGATCATCGACAGGTGCACGGCGAATAACAACTACCTCATAGGCATCCGGGTCGAGGGTGCAGCGGGTGATGTGACGATCACCGACTCCACGACCAACTTCAACGGTGAGGACGGTATGTACGTAGGCGGATCTCCCGTTGATGGCGGGCTGGGAGTGGTGCTCCCCATAGACGGCGGGGACGTCATCATCAAGAACTGCACCGCCAACGGGAATAACCACGGCTTCTACCTATGGGGCATCTCGGGGAGCCTGTCCATCCAGGCCTGTATCGCCCTCGGCAACTATGTGGGCGTGGACCTGGGGGAGACGTCCATGGCCGGCGGCGTGCTAGTGAATGGGAACATCATCTGCGGGAATGACTGCGGCGTGGTGATAGTGGAGGACAGTGGCATTCCGAACCTGATGGGCAACTGGTGGGGCTGCGCGGAGGGGCCCGATGATCCTGGGTGCGACCCCATCTGCAGGCTGGGCATCGTTGGGGCGGACTTCACCCCCTGGATCAGCAAGATCAGCGCCAGTGCCACTGTGGACCCGGCGACGGCGGGCCAGCCTACGGTGGTGAGCTTCCAGTTCTCAGGCAATCCATCTGCGGTCTACCTGGGCCAGGGCCCTGGCGACCTGCGGGGTCCGGCGCCCTTCACGGTGAGCACGGACAACGGTGTGGTTACCAGCTCCGGATTCATTGGCGACACCGAGGGCAGATTGACGGCGACCCTTACACCAGCGCACGCTGGGACAGCGACGGTGTGGGTGGACGGGCCGTGTGGGTTGGATGGGAGCATCGTGCTGGGTGTCGTGGCGGCGGCGGAGTTCGTGCCTGAGCCGGGGACGGTGCTGCTCCTGGGCAGCGGGTTGATGGGCCTGGCGGGGTACGCGGGACTGCGGCGGCGGAAGAGGTAGACATGAACCTCCCGAAGGTTTCAGACCTTCGGGAGGCTGTTTGGTGTGAGCTCAGGGCCATCGCCATGGGGGCGGTGGCCCTTCCTCGTGCCTAGGACCCTGCCGGACGGTCGTGATTGACAGACAGGGATGCTGGAAGTATAATCTGTCGGTGTGTCTGGCCCGACGGGCCGGAGTTTGTGGACAGGGCTTGCTCCGGCGGCAAGGGAGCACATAGTATCGACTCCAGGAGGAGAAGCGATGTGTAAGATGGGATCGGGTTTGCGCAGGTGTATGGTATTGGTTGGCGTCCTCGTTCTGGTGGTCCCTCTACTCTTCGTTTTCGCAGCGCCTGTGTCTGCCGCGGGGACGATCCGCGTCGACGGCGACGCGGCTGGTTGCGTGAATACGTCGGGCCAGAGCAACCCCTATGGCGTCGTCTACTGCAAGATTCAGGATGCGGTGACCGATGCCAGCGGTGAAGACACCATCCACGTCTATCCGCGGACCGGAGTCTACGACGAGAGTGTGAATCTCACCGCCATGCAGTCGCCCGGCAGCATCACTCTGGTGACCGTGAACAACGCGGGCACCCCCACGCCGGGCACGGTGACCGTGGATTACCATGACAAACCGTCGGAATTCTTCACCAGTGCTTCCTTGGACGGTGATCTGACCATCGACGGCTTCATCGTGCATTCGGCAGCCCCTGGGATAGACGTTGCGGTCGATGGCGGTGCCGGTGCGAATAGGAACGTCGTGATACGGAACGTGACGGCTACGGAGACGGAGCACGACGGTATCCAGGTCTCCGCGGATGGGAATGTCACGATCAGCAATTGCATCGCCAGCGATAATGACTTTAGTGGCATACACGTCGCCGGCGCTGGGGGTGATGTGGTCATCACGGACAGCACGGCTAACGGGAATGGGAGGTACGGTATTCTGGTAGATGTCCCCGGTCCCGCGAGCACAGAGACGGGTGTGGCCGCCGGGGTGGTGGGTGGTGAGATTACCATCACCAACTGCACCGCCAACGAGAATAGCGAGGATGGTTTCTTTGTGGCAGGATCCGCGACTGATGGGGTGCGGGCGGCGAATGCCAGCGGTGGGGACGTTACCATCAGCAACTGCACGGCCAACGGCAATGTGGAGTCCGGCTTCGATCCAGTGGACATCTTGGGGGTACTGACCATCCAGGACTGCATCGCCCAGGACAATGACGATGGGGTGGACCTGGATGAGATGGGCCAGGCCGCTGGTGTGCTGGTGAAGGGGAACATTATCTGTGGAAACAAGTGTGGTCTCGATAATCCGGTTACTCAACTCAATGCAGAAGGCAACTGGTGGGGCTGCGCTGGAGGTCCGGAGGCAGCGGGGTGTGACCCCATCTGCGAGCCACAGACGGATAGCATCTTGGTGGACTTCACGCCCTGGATCAGCAGGATCAGCGCCAGTGCCACTGTGGACCCGGCGATGGTGGGCCAGCCCACGGTGGTGAGCTTCCAGTTCTCAGGCAATCCATCTGCGGTCTACCTGGGCCAGGGCCCGGGAGACCTGCATGGGGATCCCGTCTTTGTCGTGTCCACGGACAACGGTGTAGTGAGCAGTTCTGGGTTCATCGGCGATGCTCAGGGCACGTTGGAGGTGACCCTCACGCCGGCGCACACGGGGACGGCGACGGTGTGGGTGGATGGGCCCTGCGGGCTGGATGAGAGCATCGTGCTGGGTGTCGTGGCCGCGGAGGAGTTCGTGCCTGAGCCAGGCACGGTTCTGCTGCTGGGCAGTGGTTTGATGGGCCTGGCGGGGTACGCGGGGCTTAGGTTGCGGAAGAGATAGATGGGAACCTCCCGAAGGTTCGAAGCCTTCGGGAGGTTGTTGGCGGATGGACTGAGGGCCACCATGTGGTGGCCCTTTTTTCGTCCCACAGTCGAAGGCCCGGGGCGCTAGCGGGAGGGTGAGGAACCTTAAAGATTGCTCTGCCCTCTTGACAGGGAGCAAAAACCGCCTTATAATTAGAACACTTGTTCTAATCGCAGGATAGACCATGCCTGATATACGGTTCATAGACAAGGTGCGTAAGCTGAAGGTCCACGAGAGGGCCGTGCGCGAGCCCTCTCAGGTCAGGTCGGAGCTGACCCGGGTCTTCCCCTCTCTGGAACGCCTGTTGGGGTTCCTGGAGGAGGTGCCCGACAGCGCCGAACTGGAAGTGATGCGTCAGAAGAGCAAGTACATCCTGCGTATCAGGCAATAACAGAGCACTCTTCAGGATGGCATAGGCCTCCACTGACCGGGGAAGAGGCTAGGGCCTCGTAGCTCCCCCAGCGAAATCCGTAAGGGAGCCCCGGGACTCATTCTCGATGGAAATCGAGGGTGGATCCCAGGGCTCCTTTTCTTGGGACAGGTAAGGCAACGAGTTGAGACCATGGGTGAGTACACGGGGCAATCGCTGATCTTACTGGTCTTCGGTCTGGTCGCCACCATGAGCGGCGCGGCCTGTTACTACTTCTCCCTGTTGAGGCCGCGGCGCCCGGGAGTGACAGCCCTGGTGCTGTTAACGGCCTTCATCTTCTGGCAGGACCTGCTGTGGGGAAGCGTGTTCGCCGTGGCCACCATGCGCAGCCGGGCACTCAGTTTTGAGGTGCTGGTGGGGCATCTCCTGTGGCCCATCCTGGCGGTGGGATTCCTGGGCACCCTGGGGACGGGCCTCCTCTTCCTGCTCATCGTCAGGAGGGAGTTGCGATGACGCTGGCCAGGGCAGTGGCGGTGCGGCTGTACGGTCTGCTCTTTCGTGTGCTCATCCGGGTCGTGCCTCCCGCCAGCGAACTGGAGACCATTCTCGATATCCTGGACGGTGAAGGAGATGAGCGGTTTCTATAGCGTCATCTTTTCGGAGAGGGAGATCCTCGACGTGGGGCGACTCGCCGCCTCAGGTGACGTCTCGCTGGATGAGGAGATAAGCATGCTGCGCGTCTGCATGCGTCGTGTGCTGGAAGCGGACATCGACCCCGCTACGAGCCTGCAACTCCTCTCCAGGGGTGTGGGCGAGCTGGCCAAGCTGATGCGAGCCAAGCGTGCCCTGTCTGGCGAGGCAGCGGACGGACTGGCCGACGCTTTCGCCAAGGCGCTGGACGAACTCTCTACCGAACTGGGAATCGACCTGTGATGGTAACTGGGGGGCTGAAGTCACGGTGGGCGTGGTGGATGTAAATCCACGAAGGACTGCAGCCCCCCAGTATCGCCCACCGCGAGGAGCGTGACGAGAGATGACACAGAACGGGGAAGGCGTGGAGAGGCTCAGGGAGGCGCTGCGCAGGTACCGCAACACCAGGGCCAAGGGCGTCGCTGTGGAGGAGCGCCCGGGCTGCGTCTACGGCATGTTGACCCGGGAGCAACTCGGTGACCTGGTGCAGGACATCGAGCAGTTGAAGGGCACGTTGAACAAGATCTACGTCTCCGTGCTGCTGATGCTGGTGGGGCTGGTGGTGAACACCCTCCTGGAGAGGTTGGGGCTGCTATGAACTGGAGAGAGACGTTGGCCCACCGGTTGTTTGGTGACATCATCGACCAGCGCGTCCAGGCCGCCGTCAAGGTCATCGACGACAAGTGGTGGAGGCAGGTCGACGGCGCCGCCGGACCCCAGGACAAGAAATGGTGGGAGATCAAGGACGACCTGGATGATGCCCTCGAAGCATGGCGCACCAACCCCCTCGCCTTCCGCATCGTGGCCTTGACCACCGACTACGTCGTCGGCGCCGGCATTCAGGTCACATCCCCCGTGGCCTATGTGGACAAGTTCATCAACGAGCTATGGAGCCACAGGCTCAACAAGCTAGCCCTTCGCCTCTACACCTGGTGCGACGAGCTGACTCGAGCCGGAGACCTGTTCATCGTTTTGTACACCAACCCCGCTGACGGCCTCAGCTACTTCCGAGCCATCAACGCCGTCAAGATCGACCGCATCGAGACCGACCCCCACGACCTGGAGAGAGAGCTCCGCTACCACGAGCTCCGCGAGGACGACCCCATCCAGGGCAAGTGGTGGAGCGGGTGGGAGACCGCCAAGGACGACCCCACCACCCCCGTCATGCTGCACTACGCCGTGAACCGTCCGGTGGGCTGCATCCGAGGCCAGGCTGATCTAACGGCCCTGCTGCCATGGCTGCGCAGGTACAAGGAGTGGCTAGAGGATCGCGTGCGGGTGAACCGCTACAAGAACGCTTTCCTCTGGCACGTCAAGCTCGACGGCGCAGGACCAGGGGACATCGAGAGCAAGCAGGCTCAGTACGCGCAGCCACCCTCGCCAGGCTCCGTCATCGTTACCGACGAGACGGAGCAGTGGACGCCCGTCCAGCCCAACATCCAGGCCGAGGACGTCAAGGATGACGGCAAGGCGCTGAGGCTGATGATTGCCGCCGGCGCCGGCATCCCCTTGCACTACCTGGGCGAGGGAGAGTCCGCCACCAGGAGCACGGCCCAGGAGATGGCGGGACCGACCGTCCGCCACTACGAGCACCGCCAGAAGTTCTTCTGCGACCTGGTGCTGGACGTCGTAGAAAAGGCTGCCGATAGAGCCAGGGCCGCCGGCAGGATGCACCACCCCCGAGGCGGTCTGCAACTAACCACCACGGTCAGTGACCTCCGCGAGGAGGACAGTCTCAAAGTAGCCAGGGCCGCCAAGGAGATCATCACCTACCTTCGAGAGATGAAGGCCCTGGGCTGGATCACCGACCGCAAAGCGATGGAGCTGGCCTACAAGTTCGCCGGAGAGGTCATCGACGTGGAGGCCATGCTCCGCGAGCTCCAGGCCGAGCCGGACACCGAGACCGCCGCCCCGCCAGAGGAGCAAGCCCCGTCGTGAGGCTATCTAAGGAATGGTGAGACACAAAGGCGCCGCGGACACCAGATGGAGCGACTTCCCGTCGCCAAACGAAGGATGCATCCTGAGCTTGTCGATGGACGTATCGAAGGAGGACCAAGATGACGATATATCTCTGCGATCTCTGCGGTAAAGAGTACAAAAGCAGGAGCGGCCTGCGAGACCACCGGAAGAGCCACGCGCAGGCACCCCAGGCTCCGCAGATACCCATGGACCTCAAGGCTCCGCCCAGGCCCAGGAAACCGCACGAGGAGGCCGACTTGCTCCTGGACGCCTGCGACGCCTTGGGAGTGGACCCCGAGCAAGTCATCTCCTGGCGAGCCTACGACCAGACCGTAGTCATGATCGTGGGACCCGTAGGCTTCAAGTACATCTGGACCAAAGGTCAGACCCGATGAGCGACACAGAATACCTCGAAGACTTTGTCACCCTGGCTCTGCCATCCAGCCTCACCGACAGGCCCAACTATGCGGTGACGCTCATCAAGGCCGGACCGACCCTCCACCGGTGGAGATTCCCCGCTCCTGTCTTGCAGAGCGCGGCCGCTCGCTTCCAGGGCTGCGCCTGCTTTGTCGATCACGCCGACTTCTTCCAGGAGAACGCCAGCATCAAGGACCTGGCCGGAGTGATCACCGACGTTTCCTGGGACCCCGACGTCTCACCCCAGGGGGCCTTGACCGGCCGGCTGGCACTGAACCGCACCCCAGCCGCGAACTGGCTGGAGGCCCTGCTCGATCAGATCATCTCCGACCGAGAGGAGGGGCTACCCGTACCCAATGTCGGACTCTCAGCGGATCTCTACGCCGCCTACTACCTCGATGGCGACACCAGAGTCGCCACACAGATCCGCCGTGTCCAGTCCGTTGACGTGGTGTTCGACCCCGCAGCGGGCGGGGCTTTCGATCGCGTCCTCAACTCCATGAAAGGGGGAATCAACATGAAGGACGACAAGCACACCCAAGGGGCAACCCAAACCGACTCGTTGCCCCCTGCGGCCGAGGAAACACGAGTCACCACCGAGGTCCAGCTCGGAGACGCCGCCCAGGCCCAGAGGACCACGGCGGCTGTCGAGGCCGCAGCCGCCGCCGATGCCGCGGCGAAGCAGGCTCAAGACCTCCTACGCTCACAATGCCAGACCGTCTTGGAGGGTGCTCTGACGTGGTGCGACCTGCCGCAGCCCATGAAGGACGCGATCAGGGCTCAGTTCAGCGGCCGCGTCTTTGCACCGGACACCCTCGACGCGGAGATCTCCAGGTACCGCACCATGCTCGCTGGCATGTTGGAGGACAAGGTCATCACCGGCGTGGGGGAGGCCATCGATGGACCGAGGGTCAGCGGGATGTTGACCAGCCTCGACCGCGTGCAGCTGGCCTTCGAGCGCTTGATGGGCTTGCCCATCCCGGAGGCGCACTCGGATATCCCCAGGCTGTCTGGCATCCGCGAGATGTACCTGATGATGACCGGCGACCATGACTTCTATGGCCGCTTCTACCCTGAGCGCGTCAGGCTGTCCAACGTCACCACCTCATCGATGACCTCCGTGGTCAAGAACGTCCTCAACAAGGTTCTCTTGCAGGCGTACAACGTGCGGCCGAGATGGTGGTCGCCCATCTGCTACGAGGAGGACTTTGGTTCTCTGAATCAGATCACGTGGATGAAAACGGGGGGCATTGGTGCCCTGCCAACCGTGGCTGAGGGCGGCGCCTACACCGAGCTCGACTGGTCCGACGCCGAGGAGACCGCCGACTTCGTGAAGAAGGGAGGCTACATCGGCATCACGCTGGAGATGATGGACCGTGACGACGTGGGCTCGGTCAAGCGCATCCCCAGGGAGCTCGGCAACGCTGCCTGGCGCACCCTGTCAACGCTGGTGTCGGACATCTTCACCTCGAGCTCAGGCACCGGACCGACCATGGCTGACAGCTACCACGTCTTTGACGCCTCGAATCACGCCAACCTCTTGACCACGGCGTTGAGCGCGGCCGCGTGGGACGCTGTTGTCCAGGCGGTGTACCAGCAGGTGGAGCCGGGGTCCAGCGCCCCGCTCGCCATCCGTCCGCAGTTCTGCCTGGTGCCCATTGAGCTCGAGAGGACGGCGCTCAGCATCTTCGAGCAGCCGTGGTCCGTCGAGGCGACGTACCACTACCTCGAGCCCAGGGCAGGCAGCGCACGAGTCGTGGTGGTGCCCGAATGGACCGACGCTAACAACTGGGCCGCGGTGTGCGACCCCAACGACTGCCCTGGCATCTGCATCGGCTACCGGTACGGCCGAGAGCCAGAGCTGTTCGTGGCCGACGACCAGACCGTCGGCTCCATGTTCACCAACGACGAGATGCGCATCAAGTGCCGCTTCATCGTCGCTGTAGGTGTGGCGGACTACCGTCCGCTTCACAAGAGCAACGTGGCGTAGGCTAGCCCCTTGTGGGCGGCTCGAAAGGATGCATCCTGAGTGGCATCGAAGGAGGCTCACATGGTCACCGAGGCGTGGATCGTAGCCGTCTTGTCCGCCATCCTCGCGCTGGCGCTGGAACTCATCCCTGGGCTCCGCAAACGGTGGGAGCTCCTGGGATGGGAGCAGAAGCGCTGCGCCTGGCTGGTGGGCTGCCTGATCCTGGGTGCGGCCCCCTGGATTCTGGGCTGTGTAGGCCGCATCGCCAACATCGGCTTCGCCTTCGTCTCCTGGGCTGGCTCCTGTGAGGTAGAAACGCTGGCGCGAGGTCTGCAGATGGGATTCCTGGCCTACTTCGCGTCGCAGGCCACACACGGAGCCGTTCACGGCATACAACAAGCTACCAAGAAGGGGGTTTGACAGCATGGCCAACGAGGTTATGAGAACGCTGAGTTTCCACGTGGCGCCCTTGGCAGCCGCCAGCAGCGTCGTGGACTTCCAGGCGCTAGAGTCCATGACCATCGTGGGGGTCAGTCTCTGCGCCACGGTCTTTACCGGCTCGCCGACGGGCTTCAATATCGACATCCAGGACGACGGGACCGACGTCATCACCGCCATCGCCGCGGATACGGCCTTGACGCCGGGCACCTGGAAAACCGCTCACATGGGCGGCACCGAGACGCCCGTCACCATCGCCGCCGGCAGCGAGGTCGAGATTGACCTCAACCTCACTGGAGGCTCGACGCCCACGGCCGAGTTTGACGTCGTGATCTGGTACCTGGCCGGAGCGCAGGGCTAGTAGGGGCAACCCAGCGGGTTGCCCTGCAGCACTTCCTTGTGCGGGCGGGGTGTCGGCGTCACCCCGCCCCAAAATTGGGCCGGGCACAGGCCCATACGGGCGGGCAGAGTGCGCGGATCGGGGGAGCCATCCTCTGCCCGCTCCCTAGGATTCATCCTGAGTAGGGCGCAGCCCGTATCGAAGGACGCACATGGACTTTCACCGAGGCGTTGTCAGAGCCTACGACGAAACTACACACACCGCCGCCGTCCTCCTGGTAGGGTCCCTATCCAGGGCACTCCTCAACCTGCCCGTCTCACAACAGATCCCCCCAGACCACATGACCGGAGCCACCGAGTGCGCCGTCGCCCTCTTCGCCGACGGCTCCGACGGTCTCGTAGTCTCCACGTTCGGCGGCGCCCCCACACCCGGCCTCATCCTCGACGCCTACGGCCCAGTCCTCACCCTCGACGACATCATGCGAGGCTGGCACGACGACTTCGAAGGCGACTCACTCGACGCCCGCTATTCCACAACCGTAGCGGGCGGCGCCACCGTCAACTATCCCGGCACCGCCGGTGGCGCCCACGGCGGCGACGTCAGGATATCTACCGCGGCAATTGCAGGCTCCGAAGCCTGCCTCTACCTCGGCACCCAGGCCGACACCTATCGCACCCTGGCCACCGCAACTGGCTGGGTCATGATATGCAAACTCCGTCTCAGTTCCATAGCCGGCAACTTCAACGCCTGCTTCGGCGTCAGGGACAACGCGAACAACAACATAATCCTGGGCGGCCTCAGTCAAGCCAGTCTCTCCAGCAACAACTGGGCCATCCTCACCCGAAGCGCCGGAGGCGCCGTCGCTGGCACCACCAGCACTATCCCCGCCGACACCAACTATCATGTACTCTCCCTCCTGGCCACCCCAGGACAGATAGACCTCTACGTCGACGCAGCCCACGTATGCACGCGGACCACAAACGTACCCGCCGGCGTCCTCACACCCTATATCGTCGCCTACGTCAATGTTGCCACCGCACGAGACCTCTACGTCGACTGGTGGCTAGTCATCCCGAGATAGGAGGACCAATGACCGAGATCAACGCCTACAGCTACCTAGCAGCCAGCGCCCTCATCAAGACCGGACCTGGCGTCATCCACACCGTCACACTCACCGGAGGCTCCGACGCCGCCACCGTCGTACTCGGAGACGAAGTCGCCACCGCCGGAGATAGCATCATCGCCCTGGCAGCCGCAGCCGGAGTCACCGCCTCCGCCGTCCTGGACGTCGCCTTTGGTGTCGGCCTCTACGCCACCATCACCGGCACCGCTCCCAAGGTCACGGTCAGCTACCGATGAGCACCCTGGCAGAGCTACGCGACCTGGTAGAGCTGGACCTCGACGACAGCTCCAACGTTGTGTGGTCCACTGGCGACGTGGAGCGCGCCATCGCTCGCGCCCTCTACGAATACTCTCAGGTCAACCCGCAGCGGACCGCAGGAACCATCACCGTCAGCGCCGACGGCAGGGAGATCAGCATATCTTCGCTGACCGGTCTCACCAGGATAGTCAGGGTCTGGCACCCCTACACCGCTGCGGACCCGGAGGACCCGCCCGAGTGGAGGCGGTGGGACCTGTGGGGCACCACGCTCCGCGTCATCGACGGTGACGAGCCAGCCAGCGGCGAGGTGGTGCGAGTGTTCTACTTCAAGGAGCACACCATCAACGGCCTCGGCGGAGCATCCTCCACCACTATACCCACCGAGGACGAGCGGGTAGTCGTGCTCGGTGCCGGGGCTTACGCGGCCTTGCAGAAGGCGCGTAGTGCCATCGGCGAGGCGGGTGTGTCCACCGAGACCCCGGAGCACTGGCTCAAGTGGGCGCTGTCCAGGATGGAGTCCTTCAGCCAAGCCCTGGCGTCCGTGCGCGCCAGGGAGCTCCGCAGAGTGGACAAACGAGTGCCCATCGAACACCACGGTTGGGAGCGGGAAGAGACCCGAGAGGTTATCTGATGGTGACAGCAGCGCGGTTCTGCCAGTGATTTTCCTGTCACCACCACAGGCTTGCATCCCGAGTAGGGCGCAGGCTGCATCCTGAGCCTGTCGAAGGGTGCATCCTGAGCTTGTCGAAGCCTGCACTGAGCTGAGTCGAAGGGGACGTATCGAAGGACGCCAGGTGAAGGTCAGACCCATCGAGCACATCATCCGCAGGTTCCTGTCTGACATAAGCTGGTTTTCCAGGCTGGTTGTCGAGAAGCCCCTGCGAGAGTACCAACTCGGGCCGGCCTACGCCATCCTCGACTCTATCCTCCACCGCAAAGGTCTGTCCTTCGCCATCGTCTTTTCCAGACAGGCCGGCAAGAATGAGCTCAGCGCTCAGCTCGAGGCGTACCTCCTGAACCTCTACCGGCGCCAGGGAGGCCAGATCGTCAAGGCGGCTCCGACCTACAAGCCACAGCTCATCAACTCCAAGATGCGCCTGGAAGAAGTCCTCGACAACCCCTGGAACCGCCCCCACGTCCGCACCAGGGAGGGTTACATGGTTTTCCTGGGCAAGGCCGGCGTGACCTTCTTGTCGGCTGACCCGTCCTCGCAGGTCGTGGGAGCTACCGCCTCCCTTTTGCTGGAGTGCGACGAGGCCCAGGACGTGCTTGAAGAGAAGTGGGAGATCGACTTCGCCCCCATGGGCGCGTCCACCAACGTCACCAGGGTCTTCTACGGGACGGTGTGGACCTCGAGGACCATGCTGGCCAAGGTGGTGCGTCAGTTGCGCCGGGAGGAGGAGCAGGACGGCCAGAAAAGGGTATTTTTCGTAGCCTGGGAGGAGGTGACCAAGGAGGTGCAGGCCTACGGCGAGCACGTGCGCAAGGAGATCGCCAGGAAGGGTCGCCACCACCCCATGATCAAGACGCAGTACTACCTGGAGGAGATCGACGCCGAGGGGCGCATGTTCGACGACCGCCGGCAGGCGCTGATGTTGGGTGACCACACCCGGTTGCGGGTGCCTCAGCGTGACCGGGTGTACGCGGCCACCCTGGACGTGGCTGGCGAGGACGAGGAGAAAACCGGGGACGAACTGCGCGTGGCCAAGCCAGGGAAGGATTCCACGGTGGCCACAATCTTCGAGGTGGACCTCACCACGGTGAAGGACCCCCTGCTGGCGGCCCCTTCGTACAAGGTGGTGGATGTCTTCTGCGACACCGGCACCAGGCACCCCCTGCTCCTCGGGAAGCTGCGCGCCTACTTCGAGGGCTGGGGGGTGAGGCAGATCGTGGCGGATGCCTCAGGCGTGGGAGCGGGGCTGGTGTCCTTTCTGTCCTCCAAGGGAGCCTTCGGGGCGAAGGTTATCCCCTTCCAGTTTTCGCCGCCCAAGAGGAAGAGCGACCTGGGATGGGATTTCCTCACGGTGGTGGAGACGGGGCGGTTCAAGATGTTCCGAGACGATGGATCCGCCGACTGGTCTGAGTTCTGGCGGCAGGTAGACGAGTGCCGGTACGAGGTGGCGGAGGGCGAGGAGAAGCGGATGAAATGGGGGGTGGTGGACCCCACCATCCACGACGATCGGGTGATCTCGGCGGCGCTGGTGGCGGAGCTGGACCGGGTCAAGTGGGTCGTGCCGGGCAAGTCGGCGGTGATCCACAGGAGGGACGTCCTGGAAGAGATCGACTCGGAGGGAGGTTTCTAGGATCACCCTCACTCCAGCTCCTTCGATATGGTCTTCGACCTACTCAGGACAGGCCTCCCTCGACTGGTCCATCGCGGTGCCCTGGGCGGCCTGTGCCCGGGCTCGTAGCCTAGCCCCTGGTGGGCGATTAAGGAGGTTTACATGCTTAGACCTGGGCTGCACTTTCACAACGGTAGCGGGATCACGCCCGCGGACATGGACGTCATCAGACGGTGCACGCCGCTCAGCTTGCTCCTCGCCATGGAGGGAGTCGTAGAGTCCCAGACGGAAACACTCCGCGATGCGTGGGAGCTGGCTGGCCGCCCGCCGCTGGTGCTGCGGCGGTACTACACACCGCGCCGCGGGGGTCCTGCGGTGTGGGGTACGCACGCTATGGAGACGGTGGCTCTAGCGCAGCGGTGCCTGGACGTGGGGATCCCGCTGGCAAAGCTGATGCTCAAGCCCTTCAACGAGCCGAACATGCCTCAGTGAGCGCAGTGGGAGGGCTTCGGCGACACGGAAGAGGACATGAAGCGGTACAACGAGGCGCTGCTGCTGTTCATCCAGACGGCGAAGAGGGAGCTCCCGGGGATCAGGATCGGAGGTCCCCATCTCACCGTGGGCAACAGGGACGTCAGATTCCCCAACGACCCGCAGGCGGTGTACTACTACCACGGGCGGGACGGGAAGTTCGAGAGCAGCCCTTGCGCCGCCGCGCTCAGCGCGCTGGACGTGCACTTCGTGCACACCTACGGCATGGCGCCAGGGCAGTACGCGGACCGCGCTCATGGCCTCAGGTTCTTGGAGTACGAGCGCTACTTGAAGGGCAAGCCGGTCTACATCGTGGAGGGCGCCTATGGGATCAACTCCGGACAGGCGCCCGACCAGAACACGGTGCGTGGTCAAGAGACGGTGGCCTACCTCCGTTTGTTGGGCGACAAGCACCCCCAGGTGAAGGGCATCGCCCTCTGGATCGGCGGTGACCCAGGCGCCGGCTGGTTTGCCTTCTGCCACTCCAACGGTCCCAACCCCGAGAGCCACAGGCCCGTTGTCTACGCCATCGAGGAGGCCTGCAAAGCCGACGGAGGGCAGGTGGAGCCGGCACCCGAAACCCAGCCAGAGCCGGCACCCGAGCCGACTGTCACGCCGGGCGCCGTGGACTGGGACGGACTCACCGACGCCATGAAGGGCGCCGTCACGATCACGGCGGCCCCCAGCTCCTCAGAACCCCAGTGGAAGGCCACCAGGATCGAGGTCCAGCCCGACGCTGACAAGATGGTCCTGTACGCGGTGCTCCCTGTGGGTGCCGCGGTCCAGGTCCGCTTCTCCTGGGGCGACGGCGAGGTCTATCGCGCACCCAAGGCCGACCCCTACGAGCCGGAGGGAGCGAGGGAGTGGGCAGCGTCCATGCCCATGTTTGCTCCCTGGGGCGCCTACGCCTTGGAGGTGGTGGGCAACAGCGAGAGAGTGAGCGGGCTCGGGCTCTACGGGTCGGACCTGGACCCACGCTTCAAGGGTCATCATCCGGTGCTCGTCTACTTCGAGAGGGTCACCGGTGCACCAGGTCCGGAGCCCGAGCCTGAACCTGAGCCAGAGCCACTGCCCGAACCGGAGCCACAGCTCGAGCCGGGGGAGCCGTACAAGCTCTTGACGGCCTTCGCCAGGCGCGGGATCCCCGACGTGGTGGACCTCCGAGGGGAGATCGAGTCCTTCTCCAACATGCCTGAGCTGGACAAGCTCTGGCGGCCCTTCTCCATGCTGCGACTGATCGTGGTCCACCACAGCGGCTCCGAGCTCGCCACGCAAACCCCCATCTCCATCGCCAGGTACCACGTGAGCAAGGGAGCCGCCACCATACCCTACCACTTCTGCATCGACTTCGACGCCAGGCTCTTTTTCACCGCAAGGCTCTGCTGGCGCCTGCCTCACAGCGGCAAGGAGTCCACCAACGCCGAGGGCATAGGCATCTGCGTCCTGGGCCACTACGACAAGCAGCAGCCGACCGACGCACAGCTAGACGTCCTCCGGCGGCTCATCTGGTGGGTTCTGCCTGAATTCGCTGGCGGCGATTGGGGCCAGTACCGAGGACTGTACGTTGTGCCCCATGGACGTCTAGTCTACACGCTATGCCCAGGAGCGAACCTCTTGGATGCCTTGATCTACAGGGGGCAGTGGCCGATGCTTCCCTTTCGCAGCGAGCCGACTCGTTAGCCGGTGGATGGACATCTGGGAGGCGCAGGCCTTGAGAGTGCGCGTGGGGGCGGAGGTTGGGCTGGAGTTGTGGTTGGAGGCCGGGCTCGGGTGAGTGGGAGACTGATACCGCGCTGGAAGCGCTGTACACCCCCACTCCAGCCCTCCCCCCTCGCAGGGGGAGGGGGCCTGATCGGATCCCGTCCTGTTACTTCCCTCCCTTGATGGGGGCCTGTGGGGGGTGGATTGTCGGACGATGAGTAGCCGCACGGCATGCCGTGAGGCTACGGTCTCATGTTGGACCGAGGCTGGTGGGGGCTTCTCGTCTCCAGTTCGCGTAGGGGGACGCCATGCCGTGCGCCAACGGATCGAGTGATCGCCTGGCGCCCGGACGTGCCGAAAGAGAGGCTGACTATGCAAAACCTTACCGCTACGCTGCTGGCCGCACAGAAGAAGGCCAGAGGAAAACCGATCTTCCAGGTCCTGGTCAGCGACAAGCTCGGGCCTCACCAACGCTTGACCTGGACCGAACTCTACTCCAACGCCGACCCCGACGAGCCGCACGCCATGGTCATCTGCGCCGACAACTCCATCGTCAGGGTCCGCAGTCATTCCGGCGTCGCTCAGTACCAGCGCATCAGCAACCCCCTCACTACCAGCCAGTGGACCACCTGGACCGGAGGCATGGGCAACTGCTCCATCGACAATCAGATGGCGCTCTGCACATCGGCCGCCAAGGTGTGGTGGTTCTACATCGACTCCACCGATATGCTTCTGTATTGCCGCGAGAGCACCGACTACGGAGCATCCTGGGGCAGCGCCACCGCCGTCCACACCTGCACCGGCAACTACCAGCTAGAAAGCGTCGCCGTCGCCCATAGGACCGGCACTGACGCCATCGTCTTCTACTCCACCCAAGACATGAGCCTCACCCTCGCCTGCCATCTCCACGTCCGCCAACAGACCTCCGGTGCCTGGGGAGGCGCCACATCCTGGGGAAAGACCGCCGTCAACAGAATCCGAGGGCTGACCTGCCACAAGACCGGCGACTACAATATGCTCTATGGCGCCTACGTGGACGCGGAACCCTTCGGCTTCCTTCCAGGCACGTACCTGTGGACCCTCTACGCCATCGCCTACGGCGACGGAGTGGACGTCACCGCCGACACCTGGGCTGACCCCGTCCTCATCGAGCGCACCGACTCAGGGACCGCCTACGCCACCGCCTGGCCCTCCGTCACCTACGTCGATATGTTCCGCGCCATCTTCACTGGCTATCTCGAGGGAGAGGAGTACTCGAGGTTACTCCGAATGCAGGGCATCTATGGGTCCACGTTCCTGGAAACAACGTGGACCGACCCCTGGCCGTTCCTGGCTGACGCCGGGACCTTCGGCTCGGTCATTGGCTACGCCATCGGAGGCGACGGGTACGTGTACGTCTCCCACTCCAACCGAGCCTACCGTGCCAGCGCCGCAGGTGACGGGACGGTGGACCTGGGAGACAGGCTGGTGAAGTACAGGGTGCTCGACAGGTGGTCTGGCTGGAAGGGGGGAGGAGTCTCCGAGGACTACGGTCAGAACATCGCCGCTGAGCTCGAGGGGGAGATCTGGCTGGACAACCACGACGGTGAGTTCAACTCCCTGGGCGCAGGTGACTACGCCCCCGTGAAGAGGGGCGCCATGCTCGAGCTCCGTCGAGGCTACTCCACCACCGAGGGCGACGAATACGCCGACTGGCCCACCTTCTGGATCGAGGACTGGGAGTACGTAGCTGACTTCATGGGCAGGTCCTACCTGGTGCTGTACGTCATCGGAGGGTGGGGACTGCTGGCTTCCCTGGCGGCTCAGAGGCAGTATCAGTGGGTCGACGGAGAGGCCTCTGTGTGGACCATCGCCGAGCGCCTCTTCGCCCTCGCGGGCTTCGAGCTTAGCAGCCAGGGCGACGCCTCCACCGCCATCGGCACCCTGAAGCCAGCCATCGTGATCCACCCAGGGGAGGACCTGCGCGGCGCAGCGTTGAAGGTCCTGTCGAAGGTGCCCGACTTCGTCTTCTGGGAAGGACATACCCCCTACGTCAAGGAGATGGCCGACGATGAGGCCAGCGACTACACCTATGGCGGATGCGGAAACCACGTCATCATCGCCGGAAGGTACGGAGTCCGCACCCCAGGCTACAACCACATCGAGGTGTTCTCCACCATGGACGAGTACGCCATCCCCGTCTTTGGCGACGAGGTAGATTACGACGAGATCAACCTGGTGGGGCACCGGTTGCAGAAGATCTTCGACTACGCCTACGACAGCAACAGCGAGTGCGACGATCGGGCGGTGGCCCAACTGCGTAAGCACGAGACGACGAAGAAGCGGGGGGAGCTGGTGACGCTGCCCAACGTGGGCTTGCAGTTGTTGGACGTGGTGACGGTGAGCGACGCGAGGGCTGGGATTTCGGGGGAGGTGTACCGGGTGCGTGGGATTGTGGAGGCGTACGACACGACGAAGAAGGCGTTGGTGTACGAGCAGAGGGTGGCGTTGGGGGCGACGTAGCGCGCGGTATGCTTAAGGCGACCGAGGTGCGTGCGCCGGTGCCTCAATCCTATGTACCACAGCCAAAGCGTGACCTTGACAGACCCGAACAAATGTGCTATGATGGTCAATAGCTATACTCAGCAGCGAACATAGCTCAGGGGGGGAGGGTTACGTGCCCAGCTCTGCCACAACCGACCGAAGGTATTGGGCCCACTATGACGGCTTGCAGGATGCTAAGCACTCTATCTTGGTGAGATACCTCGGCGGTTGGTTTCCGATACTGTCCCGCCGGAGGGGGCGAGTTCTGTACATAGACTGCCATGCGGGGCGCGGACGACACCATACTGGTCACCCTGGGTCCCCGATTCTGGCACTAGAGAGTCTGCTTGGGCATGCGCTGCGGGATCGCATACTGTCGGCAACCGAAGTGCATTTCGTGTTCTTTGAGACTAGCCCGGAGCACTACGATACCCTACTGGCAGAGATCGACGCACTGGGGGCGCTGCCCACCAACATTCGCGTCAGACCGTACTGTGAGGATTACGAAGCTGCGCTGCGAGGAATCTGTGAGGACCTTAGCAACCGGGGGCAAACGCTCGCGCCCGCCTTCGCGTTTCTTGATCCCTACGGATTCAAGTTGTCAATGGATCTCTTGAACACTCTGCTTGCCTTCCCGAGATGCGAGTTGCTCATCAACTTCATGTACAAGTATGTTGACATGGCGATTCACAATCCGCAGCAAGACGCCAACATGGATCGGTTGTTTGGGTGTGCAGACTGGAGAGGTGTCCAAGCTATTGAGCCCGCCGCCGAGCGAGCGCGCCGCACGATCAACCTCTTCTCTGATCGACTGGAGGCCAGGCACGTCACTCACATGTACATGCGCGGGACTGACAATAGGCTCAAGTATGTTCTGTTGCATGCCAGTAATCACGTGCGTGGCAGGGAGCTGATGAAGGAGGCCATCTGGGCAGTGCAACCAAGCGGTACCTTCTCCGCACATGAGCGCGCTCACCCAGACCAACAGGTGCTTGTTTGGCCGGAACCCGACCTGACGCCACTACGAGACAAGATATGGGCCAGGTTTGCCGGTCGAGAGGTGCAGAGTCGCGTAATGGAGCGCTGGCTTCGTGATGGCTTGTATCTCCCAAAACACCTGCACGAGATCTTGAGAGACTACCGCAATCGCTCTGTGGTTCAGGCAGGGGGTTATGTCGGCCGTTTTGCCTTTAGCAAGAACCCCGTGTGGACATTCCCGTCGGAGCGGCCGGCGGACGCCTGATCGCAATCCGGCCACAGCAATGCCAGTCAAATGGGGCGTGCAATGAAGGTCGTCCGTCGGAAATCCCCTTTCATCAGACAGTTCTCTGGCCCTGGGCATAACGGTATCGTGTGCTTCAGATTCTGGCAGGCGATTGTCGCCTCCGGGTGCCCCGGCGCCTGCGCATACTGTTTTCTGCAAACTCAGTACCCATACCGTCGCGGGCTGTACGAGCTGAGCGGAACGATGTTTGAGAACTTGGAGGACATCGTGCCTGGCGCTGTGCGGTGGCTGAGACAGACTGCTCCCGCCGGCCTTATCATAGGGGAGAACCAAGACGGTCTTGCATTCGAGAGACCCTACAAGGGGCGACTTGGAATCACGCCCCTCGAGTTGCTGATTCCGCTGTTCAATGAGCGCAATCCTGTGGGGCACACCCTTGTCGTTCTGTCAAAGTTCACGACTACGGAGTTTGCGGAGGCGCTAGGCCCATCGCAACGCGTGGTCTTCTCTTGGTCACTGTCTTTGCCTTCGATCAGTGAGCAATATGAAAGGGGAGTGGCGCCCTTGGAAGCGCGGTTGGCCAAGGCGGCCGAGCTGAAGAGGGCCGGCTACCGAGTAAGACTTCGGCTGGACGCACTTGCGCCTGTACCGCAGTGGGAGCACGAACTGGAGGACGTCGTCAAGTCGATCAATGAAATCGCGCCCGAGATGCTGACGGTCGGGGCTCTTCGGGCTGCGAATCCTACCGCGCTTCGACGGGCGGCCACCGGCAACGGGCGTGACGGTTCGATATTCGATTACATCACTGCGCGGGATCCCGGAGGGTTCAAGTACAGGACCGCACGAACATTTCATGTGCAGGCCTTCCGCCGGGTAAGGGAATTGCTCGACTCATCCATCAAGCTCGCGCTCTGCAAGGAGCACGAGACCACCTGGGGAGCAGTGGGCGCGAGATGGAGTGGATGCCACTGCCTGCACGGCGCAGAAGACCCTATCGCCGGGGGCGGAATGAAGATGTAATGATCGGCGCCTGCGGGGATGGCGGCGTGTCGCACCCTTTTCATTGCTGTCGTGTCCTTGACCACTACCGCTCGCAGCGCCCCCGCCTTGGGGAGGCGGGTGGCGGGATGAATGAAGGAGGGAGTCATGGAAGGCTCCGAGGCCTGGGTAGCGCTGCTGACGTTCCTCGGTGGGTGCGCCTTCACTCTTTTGCTCACTCGCTGGGTGAGGGGTACAGAAAGGGCAGACCTCAAGGCGGTGCGGAGGGTGGGGCGACTGGAGCCTCGCTTCGAGATGCTGCGTGAGTATGGCGTCGCCGCGGCTCGGTATCTGAACACGCTAGGGTACTATGACTCCGAGTGGTATGGGGGCTTGAAAGACCAAGCGGGAGAGCAGGGTGCTCGTATCGCCATACGAGAGCTGGCGCGGGAGATGCGGTTGCGGGTGGATAGCCAAGCCGCATCATTCGTTGCTGATGTTGTCGCGAAGGACCGGCAGGTTCAGGACGCGGTCCAGGCTTTGCAGGGGTGGGTGCTTGTTGCTGACCTCTTCTGGACGTCAGTGGATCGCGGGGACAGCATCCGGGTTCCGGAAATCGATCGGGAAGCGGTGAATACCACCGTAGCCAAGCTCTCCGAGCGTCTCGATCAGCTGCTGGATGAGTGGTGACAGACCATCTACCCGATTGGGTTAACTAGGGGGGTGGTTGTCGCCAGTTTAGAGGCAACTTCACACCATAGTCCTTGTGTAGAGCTGATATTAGGGACAGGGTGAGGCACCAAACGCTCCAGGATCGGGGCGGCGACGACTGGGCGGACAGCGACGCTGACGCGGCCACGGGGCGCATTGAGAACGTCGCCTTCATCACCAGGGACCTGCACGAGGACATCGGGCTATACCTGCCGGCGGTTGAGGAAGAGGAGTTTGTCCCCGAGCCCGGCAGCATATTGCTGCTGGGCAGCGGGCTTGCTGGCCTGGGTGGATACGTGACCCTTCGGCTTCGCTCAGGGCAGGCCCTTCGACCTGGCTCAGGACAGGCCCTGCGGAGGAGGAGAAGAGACTAGTCCAGTTGCCAAGGCCTTAATGAACACAGGGTCGTTCCTTATGGGGACGGCCCTTTTTGTTCGCCTGGAGGAGGGTTGGGCGGGGTGACTCAGTTTCTCCACCCTTGCGAAGGTTCCAAACCTTCGCAAGGGTCACGGAGCCGCACCCTTCGATACGCGCTCCACTACGTTTCGCGCTACTCAGGATGCTGTCTCGGTGTGCCTTCTCTGGTCTCGTCCAGCGCATAGCCAGCATGCTGACCCGCGCCCTGAGCCTGCCGAAGGGTAGGACGAAGTCCGCATCGAAGCATGCGGAGGATACAAGATGGCGAAGGCTTGGGTCTACATTCTGAAGTGTGGCAACGGCTCCTATTACACCGGCCATACCTCCAATCTAGAACTGCGCCTGGCCGAGCACCAGTCGGGCGAGGTTGACGGCTGGACCAGGCACAGACTGCCGGTCGAGCTGGTCTTTGCGCAAGAGATGGCCAGCAAGGACGAAGCTTTCCTGGCTGAGCGGCGGATTAAGGGCTGGTCGCGGGCGAAGAAGGAAGCGCTGATGGCAGGTGACTGGGATACGATCTGCCTGCTCGCCAAGAAGCCCAGGTTCAGGAAATAGGTCGCATCCTTCGATACGCGGCCTCTCTCTGTTCGGCCGCTACTCAGGATGCTGTTCTGTATGTGCTTCTGGCCTCGCCCAGAGAATAGTCAGCATGCTGAGTAGCTGCTGAGCGTAGCGAGGCAGCGTATCGAAGCGTGCGGCCATCGGCGCGGCAGCAATCCCCTTGGCATCGCCCAGCGAATCTGCTATGATCAATGCAGTCCTTTCGGTGTCTCGTATTCCGGTCAGCGGGGGTAGCGCATGACCAATCCGGACCCCTTCACGATCTACCTCGACGAAGTCCGCAAGAAGCTGGCCACGGGCATGGCCAAAGAGCACGCCTATCGCGGCGCTTTGGAGCACCTGCTGCAAGGCACCGGAGACGGTGTCCAGGCCATCAATGACTCCGCCTGGGTCGAATGTGGGGCGCCGGACTTCATCGTCCTGCGGGGCGCGACCCCTGTGGGGTACGTGGAGGCCAAGGACATCGACACCAGCCTCGACGATGCCGAGCGTTCCCCTCAACTGAAAAGGTACCGGGAGTCCCTCCATAACCTGATCCTTACCGACTACCTGGAGTTTCGGTGGTACGTGGAGGGCGAGGAGCGGGACCGGGCGCGCCTGGCCTCGGTGAGCCGCGACGGGAAGGTGAAGAGCACCGGGGCCGGGATTGACGCCGTCGGGCAACTGCTGGAGAGGTTCTTTGCCCAGGAGGCCCCCATGCTGGGCAGCGCCAAGGAGCTGGCCCAGCGTATGGCCAGCCTGGCCCGGATGATCCGCGACCTCATCGAAGAGGCTTATAAGCTTGAGGGCACGGAAGGCAGGCTGCACAGCCAGCTCGCTGCCTTCCGCGAGACCCTGATCCCCGACCTCACTGCGGAGCAGTTCGCCGACATGTACGCCCAGACCATCACCTACGGTCTTTTCGCCGCGCGGGTTCGCGCTCCCAGCGGAGGACAGTTCACCCGCCAGGAGGCGGGGTGGAACCTGCCCCCCACCAACCCCTTCCTGCGGAAGCTGTTCACAGAGATCGCTGGCCCGGACTTGGCCAAGGAGATCGCCTGGGCGGTGGATGATTTGGCCCACCTGCTGGCCCGAGCCGACATGTCGGAGGTGCTGCGGGATTTCGGCAAGGCCACCAAGCAGGAGGACCCCATCGTCCACTTCTACGAGACCTTTTTGGCCCACTACAACCCCCAGATGCGCCAGCGGCGCGGCGTGTACTACACGCCTGAGCCGGTGGTTTCCTACATCGTACGCTCCATCGATCACCTGCTCAAGACCCGCTTCAACCGGCCCTTGGGCCTGGCCGACGAGGGGGTGATGATCCTGGACCCGGCCTGCGGCACGGGGACCTTCCTCTACTTCGTCATCCAGGAGATCCACGACACTGTGGTCAGCGAGCGGGGCGAGGGCGCCTGGAACAGCTACGTGAGGGAGAAGCTGTTGCCGCGAATCTTCGGCTTCGAGCTGCTCATGGCCCCCTACGCCATAGCCCACATGAAGCTGGCCCTGCAACTCCAGGACCTGGGGTACGACTTTCAGGGCGAGGAGCGGCTGGGCATCTACCTCACCAACTCGCTGGAGGAGGCCATCACCAAGGCCGAGACCCTCGGTTTTGCCCGTTTCATCAGCGAGGAGGCCGACTCCGCCTCGGAGATCAAGAAGGAGAAGCCCATCATGGTGGTGCTGGGCAATCCGCCCTACTCGGTGAGCTCGGCCAACAAGGGGAAGCACATCGAGCGGTTGATGCAGCGCTACAAGGAGGCAGTGCGGGACGAGAGGAACATCCAGCCCCTATCGGATGACTACATCAAGTTCATCCGCTTCGCGCACGACCGCATCGAGCGCACCGGATATGGAATCGTGGGCATGATCACCAACCATTCCTATCTCTCGGGGCTGATCCACCGGGGGATGAGGGAGGAGTTGCTGAAGAGCTTCGACGAGATCTACGTGCTGAACCTGCATGGCAACGCGCTGCTGGGGGAGAAGGCCCCTGATGGCGGGCCAGACGAGAACGTCTTCGATATCCGGCAAGGTGCGGCGATTGCGCTGTTGGTCAACACGCCTGACAAGCATGTCGGCGCCGAGGTGCGATACGCGGACTTGTGGGGCTTGCGCGAGGGCAAGTACTCTGCCTTGAAGGAAGCCGAGATTTGCAAGACTGGTTGGGAGCCACTCCAGCCCACACTCCCGCAGTTCTTCTTCGTGCCGCGCGACGCGTCTATGGATGCCGAGTACGCGCGTGGGTGGACCGTCACCGACATCTTCTCGGCAGTCAAGAACGGGGTGCAGACTGGGCACGACCACTTCGCGGTAGACGTCGACCGAGACACATTGCGCGACAGGATCCTGCAGTTTTTCGATCCCCAAACCACCGACACAGAGTTGCGCGATCGCTACGGCCTCAGGGATAAGGCGGGTTGGAATCTCTCTCGCGAGCGCGCTAGGGCATTCTCGGAGGGAATCAATCAGGACTTGTTTGTGAAGTACTCTTACCGCCCGTTCGACCTGCGCTGGATGTACTATAGCAAGCGAGTGTTGAAGCGCCCGGTAGAGGACCTCATGATACACCTGACTTTGCCGAATCTCGCGCTCGTTACTTGCCGGCAGCAAACCGAGGCTGGATTCCGCCACGTGTTCACCACCAATCACGTCGGGGACGGGAACGCCATTTCTCTCAAGTCACGTGAATGGAATACCTACTGCCCGCTATACATATACGGGATTCCACTCGACGGGCAGCCTGGAATGTTTCCGCACGAGCCTGGGCTGCGGCAGCACAATCTCGGCGCGGATTTCACAGAGATGCTGTCCGACAAACTTATCCTGGATTTGGTGCCCCAGGGCAAGGGGGACCTGGAGGGCACATTCGGCCCAGAGGATGTCTTCCACTACATGTACGCCGTCTTCCATTCCCCCACCTACCGCGAGCGGTACGCCGAGTTCCTCAAGATTGACTTCCCGCGCCTGCCGCTTACCTCGGACCTGGGGCTGTTCCGCGCCCTGGCGGAAAAGGGCGAGGAGCTGGTGGCCCTGCACCTGATGGAGTCGCCCACGCTCGACCACGGGAGTGCCAAGTTCCATGGCAAAGGCTCCAACGAGGTGGAGAAGGTGCGCTACGCGGAGCCCGCCGAGGGCCGCCCTGGCCTGGTCTACGTCAACAAGACCCAGTACTTCGAAGGCGTGGAGCCTGAGGTGTGGGAGTTCCACATCGGGGGCTACCAGGTCCTGGAGAAGTGGCTCAAGGACCGCAAGGGGCGCACCCTCTCCTACGACGACGTGTCCCACTACGGCAAGATCGTGGTGGCTCTCAGGGAAACCATCCGGCTCATGGGGGAGATCGACGAGGTGATCCCTTCGTGGCCCATCGGGTAGGTAGTGTGGTGATAGACTCACCTGGTGCCGTGGACTACTGGGAATTCAGGTAGTGTGAGGGAACTGTCATGACCTTGGTAGTGAACGAAATGCACCTCTTGGATGGTCTGTCAAAGACCTTGGTCGTAGCCGCGGCGGATCGGCGGATATCGCTCGACGGAGAATACGCGGACAGCCGGAGGAAGGTCCTCGGCATACCGTATCTTCACGGAGCCGTCAGTTACTTTGGGCTGGCCAAGGTCTATCCGCCCGGCCGAGAGCAATGGCTGGACGACTGGTTGAGCGTCTTCATAAACAGCCACTCTGCCGTGACAGATCTAGGTGCCTTCGCCTGCGAGCTCGGGCGAGAGTTGGGGCGGGTGATCCCCCAGTCGGTGCTGAAGAGGAACGCATCTGGGTTTCACATCTGCGGGTACAACCAACGTGGTCTCCCGGATTTCTGGTATCTCTCCAACATTGGATGCATGGATCAGTTCGTGTACCGGGACCTGAGTCAGCGCTACGATGTGCCGGCTAGTCACTTTCTGGGGCGGGACGCCCCCGCGAATTTCGGTTGGGATGGTGTCGACCCATCGACGGCTAGGGACGGGCACCAAACCTACAGAAACGGAGATATCCGCGGGCACGAGGCGTTGTGGGATGCGCTCGGTAGGGGCTTGACGGCGTTGTTCCATTTGGACGATTTCCAGGGGCCGGGCGACCCGCGCCAATACGGAGAATACGTCAAGTTCAAGTTCGAGGTCATCGCCTATGTGTATAGGAAATGGGCCAAGAAGAAGATCATAGACAAGCCCATTGACGTGCTTGTGGCGCACAACCTGAACGGCAGCCCCGAGTCTTTCTGGGTAGCGCGCCGACGAAGCTGAGGGTGGTGCCGGCCACCGTTGGTCGCCTTCTTGGGCGCGGCGGGGTTGCTGATCGTCTGATATCAAGTCCACGGCGGGGACGGGGATGCCGTGGATGGAGGCATTCGTACTGACGATGGTCCGCCTCATGGGTGAGATGGACGGACTGATCCCCGCTTGGCCTATCGAGTAAGCTCTTGAGACCTCGGAGGTCTCCCAAGACCTCCGAGGTCTGGACCGTCGGAGGCAGCTTTTTCCCCGGCATCGGGCGATATGGTACAATCCCTATTGGGCAAGGGGGGTGTTGATGGAACGCCTGGCGCATAAAAGACTCAGGCTCCAAGGACACAGAAGGAGGAGGTGCAGAATGAAGAAGGTCTTTCTCGTACTGACGGTTGTGCTGGTTACGGTGCTTGGCTGCGCACCTGGAGCCGCTCCCACTCCTACAGAGGTCGCGCCAACCAGCACGTCGACATGGGTGCAACCGACACCAAGCTACTCAGTGGAGATCACCAAGGACGTCGAGTACCTGACGCTGCTGGAACCCGACGCGCCCGTTCAGAAGCTCGATGTATATGCGCCCACCGAGCCGGGGCCCTGGCCAGTTGTGGTCGTCCACCACGGATGGTATCAATCCAAGGACACCCCGGCATTCCCCTACCTCGCCGAGGAGCTGGCCGGGCGGGGGGCGGTGGTCTTCGTCCCGGAGAGGCGTTCGCCCTGTTCGACGCTTGGCGAGTGCGTTGAGAACGACGGCAGGGACTTACGCGAGGTTCAAGAGTCGTGGGCCTGCGGGGTCCGCTTTGCCCGGGAGATGGCTGCGGATTATGGGGGCGATCCAGGGTGGGTAACGGTGTTCGCCCATGAGAGTTCAGGATGGGAGACGGCGTTCATCGGAGACGACTTGCAGCAGGAGTGGGAGGAGTTCGCCTCCAAGCGGGGAGGTCCGCCCCCGCAGACGGAATGCCTGGCGGTCGGCGACTCTGCAAATGTAGACGCATTCATCGGGTATGGTGGGGACTACGAGTTCTACGAGAGGCTTAGTGAATCAGACCCTGACCTATGGGCATTGACCAGTCCCTTCGGCCTCATCGGCAGAAATACAAGCCTTCTGATTCACCTTGTCCACGGGGGAATGGCCAACCCGACCAACATCGAGAGGGCCGAGGCGTACCACGAGGCCCTGGTGAACGCGGGGTACGAAGCTACGCAGACGCTACTGGGTGAGGCGCGTTGGCAGATTCCCGCTTCGGGTCGTGACCGCGAGGCACTGATCCAACTGATACTGGAGGTGGCCCGGGGCTGATTCCGGGGACAGAGCCGCCGATTAGCACCGGACGGTCCAGTCGGACCACACGGGCGCCTCCCTCTCCTACGACGCCTTGACCCACTACGGCAGGATCGTGGTGGCCCTCGAGGAGACCATCCGCCTGATAGCGGAGATCGACGCGATCATCCCGTCGTGGCCGATTGAATAGTCCGGCCAGACCATTACGGGCACACAGAGCAAGTGCGGCGACTCCACTGACGCGCCCCTGGTTCCGAAGTGATTCCGAGCACTTGAATTTTTACCTTTCGTGCGGCATAATTAAGACATTGTCTTAATTGCGCTACATAGGAGGTAGTTGATACATGGCTAACCGGAGTACGCTCGGCCCCGAGAGCGGAGAACTCTTGGTCCGACTCAGCGCAGAAGGAAAGAATATCTTCTCCGCCGCCGACGCACGCGCTATCACGCGGGACAGCGACCAGGCCACCGGCATGCTTCTCGGGTGGATGCTGGACAAGGGTTGGTTGCTGCGCCTCACGCGCGACAGATACCTGATTCTTCCTCTAGAGGGAGTCCTTGAGGGCATTCCCATCGCCGACCGGTACGTCATCGCGCGGGAGATTATGGGCTCGGCGCCCTACTACATCTCCCACTATAGCGCCATGGAGCTGCACGAGATGACGACTCAACCGGTGAACACGGTGTTCGTGACGGTCCGCGGGCGGTACAGAAGTCGAGCCATCGCCGGGTCCCAATACCGCTTCGTCTACGCCAGCGCTCGCTCCTTCTGGGGCTGGGAAGACATATGGGCCACACCCCAAGAGCAGGTGCGGGTCAGCGATCTGGAGAAGACTCTTCTGGATGGTGCGGTGCGACCCGAGCTGTGCGGCGGTATCGGCGAGTTGGCGCGTGGTTTGTGGTTCCGCAGAGATGAAGTGGATGAAGGCCGGCTCGTGGAGTACGCACAGCGCCTGGATCACAAGGCCGCCTCCAGGCGGGTAGGCTTTCTGTTGTACACCTATGGTCTGGGGCGACCCGAGACGGTGAGCCTCCTCCGGAGCTTTGGCACGGGAGGGTACGACCCCCTTGACCCGACACTCCCTGACGAGGGGCCACACGATTCCGAATGGAGACTGCGCATCAACCTCGATCCCGAGGATTTGAAGGCCTCAGTATGGACGTGAGTCATGATCCCGCAGGATGAGGTGTTCAAGTTGGCTCACCGAGCAGGCGTCGGTGAGCGAGTCATCGAGAAGGACTACGTGTTGAGCTGGGTCCTGATCGCTATCGCCGAGAGTGACCTCAAAGATCACCTGGCTTTCAAAGGAGGTACGGCTCTCAAGAAAGCCTACTTTCCCGACTACCGCTTCTCCGAGGATCTGGACTTCACCCTGCCCAGGGACTTGGCTCACGATGAGCTGGTAGGGTTCCTGGGCGGCCTGCTTCCGTCATTGGTGAGCAGGGCCAATCTGGGCGTGGAGCTGGCCCGGGCGGTCCTGACGCCCTATGAGAGCACTGACGTGGAGGTCGCCTATGTGGGGCCGCTGCAAGCGACTGCCCGGCCTCGGCGCTTGAAGATGGACTTCACTCGTGGGGAACTGTTGGTGAATGCCCCGAGTAGGAGGGAGTTGAAGGCACCTTACAGCGACCACCCGAAGGCGGTGAGACTTCCGACCTACACAATCAACGAGATCTTCGCCGAGAAGCTGTGCGCTCTTATGGGGCGGACGGAACCTCGGGACCTGTACGACGTGTGGTGGCTACTGGAGTTCGGTTCTCTCGACCCCGTTATCTTGACTCACGACTTCATGCTCAAGGCCGGGCACAAAGGGCACGACCCGGCGCGGCTCGAGACAATGATCAGCCGGAAGGAGTCGAGATTCGGAAGCCAGTGGGAGACGCGGCTAGCCCAGCAAGTCAGGGACCTTCCTCCTTTCGACGAGGTGATGAGGGCGGTACGCCGTCGCGTGCGGCAACTGGAACTCGGCTAGGAGGGCCAGGCCTGAGCCTCAAGTCGGCCACCCTCCGCTTCTTTTTGTTCTTCCTTCTCCTCTTCTTCCTCCTCTTCCTCTTCTTTTTCCTCCTCTTCCACTTCTTCCTCCGACAGGACTGATCGATTATTGGTTTCCTGTAGGTGGTGGACGAAGAACAGCGCAAGTATCCCCTGGTGATGACCACCATGCTCAGGGTGACCATGTGTACGATGACCGTGGCCATGCTGACCACGGCGGTGGTGGTGACGGTGACGGCGATGCTACTGCTGCTACTGCTGCTGCTACTGCTGCTGATGCTGCTGATGCTGATCCTGCTGTACTCACCATTGGCTGTCTTCTGGGCCTTGAGGTCGTCGTCGATGTCGTAGCTGTAGTGACCGCTGCGGCCGGCGTCACTGTGGCCGTCGGGGAGATGGTCGGCGTCGAGGTCGTCGGCGTCGGCGTGACTGTCGCAGTGGTTGGAGTGATGGTGGCCGTCGTGGTCGTGCCCCTCCGAGAGACCATCCGCCTCATGGAGGAAATCGACGACCTGATCCCCTCCTGGCCCATCGAGTAAGGCGTTCAGCCTCTTGAGACCTCGGGGGTCTGGCCTACTCCATAGCGACGGAGATAGTCCGGCCGTTTCTGATGAGGTCCCGCTGCGTAGCTTATGCCGGACTGTGCTATAATCACAGTGAATCGGAGCCGTGGCCGGACAGAGGCGCGAGATGAGACAGGTGGTCATCTACCGCGGCGAGAGCGGATACTGGGTGGCCGAGTCCCCGAGCTTGCCGGGTTGTATAAGCCAGGGGAAGACAAGAGAAGAAGCGATCGACAACATCCGGGAGGCGATCCAGGCCTACATCGAGGCGCTGGAAGAGCATGGCTTACCTGCGCCTCTGGTGTGGGGGCGTTCGGGTTGAGAGGAGATGGTGAAAAATGATGAGGGAGCCGCGGCAGTATCTGGTGGATTCCAACGGAAAGAAGACCGGCGTCATCCTCTCCTTGAAGCACTACGAGCAGCTGCTGGAGGATATCCACGATTTGGCCGTTGTGGCGGAGCGGAGGGACGAAGACACCATCGGTCTTCAAGAGCTGAGGCAGCGGCTGGAGAAAGATGGGCTCCTATAGCATCAGGCTCAAGCGGTCGGTCGAGAAGGACCTCCGCAGGCTACCAAGTGCGCAAGTACCTCGCGTGCTGTCCGCCACAGACAAGGTGGGTCTGTCGGAGGTAGAGTGAGGTGGACTACATCCTGACAGAACATGCTCAGGATGCGCTGGTGAGGCGGGAAATTCCGCTTGAATGGCTGGAACGCGTGCTGAACGCACCAGAAGCCACCGAAACGGATCCAATGGATCCGGAGTTAGAACACCGCCTTGCACAAATTGTCGAATCTGGAGGTCGGGTGCTGCGGGTGATCGTGAATTGTAAGACAACGCCGCCGCGTGTTGTGACCGCGTTCTTTGATCGAAGGAGGACGCTCCCATGAAACTAAAGGTAGATCAACAGGCCGATGCGCTTTACCTCAGCTTAAGCGAGGCGCCAGCGAGCCGTTCCGAGGAAGTGTCGCCGGGCATTATGGTGGATTATGATGAGCAGGATCGTGTGGTAGGGATTGAGATGCTCTACCTTTCCAAGCGGGCGCCACAAGCTAAGATCCAGCGCTTGTTGTACGAATCCGTGCCGCAAGTCGGCTAGACAGCCAGGAGACCTCTTAGATCCTGATGCCACTCATGGGTGGGATCAGTCATGCGGCGCAGGTGATGCGGGGTCTGCGCCTGGGGAAAGGCGAGTCCAGCCTCCGCTGAAAGTCCAGAATGGCCCGCACGTAATCCTCCGGGCGCTCCTCGTAGGTGTTATGCCCGCATTCGGGCAACACCAGCAGTTCTCCCAGAACAAGATTCTTGTAGAATGCCACGCCCTGCTCCACGTCGAAAATGGAGCTCCTGTCGGGGTAGATCACTAGGGCGGGACAGATGACGTCACGCAGGGTGTCGCGCAGGTCGAAGATGTCCTTCCCGTAGGCTCCTCCGAAGCGGCGGAACAGGTTGAAGGAAGTCTCGGCGTGCTCCTTCCCGTGCCAGTCGAAGAACTTCTCCTGGATTTCAGAGTCTAGCTCGTTGAAGGCTTTGGGGAACTTGGTGGGGTTAAACTCCACCATGGGCACTTCGCTCAAACACTGGGTGCTCGAGGTCACGAGACTCCTGACCTCATCAGGGAAGCGAGCGGCGTAGTCCGCGGCAACGACCCCTCCCTCGCACTGCCCCACCAGATGACAGGGCCCGATTCCGAGTTGAGACTTGAGCTCCGCCAGCTCGTTCACACTCTGGGGTCGGAACGTGTCGCTGACGTAGAATTCCTGGAAATCATGGCCTCCTTCCGACCTGCCGTATCCCCTCCTGTCGTACAAAACCACGCGGTAGCCCGCCTCGACCAGGGCTGGATAGATGTCTTTCCACATCCTGGTGCATCCAAACCCATGGTGAAGAAGGATCATGGTCTCTCCTTCTCCGTGCATCTCGTAGTAGACCTGCAAGCTTCCGATGTTGAGGTATGACATCCTGTCTCCCATGTTACGTGCTGAATGCTGCCCAAGGGACTTCCAGCCATGATTGTAATCGCAAATGAGGATCGAGGATAGGCACCCTGGTGGAGCGTTCCTTCTTCCATGGTGTCCCGGTGTGCTTTGGCTGATCTAATCAACAGCACAGGTGGCATGCTGAGTAGGCCGAAGCGGTGCCCTGAGCTTGTCAAAGGGGATGGGCTGCACAGGCGGTATCGAAGCGTGCGGCCAACCACGAGGAATCCTCCCCCTTGAGGGGGGAGGATTTGGTGGGGGTGACAGGAACGAGAACTAGGCTTACGTTCTCTGGGTCTGGCAGAAAGAGAAAGGGCCATCCCCCTCTGGGATGGCCCTTCAAGCATCAAGGTCGAAACCCGGCTGCTACCTCGTGGTCCTCCAGCGCAGGGTCGCGTATCCCGCCAGCCCGGCCAGGCCGCTGCCCAGGAGGGCAATGGTGCCCGGCTCGGGGACGAACTCCACCTCTTCCTCGCAGACCTCGGCCAGGGTGAGCCTTACCTGGTCAGAACCGACGCCTTCCTGTTCAATATCCAGGAGCCACTGGCCGTACTCGAAAGGCACGCTCAGAGCTGCGACAGGGCCGCCGTCGAGCCTGGAACGGAAGGGCACGAATCCGACCCGATTCCCTTGCTCACTGCAGTGGGCGAAGAGGTAGCCGTAGGCGGGGTCGATGTCCGGCGGGGTCTGGCAGACTTCGTCCACGGGTGTACCGTTGACAGTGAAGGCAGTGCAAACGTCCTCTGGAATGAGATCGTGCCCTGTGAGGGTCAACTCCACCCCATAGGGGCTTGGGGTATATGCCGCGTGAAAGTTGTCATCCTCTACCCACTCGCACTCAAAGCAGTCCTGGTCCGGCGTGACCTGGAAATCTGCGGCGAGGGCCACCCCGCCCGCCAGGAGCAACGCCAAACTCAGGCCCAACAGCATGCCTCGTAGCCATTTCTTTTTCATCTTCCTGCCTCCCTTGCCGTCTTGGTAATTGCTGTTTCCCTCTTTGCAGCCACATTATACTACGGTTCCCGCTCGATGTCAAGCGGCTGAGGTGCGCGAATGAGGCATCCCGCTATGAGCAGTATGGGGGAGAACAACGAAAAAGCCGTCCCCATAGGAGACGGCTCTTGATTCGTAAGAAACGCTTTGGGCTAGCTACGCGCTCTCCACCGCAGAGCAGCGTACCCCGCCAGCCCGGCCAGCCCACTGCCCAGGAGGGCGAGGGTCCCCGGCTCGGGGACGAACTCGGGCTCGCAGACGTCTGCTACCAGCCATTCTACGACCCATTTGACCCAATCGGGCAGGTCCTCGCTATTGGCCTCCTCCACCACGCCGGCCCCGAGCTGCCACTTGCCGAAGGGGTTCTCGACCTGCCCGTCGAAGGGACCCACCCCGGGTATGTCGGTGAACAGGAAGAAGGTCGGCTCTTCGCACGTCACGAAAAAGCTGGCGTTGGCCAGCCGCGCCCCCGGGACGTTGCACTCCCGGCCCAACTGCTTGCCGTTTTGGGACAGAATGGCACAATACTCCTGCCCATCAGTGAGTTCGGCGGAGAGGTTGACCATGTACATGTCCGGTACCTCGGGCCGCGCCGCCAGCACTCGTACCGTTCCAGGATAACACGGTATGCAGTCCGGGTGCGCACAGCCGGCCGCCAGCAACAGAACCAGGCTCATGCCCAGCACAACGCCTCCTAGCCATCTCTTTCCCATCTTCCTGCCTCCCTTGCCATGTTGGTAATTGCTGTTTCGCTCTTTGCATCCACATTATACTACGGTTCCCGCTGGATGTCAAGGGGTGAAGCGCGCGAATGAAGCCTGCCGCTGCCAGCAGCGTGCGGGAGAGCGACGAAAAAGCCGTCCCCATGGGAGACGGCTTCCGAGTCATCACAAGTCGCGTGGCCCGCCGTTTCTTTTTGGGTCCGCCTGGCGTATAATGTGCAGATAGCACTTGACGGAATCTACCTTTGTCTGCGGAGGACCAAGATGCAGATCAACTGGTACGGCCATTCCTGCTTCAGACTGCGGGACAGAAACGGCACGGTGGTTACAGACCCCTATGGGGACGACATCGGCTACAATTTGCCTCGCCTTCGGGCGGACGTAGTCACTGTCACCCACGACCACCCTGACCATGCCAACGTGAAGGCCATCAAGGGCAACCCGCAGGTCATCTGCGGTCCCGGAGAGTACGAGATCAAGGGGATCTTCGTGATCGGCATCCCTGCCCAACCCGAGGAGACTCAGACGAAGCTGGGGGTCCGGAGCACGGTGTATCTATTCGATTTCGAGGGCGTCACGGTTTGCCATCTGGGAGACCTGCGCCGGGCACTCACGCAGTCCCAGGTGGAGGAGTTGGGGGACGTGGACGTGCTGCTCATCCCGGTGGGCGGCGGCACGACACTGGGCGCGGCCGAGGCGTCAGAGGTGATCAGCCTGCTGGAACCCAAGATCGTGATCCCCATGCACTACAAGACGGAACTCCTCAAGGGCGTCAAGCTGGCGCCGGTAGATCAGTTCCTCAAGCAGATGGGGATCAAGGAGGTCGCTCCGGTGGATGTGTTGAAGGTCACCAAGGGTGCATTGCCGTCCGAGACCCAGGTGGTGGTGATGGACATCACCACCGGGGGCTCAGCCGCTTATGCAGGCGAAGCAGAGTGATTGACCGGGACAGGGTCAGCAAGGCCATCGCCGAGATCATCGCTGCCATCGGAGAGGATCCGCATCGAGAGGGCCTGGTGGATACACCGACCCGCATCGCAGACCTGTATGCCGAGATTTTCTCGGGCCTCAGTGAGGACCCGAAGAAGACCCTGGCTGTCGGCTTCGAAGACGAGAAGCACGAGGAGATGGTCGTGCTCAAGGACATCCCCTTCTACTCCATGTGCGAGCACCATTTCCTGCCCTTCCACGGTCTGGCGCACGTGGGATACATCCCCAGGGGTCGGCTGGTCGGGATCAGCAAGCTGGCGCGAGTGGTGGAGATCCTGGCTCGAAGGCCACAGCTCCAGGAGCGCCTGACGGGTCAGGTAGCGGACACCATCATGGAGGCCCTGGGAGCGCGAGGGGTGGGGGTGGTTATAGAGGCCGAGCACCTCTGTATGACCATGCGGGGCATCAGGAAGCCGGGCAGTCGCTTGGTCACCTCCGCCAACCGAGGGCTCTTCCGGACTCAGGCCGCGACCAGAGCTGAGTTCTTCTCCATCCTGGGGATGGCAGAGTCTGGCGGGAGGTAGGGCAGCTTGGCAGCCGGCTCCAACGTGCGTGTTCTGAACCTCGATACTCCAGCCAAGATACTGGCGGAGATGAAGAAGATCGGCTGCTCTCCCCCGGGTATCGAGATTATGACCCCCAAGGCTTCCTTCCGGACAGTGAAGGTGGAGGGCTTGAACTTCGCTGCCGCCAACATCATCAAGCAGGAGATGCTGGCCCACGGAGGGGAAGTGGTCACCTCTCGTGCCGTCTACTCCACAAAGGACACGGACAGCGACGTCCTCATCTTGGGCACCCTGCGCCACTTCCAGGATCTGATCAGGAAGCTGCGTTTGCAGCCTTTCAAGAGCCTGGTGCGCATCGCCTCTGAGTTGGAGCAAGCACTGGCCCGCTGTGCTGGAGAGGAGTTGACGCCGCTCCACATCGGCGGTAGGCTCTTCGTCTGGGGTGAGAGAACCTATGTCATGGGCGTGGTGAATGTCACGCCCGACTCGTTCTCTGGAGATGGTTTGGCATACGACGTCGAGAGGGCGGTGGCTCAGGCAGAGCGTATGGTCGAGGAGGGCGCTGACCTGATTGACGTCGGCGGCGAGTCCACCAGGCCCGGCTCCCAGCCGGTGGAGGTGGAGGAGGAACTGCGCCGCGTCTTGCCCGTGGTGGAGGCGCTGTCGCAGCGTGTAGACGTCCCGCTATCGATTGACACCTACAGGTCCGAGGTGGCAGAGAAGGCGCTGGAGGCGGGGGCCAGCCTGATCAACGACATCTGGGGGCTGCGCATGGATCCACAGCTGGGCCAGGTTGCCGCCAGATGCCAGGTCCCGCTGGTGCTCATGCATAACCGTAGCCGGCCCAAGGACGCGGTCCAGACCGAGCGCCTGGGCGGTCGCTACCAGGGAGTGGAGTATCAGGACCTGATGGGGGACATCATTCGGGAGTTGCGAGAGAGCATCGGTCTGGCGGTGGAGGCCGGGGTGGAGAGGCAGAAGATCATCGTCGATCCTGGGGTCGGCTTCGGCAAGACCGTCGCCCAGAACCTGCAACTGATGGCCAGCCTCTCGGAGCTGAGGGTTCTGGGCAGGCCAGTGCTTGTGGGTCCTTCGCGCAAGTCGTTTATTGGCTATACCCTGGACCTGCCTCCCGAGGAGAGGGTGGAAGGGACGGCGGCCGCGGTGGCCGTAGGGATCGCCCACGGCGCTGACATCGTCCGGGTGCACGACGTCAAGGAGATGGCGCGTGTGGCCCGTATGACTGATGCCATCGTCCGCGGCCCAGGGCGACCGCTTCTGAGTGACGCCTGTCCTGGAGATGCCGGTCCAGGCACCACGCCCCCGGCGACTTCATGAGGGCTGGCTTTGGCCAGGCTTGGGTTCGGTTGATGCGCACGGTGAGTGGGATACACCTGACTGGTGATCGAGGGGAGAGGCGGTGAGATGAGGCGCTCAGCGGGCGAAGGCGTGCTGGAAGCCCTGCGCGCCGAGGGCCGGCGTATCACCGCCCAGCGCAGACTGCTCCTGGAGATCATCCGGCAAAGCAAGGGGCACCTGGACGCCGGCGAGATCTACCGTCGGGCGCAGAAGAAGGACCCCCGCATCAGCCTCTCCACTGTCTATCGCAATCTCAACCTGCTCAAGGAACTGGGCCTGATCAGCGAGTTGCACCTGGACCAGGAACATCACCACTACGAGGTCAAAGAGGAGACGGAGCATTATCACCTCATCTGCTCCCATTGCGGGCAGGTCGTCGAGTTCGACAACCCTCTGGTAGACAGGCTGATCGCCCAGGTCAGCAAGGACAAAAGCTTCCGCGTCGAGCGCGTTTACATCGACCTGGTGGGCCTCTGCGAAGAGTGCAGAGCCAGAGAGGAGAACCAGTCGCCCCGGTAGTGTCCTGCGCTCGGTGGAGACGACATCCTAGTTAGCTTCCCCGTGCTTGTTTCCACCTCGACCACACGTGGGGCAGCCCTCGTCCCTTCGTTCGACGGAAAAGACCTCGAAGCGGTTCTCCCAGACGTCCAGGTGTATCAACCCTTCGTTGAGCTCACCCTGGCCGAGGAGGAGCTTCAGTGCCTCGCTACACTCCAGGGCGGCGACCATGGCCACGATGGAAGCAAGGATTCCTGCCGTGGCGCAAGTCACCGCGCTCTCCTGGGGCGGGACCTCGGGGAAGACACAGCGCAGACACGGTGTGCGATAAGGGATGATGGTCAAGGTCATGCCGTAGCTGGCCACCGCGCCGCCGTAGATCCAGGGGATCCCGAGCTTGACGCAGGCGTCGTTGACGAGATAGCGGGTCTCGAAGTTGTCCGAACCATCCAGCACCACATCCACGTCGCCAACGATCTCCCCCACGTTCTTCTGATCCACCTCCACCACCAGAGGCTCGATCTGCACCTGTGAGTTGAACGTCCTCAGCCTGCGAGCGGCCGCCTCCGCCTTGGGAAGAGCCCTGGCGGCGTCCTCCTCGTCGAACAGTATCTGTCGCTGCAGATTGCTCAATTCCACACGGTCGCGATCCACCAGCTTCAGGCGACCTACGCCGGCGCGGACCAGGTTGTCGGCGATATGTGTGCCCAGGCCGCCGCAGCCGATCACGGCTACTGACGAGGAGAGGAGTTTGCGCTGCCCTGCTTCACCAACCTCGGGGAACACCATCTGGCGGACGTAGCGATCGGGTTGTTTGGTTGTCTGCATCTCTACCTCATTCCACCGGGCCTCAACGGAGCGTGTTCACAGGGTCTCGCGGGCTGTCGGGGCAGGGACCTGTAGTCCCTCCCTTCCCTGGCGATTATAAACATGGCACTCGGCTGCCGCAACGCAGGGCCGCCCACTGCGAAAACCGTCGCCGTGGACCGTCGGGGCGACCTCCACGACCGGCATACTGACACTCGACTGGTCACAGCTGGGGACGGCGACGTGTGATGGGATTGTGGTATACTGCGAAAACAGGAAACCAGAGCCTGATGGACAAAAGGGTCTCCTAGCGATGTCCGGCGATAGAGCACTTCTGATCGTGAACCCTCTCCGCAGCCGAAGCGTGGGACGGCAGCTGGCCAGGATGGAGACCGTGCTCAGGGAGCATGGTCTGCGGTTTGAGGTGCGGTTCACGGAGCACCAGGGGCATGCCGTGGAACTGGCCAGTCGGGCAGTCTCGGATGGGTATGGGACCATCGTGGCCGTGGGCGGTGATGGCACGGTCAATGAGGTGGTGAACGCCCTCGTCGGTTCCCCCGCGACCCTGGCGGCGCTGCCTTTGGGCGCGAACAACGATTTCCTGCGGAGCCTCGGCATCTGGAGCTGGAGGGAGGCCTGTCAGGTCCTCGCGGCAGGGGAGGTCAGGCCCCTAGACGTGGGTCTAGCGGAGTACCAGGACGAGGCCGGGGAGAGGAGGCAGCGCTACTATGCCGTTCTGGCCGACGTGGGCTTCGGCTCGGAGGTGGTGCGCCATACTCCTCGGCGGCTCAGGCACGCTCTGGGAGGAGGGCTGGGCTACATCGTCAGTCTCTATCGTACCGCTGTGGGCGGACGGGGTGGGTCCTGCCAGATGAAGGTATGGGCGGACGGACGGCTGAGATACGACGAACGGCTACTGCTGGTGGAGGCTCTCAACGGGATGTACGCCGGCGGGGGCCTCAAGGTGGCCCCCCAGGCCAGGATGGACGATGGCTTGCTGGACGTTTTCCTGGTCCGGGAGATGCCCTGGCTCAAGATCTGGACGCTGTTTCCAAGGATCTTCCAGGGCACCCATATCGAGCACGCCAAGGGAGAGTACTTTCAGGTGCGAGAAGTGGCAGTGGAAGCTGAGGAGCCGGTCAGCCTGAGTCTGGACGGCGAGTTGCTGGGCCGCACCCCGGCCAGGTTCAGCATAGTCCGCGGAGCGCTGAAAGTGATGTGTCCACCAACATCTGACCGGACTGGCAAAAAGAGGTTGTCCTTCTGAAGCGGAGCGTGGCGGAAGAATCCCCCTTCGCGTGTTGACAATGCCTATCAGCAGGGGGAGTATTCTTGCCTTGGACTATGCTCAACGCAGGCGTCGCCCCGCTTCTTAGAACGGGAGGTGATGGAACGAGCGTAGTTGAACGCTAATATTCTTTCATGGCCAGAGGCACATAGCTGTCAAAGCTGTAATCCACCCGAAACATGAAGACCTTCAACTCCTTACCGGAGTTGGCCTCCGGCAGGTTGAGTATCACCGCGTAGGCATAAACACTGTTGTCCACGGTGGCAAAATCGTCGTCGGCTGCAACCGCCTTGACGAACGGACTCGCGCCAGTATCCGAGTCGGTGACGGGCACCACTATGTCCGTAGTAAGGGTCTCGGTCACTGTGTTGCGAATGACACCGAAGTAGAAGTCCTGGGCATCATCGTCGTCGTAACCGTAGGCAACCAGCTTAGTGATCCGCGCACCCTGGGGTAGATGGAGCCCTGCGGCGTACATTGTATAGCCTAATGGATTGACAGTTGACTCCTGGGTCGTCGTGAGCCCGTCCCAATGGTTGTATCCAATGGTGGAGTCGCCCGGGCGCATCTCCACCGCGTTCACGGAGTAATAGCCGGGACCTCCGGGCACCGGTGTGGGCTCTGCCTGGGCAGGCCGGCTCCCAGGGGCGCTGAGTGCGCGTGGTTGTTCCAGTGGGGACGGGACTGCCGCCACGGAGGAGGCCGACCAGAGTGCCAGCAGCAGGACCGCCATTATCGCTGCGTTTGTAGCCAGCACAATACCTACCACTTTGCTCGTTCTCATTTTCATCATCCTCCTTTGCGTTTGGGTTTCTTGCGGAACAAACAATATCATAGATTCCATAGGCTTGTCAAGGCTCCGCTCGCGCAGGTTCCAGCGAGCGTATAAGGAACTCCCGATAATCCCGCCAATCTAGCCGATTTGACGAGATAGTTCCCCATAGAGCCCTGCCCACTGGTCGATGCTTAGTTCCTGGGCTCGCTGCGTCTCCTGGAGGCCCACTCGCCGCAGCGCCGACACCACCTCGTCTGCCGGCAGGTCCAACCCCTGGGACAGCGAGTTGCGCAGTTGCTTGCGCCGCTGAGAGAAGCCTGCGCGCACGATTTCGAAGAACCTCTCCACGTCGGCCACCTCCACCCGGGGGGATGCGTGGAGGTCGATGCGCAGCACAGCTGAGGTGACCCCGGGAGAGGGATAGAAAGCTCCGGGTGGAGCCTTGGCGACGATCCTGGGGCGGCCGTAGAACTGGACGCTGACCGCCAGCAGGCTCATCTGGCCCGGGCCAGCCACGATCCGTTGCGCTACCTCGCGCTGCACCGTCACCACCAAAAGAGATGGTTTGGCCCGCGCCTCCAGGAAGTGGCGCAGGATGGCTGATGTGATGTAGTAGGGAAGGTTGGCCACTACCTTGTAGGGCGGGGAGACCAGGTCGCCGGGCTCCGTGGCCAGGATGTCTCCCCGGACAACCTGGACGTTGGGGAAGGGGGCCAGCGTCTCTTGCAGCAAAGGCAAAAGACGGCCATCGACTTCCAGGGCGACCACGCGGCCACAACTCTGGGCCAATCGGGAGCTCAATGCTCCCAGTCCGGCGCCTACCTCCAGGACCGTGTCCTTGCCGTCCAGGTCGGCGGCGGCGATGATCCTTTCGAGGAGCCGCTCGCTTAGCAGGAAGTTCTGACCGAGCCCTTTTCGGGGCTTGATGCCGTGCTCCCTCAGGAGCCTCCTCACGGAGGATAGTGGGAGCGGGCCGGCCTCCGCTTCCATCATCTCTCGCGGGGATAGGCAGGCAGGATCCAGTGGATCCTGTCGGCAGCCGGCACCGGTGTCAGCAGGTAGACATCCACAAACCAGTGCCAAGGCGGGGGCCACTTGTCATCATCGTAACACAAGTCAATGTGTTTCCCGTTGACGCCCTTGTCGGCAGCCAGGCCCTTCCCGTACCCTGGCACATACATCCAGGTGCCCAGGGGGATGGCCTGTGGGTCAACAGCGATGATCCCCTTTCGAGCTGGCATCCCCGTGTAGGTCCTGCCCCACCAGGGCGCATCGCGCGGTGTGCCGGAGGTGGAGGCGGTATACGCCGTGGCGTAGGCCCTGAAATACCGCCAGTAGGTGAACACCCCGTCCGGGGTCTGTAGTTCGCGAAGCACGATCCTGGTGCCGTAGGAGATGATCTCCGTCGTGGACGCATTCTCTACCCACTCATCCTCTGTCACCCGCTCGGTCTCGGCACCGTTCTCGTAGACGATGCGCACCAGACGTCTCTTGGCACCCGCGGAGCCCGCCTGGTCCAGTCGCTGGCTGTCCAGCTCCAACTCGGCGTCTGCTTGCCAGACGGTCTCGAAGGGGATGGGCTCCTCTTCCAGCACTACCTGCTCCTGCACCCTGATGACCTGCACGGTCATGTTGTCGTAGACCTCGGTGCCCTGCTCGGGGATGGTGTAGTCCCTCCCCGCCAACTCGATGGACTCCTGGGTCAGGGCCTGGGCCACGGTGTCGCCTTGAGTGCGCGTCTTGATGCGGCGATCGTCGGCCAGGATCACCAGGGGTTTGGAGCGCTCGATGTAGACCTGGATGCCCGCCGAGGTCTGAGTTCCCAGGGTAGGCGTCACTCCGTCGCCCAGGTAGACGACTATGCCTTCATCGAACAGGGCTTGGCCGACCGTGGGTGCCGTGGTGAACACGGTGATGGGGACCACCCCGTCGTGCACGGTGATCGGCACAGCGCGGAGGATCTCCATCTGGAGTGGAGGTTGGCGCCAGAGGGTGGATGGATCTATGTCGCTCACACCGAGAAGGGCGCTGGCTGGCAGGGGAGAATCGGGTTCGACAACTTCGCCCTCCACGGTGACGCGATCGTGGCCGTCGAGGGTGATCCCCGCTTCGCGCATGAAATCCGCCACTGTATGGCAGTGTGTGCGCAACTGGAGTTCGAGTCGGTCGGCCCGCAGCGTGACGGGCAGGGCCTTGCGGATGACGATCTGGCCGCCTTCTGTCAGGGGTGCGTCCAGAGGAGACAAAACGACGTCCTCGGGGGCGAGAGGCAGGTGCAGTTCCTCCAACAGGGCTCCGACCGTGGGTTGGTGAGTTCGCACCGTGAAGGGGCGGTCGTTGATGACTAGCTGGACCTCCGTCTGTGTGGAGATGTATCCCACGATCATGCCGTTGCCCACCACGAAGATCAGCGCGATGGAGGCCAGCCCGGCCCGTGACAGGAGCCTGGTCGACGGCTGAGGTCGCTCTACCCCGGCTTTGCTGTGGGTGTGGATGGAAGTGGTGTCAGACGGCATCAGGGCAACTCATAGATGATTGATGGGTTGGCTGCTATCATACCCCAAAGAAAAAAAAGGGGCGAGTACCTTCACCCGTCCCCTTTCTGTCGTAGAGAGGCGGTCGTGCAACCTCCTTCGATTCAAAGCCCCCGACTTACCGGAGCTAGTTGGCTCCAACCAGGTTGCCCTGCGGCGCGTAGAAGTGACTACTTACCGCTGCTTCCTTCCGGACCTGACGGGGTTCATAGGCTTCTGCCGCGCAGGACCCGGCCTTCAACGCCACTTTTCCCCAGCAGTCTCGAGAAGCTCAGAACCTCAAGAAGGCTTTCGATCCCGCTATAGCGGATTGCGGGTACAGGGCACCGCTAGCTCCCCATCTAGCACGACCGCAACCATCACCACTTGAGGCACTCGCATAGTCCAGGCGGAGAGGGCGGGATTTGAACCCGCGAGGCTCATCGCCTACACGATTTCCAATCGTGCGCACTAGACCGAACTATGCGACCTCTCCACTCAAGTCCATTATAGCATCTAAGGGTGGTCGCTTCAAGTGCCGGGTGAACCTTCGAGAGGGTGACATGGCGTCGCCTGTTCCTGGCCGCATGCTTCGATACGGGCTTCGCCCACTCAGCATGCTTGGTTGGTGTGGCGGTGCCTCCAGCCACATTTCCCAGCGAGCACAGCATCCTGAGTAGGTGACGAACGCAGTGAGGCACCGTATCGAAGCATGCCGCTCCGTGGCAACCGCCCTGGTATCGTGAACCCGCATGCTCAGTTGACCCTGCCGGGGGTTCTGAACCTCCGGGGGGTGTAGAATAGAAAAAGGGTGGATCTTAATCCACCCTTTCGCTTTCCCGGGCAGGAGGTAGCGTTGTGACTATTCCTGCTTGGCGGCTTCTTCTTCGGCCAGCGTCCTGCGCAGGACCTTGCCCACCATGGTCTTGGGCAAGGTATCGCGGAACTCGACGTAATAGGGGATCTTGTACTTGGCCAGCTTGTCCGTACAGAAGTCCCTGATCTCTTGCACGGTAGCGGTCTGCCCCGGCTTGAGCACGACCCAGGCCTTCACCGTCTCGCCGCGCTTGGGATCGGGGATCCCGGCGACCGCTGCCTCCATGATCTTGGGGTGCTCGTACAGAACCCCTTCCACCTCGCTCGGGTAGATGTTGAAGCCGCTAGCGATGATCATGTCCTTCTTCCGGTCCACGATGTAGAAGTACCCGTTCTCGTCCATCTTGGCAATGTCGCCCGTGTAGAGCCAGCCCTCGCGCAGGGCGATCTCTGTCTCCTGGGGCATGTTCCAGTACTCCCTCATCACCGTGGGGGACTTGAGAGTCAATTCGCCGATCTCGCCCACCGACATCTCTTTGGTGCCCGCATCCAGATCGACGATTTTGCAGTCGATGTCGGGCAGCGGCAAGCCGATGCTCCCCTCGATGTTCTTGCCGTACATGGGGTTGCAGTGGGTAGCCACTGCGCTCTCCGTGAGCCCGTATCCCTCCACGAGTTTTCCACCAGTCAACTCCTCAAAGGTCTGTTTGACCGCCAGGGGCAGGGGCGCGGAGCCGCTGATGCAGGCCCTGATGGACTTGACATCGTACTTCTTGATGTCGGGGTGGGAATTGATAGCGTTGTACATGGTGGGCACGCCCATGAACAGGGTTGGTTTGTACTTGTTGATGGCCTTGAGCAGAGCGTCCATGTCCCTTGGGTTGGCGATGAAGATCAAGGGAGCAGCAATAGAGACCGCCCAGGCCATGGTGGTCACCATTCCGAAGATGTGGAAGAGGGGGATAGCTGCCAGGTGACTCTCGCCAGGAACCCTCACATCGGGCAGCCAGGCCGAGCACTCTTGTACATTGGCCACCAGATTACGATGGAGAATCACGGCTGCTTTGGGAACTCCCGTCGTCCCACCCGTGTACTGGAAGAGGGCCATGTCGTTCGGACCCACGGCCACGTGTGGGTCGTCGGGCGGGTACTTCGCCAGCAGGTCCTTCATCCATATGTCGCCCTCAATCAGTTCGACGCGATGCCCGCCCTTCTTCTCCATAACCAGGGTGAAGAGGAGGCGATCCAGGCCTGCAAGGTGCTCCTTCAGGTTGGTGACGATGACGTTCTTGAGCTTGGTCTTGGGCTTGACGCCTCTGACCAGTGGATAGAACATGCTGAGGAGGATGATAGTCTCCGCGCCTGAGTCCTTCAGCTGGTGCTCCACTTCCCGCGGCGAGTAGAGGGGGCTCGTGGCCACCACGACTCCGCCGGCCTTAAGAATGGCGTAGTAGGCGATCAAAAACTGCGGGCAGTTGGGCATGTAGAGGGCTACACGGTCCCCTTTCTTGACGCCCAGGTCGATGAGGGCGTTGGCCAGCCGGTTGGCCAGCGCATTGACCTCGGCATAGGTCAGTTCGGTCTCTCCAAACTTGCCAGGCATGATGCTGGCCAGCGTGTCGGGGTACTTCCTGGCGGACTCTTCCAGGAACCAGTGCAGAGGCACATCCGGGTACTCCAGGGTATGGGGGACACCGTCATCGTAGAACTTCAGCCAGGGTTTGTCCATCTTCGTCCTCCTTGCACAGCTTATGGGGGCCTCTTCCTGGCGTTCCGTTTGCCGCACCCTTGTGGTGAGGATTCGGGTTGGGAAGAGAGGCCAGCAAACAAGCGCAGCAGATTATACGCCGAAGCACGTTTTCTGTCAACCCCAGAGGAAGGGGCTGTTGATGTCACCTGCACGCCGGTAAACGAAAG
>Ga0307378_10000440_pt1 | contig 73078 bp, 62 predicted proteins | sample UN1MG_FD_202238 | JGI IMG/M metagenome (GOLD analysis project Ga0307378, IMG submission 202238) | Soil microbial communities from Risofladan, Vaasa, Finland - UN-1 | ecosystem: Environmental > Terrestrial > Soil > Coastal area > Acid sulfate soil | place: Finland: Risofladan, Vaasa | collected... | reverse complement strand
TCTTCCTGTCCAGGCGGTAGAAGCGCACCAGCGCGAGCAGGGTGAGCAGCACGAGCACGGTGGACCCGCCGAGCCCGCTCTGGCGCGGGATCTCGGTCCAGAACCTCATGACCGGGAATTTATCGCCGGGCTTTGCCCGCGCTTTTTCGCGGAACTCCGGGCTGTAGGCGAGCAGCGTACGCACGGCCGCGGCCTGCAAATCGAACGCGGAGCCGTAGGCCAGAGCGGTGAGGTCCTGACCCTCAAGCGCCGCGATTTCCTCGTGGCTCTTCTCCTCCGCGGTGAGGACCAGCTTAAGCGCGTCGGCCTCCGCGACCTCCACCCCTCCCCACAAATTAATGGCGGCGGAGATGGTCTGGTGCGCGCCCTCGTTGGCGTCCGACGGATTGCCCAGCACGTTGATCCGGCCCGGCAGCTTGATCTCGAACATAATGGGTCTCCCTGAGAACATCCTACAAAAATTCGGGGGCGTGGACAAAAATGGATGTTTTTTAACCGCGGAGACGCAGAGAACGCAGAGATAAATTATTTGAAAAATCTCCGCGTTCTCTGCGTCTCCGCGGTTAAAAAAATCTTGAAGCCGGTCATATGCCCCAGATAGTGAAGTTGACGGGTTCCGGGATGAGACGCATGGCGATGGTGCCGTAGATGGCGAAGAAGAAGAGGATGGCGATTTCGAGGGCCATGAGGATGGCGTAGAAATAGACGGCGGCCCTGGCGGGCCCCCATTTTTTTTCCATGGCGGGCAGGCGCTCGAACATGAGGGCGAAGAGAAATATGAGCAGGAACCAGCCGATGAAGTTGGAGAGCGGTATGGAAAAGATGTTGATGGCGTCGGGGCTGACCCAGACCCATGACTTGAAGGTGGCGCTGGTCTGGACCGGGTCGAGCCAGAGGTCGAGGTTCACGGCGAGCAGTCCGCCCAGCCCGGCGCGCCAGAGCACCCAGGCGCGGGGCAACAGGATATTGGCCACGTACACGCAGGAATAGGCCACGAAGAACCAGCCCAGGCAGGCCATCACCGGGGTCTCGAGGAACCAGAAAAAGCCGCGCGTGAAATAATAGGTGCCCTGCATGGAGGCCGATCCCGGGCCCATGACCGCGGTCTGCGCCGTCGGCCCGCCGAGCGCGGCCTGGATCTCGGCGTGGTAGCGGCCGAGCAGGATCCACATGCTCTCCTCCACCCCGGTGAACACGAACGAGCCGCCCAGAAAGATCATGGCGCGGTAGAGGCCGATGCGCTTCCAGGCGTGGCGGAAACAGAGCCAGGCCAAGCCGATGGGGATGAGGTCGAGGATGAACATGGTGGGAAGATCGGAATACGGCACGCCCTCATTCGAGGGCACGTCGAGGACGTGGGGATAGCCTAAGTGGAGTACGGTGAAGAAAAGGGTGGAGACGATCAGGAAGACGGCAATGGTCCAGATCGTGATTGATTCCTGTCTTTGGCTTGTGGGTTCCTGGTTCATTTTTTATTTCCGGCCCGGAAGCATGGGGCGTGCAGTGCAGTGCTTGACATAATCGCAGTTATATGGCCCGCCCGTCAACTCGATCACTTCTCCGGCGCCCTGGGCCTTGATAATGAGGTGCGGATCGGCTTTAAGGAGCCAGAAGCGGTTTTCAGGCACGATGTAGCCCAGCACGCCGGCGAGCGACATTTCCAGGACGTAGCAGTCAAAGGTCCCGGCGGGAACGGTGACGCGCTCTTCGCCGCGGGGGATGATGTTGACGGCGAAGACGCGGGGCCGGGTGAATACGGGGTTGGGGTCGGCCACCAGCACGTTGATGGGGGCGATCGAGTCCTGCTCGGAGAAAGGATAGCCCTTGAGCAGGAAGGCAAAGGACTCGGGGTCATGCACGCCGGCCGGGACCTCGATGACCTCGTCGTAAGGATCGGGCAGGTTCCGGCGCAGCGCGTGCACGAAGTTGCCTTGATAGGACCGCCGGATCAGGCTGGAGCCGTCGTTCCAGGTTTCCGACATGAAGATGGGGGTGAGGTCGGAGGCGCGCATGGTGATACGCCGCACGCGGTCAGGATAGACGCTGATGGACTGGTACGCGGTCCCGCCATCCACCGCGAGCTCCTCCGCGTATACTGAATAAGTCTCGGTCTGGCCGCTCGCGTAGGTGCGGCGATACACGACCTCGATGCCGCAGTCCGGGCCGCGTACCTGCATCTTGACCTCGCGGCGGCCGAGCGCCCAAAGCTCGGCCGGGACGGCGGCGGCGAGCAGGACCAGGGCCAGGGTTCTTATGATTCGGCTTCTGAATAACATTTTTTCACTCTTGTCCAAAATAGGCCGTAAGAAAACCGCCAAGATGCCAAGAGCGCCAAGGATCGCCAAGTAAATCATGATGTGTCTTCGCGGCCCGGCAAAGAACAGCTCCGGAGCGTTGGCCCCAACCGGCTTGGCGGACCGGCCGACGGGAGCGCCAAGCAAAAAACATTCGCACTCAAGCCCTCTTAAAATCGTGTTTAAAAATAATCCTTGGCGCTCTTGGCGTCTTGGCGGTTCTCCGGTCCGTTTATTTTGGACAGCACTGACATTTTTTATAATTTCGCATTTGCGCCATCGGTTTGTCAAGGGGGGAATATAAAATCGCTTAACGCGCCGCCGGAACCGGGGCGGCCCCAATGCCGGATCCGATTGACAGCCCGCGCGAGCCGCCCTAGAATTAATGCGGCGGCCAATGAAAAAAAAATTTCTTAACCTCGCCTCGCGCCCTTTTTTCGCGCCGCTCAGCCTGGCGCTGATCGCGGCGGCGCTGTTCCTGGAATTTCTCTTCCGGCAAGAGTCATATCTGCCCGTTGCAAAAGAATCCGAGCTGCTGAACCAGTGGTATCCGTACCTTACTTTCTGGACGGCACAGCTCAAGTCCGGCGAGTTCCCGATGTGGTCGCACAACCTGATGGCCGGGTTCCCGCTCTACTGTTTCCCGCACGCCGGCTTTTTTTACCCGCCGTTCCTGCTTTTTCTCGCCATGGGTTTTAGCCGGGCCTTCACCCTGTCCGCGCTCCTGCACATCATTTGCCGCATGGTCCTGACCTACGGGCTGCTCCGGGAGTGCTCCCGCTCCCGATTCGCCTCCTGGCTGACGGCGGCGGCCTTCGGCCTTTCCGGTTCTTCCATTATCGGGCCGCAATATCTGCAGGGCTTTGACACGCTCACCTGGATGCCGGGAGTTTTATGGTTCGCGATCCGGCTTGGCCGCCACGCCCGCTTCCATGATTTCCTCGCGCTGGCCGGCCTCACCGCCCTTGGGTACCTGGGCGGCGATCTGGAGATTCTGCTCTATTCCTTGATCCTGTTCCTGGCCTTCATCTGGTTCGTGGAAAAGGCCGCTTTGACCAGGCTCGCTATCGTGGCCCTTGCCCCGGCGGCCGGCGTATTGATTTGCGCCGCGCCCTTCCTGGCGACCCTGAGCTACCTGGCCCAGTCATCGCGGGGGACGGCCGGCTCTAGTCCCGCCGCCACCTCCTGGGAACAGATTGGCGTGTTCATGCCCTTGCTGGTCCGATTCAGGCCCAACTCCGGTGAGCCGATTTTAAGCTATTTCGGGTTTCTGCTACCGCTGGGTTTTTTCGCTCTATGGCATGACCGCCAGAGCCGTCCTCTGCTCCGCTTCACGCTGATCGCCATCCTGATCTCGATGATTTATCTCGTCAACGTCCAGCCGTTCAGCCTGCTTTTCAATGTCCTGCCCGTGCTCCACTACAGCGCGGCGGAGATGCGCTCGCGGCTGATCTATCCCTTGATGGTACTTTTCATGGTCGCCGCTTCGGGCGGCTTCGACCTCCTCATGCGGGGCGTGGACATCAAATCCCTGCGGCCGGCCCGGGCCTTTGCCGCCCTCTTTATCATCTTTGAAGCCGCCTGGATAGCGCTCGGCATCATCACCCAAAAAAAACTCTCCCCTTTGGGGGCCTCTCTCGCCATCCTCCTGATCTTCCTTCTCGGCCTTTATGCACTGAAGAAGTTGAGAGGCCACAACCGGGGCGTCATCCGCATCAGCTCTTCCGCCCTGATCGCGGTCCTGGTCCTCGACCTCTTGTCCTTCGCCATCCTGGCCATGCCCCGCACCCCGCCGTCCGTTCTCGGCCGGCCGGAGGTTGATCCGGCCCTGACCCGCGCAAAACCTACCGAGCGGCTCCACCTCCTCTCCCTCTTCCTTGACCTCGACTCCGGCCTCTGGCGCTTCTACCGGCTCGACCAGGGGCCGGGGTTCGTCTTCGGACACATCCGGAACGGACTGCTCCGCTACGACCGTCTTTTGGACGTCCTCGCCCCCGACTACCATATCACATCCAATTACAAGACCATCCGCGTCGAGACCCAGCCGCTGCTCGATTTCCTGGCCGTCAAGTACGTTGTCTCCAACATGGCCCCGATCATGCTCATGGACGATCTGCCGCTCGACCTCCCTTTCCTGCCCTCGCAATACCAGAGCCATGGACATTACCTGGGAGAACGGCCGCCCCTGACCGGGCGCGGGTATGCCATGGGACCCGGCTCGGAATGGACCGTGTCCACCATGCTGCTCCCGGGAGATGAGTTGGACATGACCGTGGCGCCGGCCCTCTCCTCCCGATGCGTCAGAATCCGCCTGACCTCTCCGGCCAAGGAACGGCAAGCTTCGCGCCTGGCGGCGGAACTCACCCCGGACCCCGAATGGGCAACGCCCGCGCCTCTTGCCGTGGAGTCGCCGGAGGAATATGAATTATCGCTGAGGACCTCGGCCGGTTGCCCCCAAGACCTGGAATTCATCGCCCCCCGCATCCGGAACCCGCGCCGGCCATACCAGCTTATGAGGACCAGCTATGGCCAACTCTACAGGAACCGCGACGCCCTGGACCATTATGGCCTCTACACCGGCGTGGCAAAGGTGGAGGACAGAGATGGGCCGGCCTATCTTTTCGACCCGGCGCGCTTCGAGCCGAGGACGCGGCTCGCGCTCGATCCCGCGTCACTGGACCCCCGCATCCCGCCCGATCAGCCGGCGCGCACCCGCGTCCCGGATGAGGTCAAGGTCATGGAATACTTGGACAACCGGGTGGTCCTCACGGCCCAGGCGCCCGCTCCATGTTACCTCTCCATCGCGGAAAGCTATTACCCCGGATGGAGGGCCTGGGTGGATGGAAAGGAGACGAGGATAATACGGGCCAACTACGCCTTTCAGGCCGTGGCCCTGCCCGGAGCAGGGCCCCACCGGATTACGCTCCGGTTCGCGCCCGCTGAATTCAGGATCGGGCTGTGGGTGTCGCTGGCTTCAATAATGGCTGCCCTGCTTGCGGCCTCCCCGAGAGCCGCGGATCGGAAAATGGGTAGAGCAAAAGCCGCGGATGCGGCGGCGGGTCCCGATCCGCGGCCCGCTAACCGTTGAAATAACACTTGATCTTTAAGGGGATACAAAAAAATGAAAAAAACCTGATTTTTTACTTGACTTCCAAATAACGTTTGATATATTAGACCACCGGGCAAGGGGCCCTATCTCAAATTATCCTGAAACCAAGGAGGAAAGAACAATGGCAAAAGTAACACCGGACATGAGCGACGCGCAGGTAATCGAGGTGCTGAAAACGGTCGGAGCGGGGAACCAGGCGGCGCTACGCGAGGCCATGAAGGACGCGAGTCCCCGGCAGGCCTTCGTGGTGGCGATCCCGTGGGGCATCAAGGCGCAGCCGGACGTGGCGGCGACGCTCGCGGGCATCGAAGGCTCGGTGCTATGGGTGGTCGAGGGCGAGGGCGGCGGCAAATTCGCGCTGTGCTTATCCGGCGGCAAGATTGACGTCACGGAAGGCGACAAGCCGGACGCCACCGCGACCGTGACCCTCGACGTCGGGACCTGGAAGGAGCTGGCCTCCGGCGAGTCCAACCCCCAGGCCGCGTTCATGTCCGGCAAGATCCAGATCGCCGGCGACCTCTCCCTGATCATGCAGATCCAGGGCGCGCTGCCCATGGGGTGAGGAGGCGCGGGAAAGACTTGAGGCGTGAGGCGTGAGGCTTGAGGAAGAGCTCTTCAAACTCTGATTATCAAGTCTTCCGCCTCGACCCCCGTTGCTCGATTCTCGATCCTGTTTGTCAAGTGGAGGCTCCGCGGGGGCGTGGAATGCCGCGCCCCCGCGGCTCTGGCCGTTCGCGGGGGTAATACTTGCAGGCGGCGCCCGCAAGGCGCGGGGAGGAGTGTCATGTTTCAATTGACCGAGCCTCAGAAGATGATCCAGCAGATGATGCGGATGTACGTCACCAAGGAAATCCAGCCGCACGTCGAGGCCATGGAAGACGGCAAGATGTCCTGGGTGGACCTTGGCCGCAAGATGTATAAAACCATGGGCGGCGAGGCCATGATCAAGCCCGCGCTGGAAAAGCTCGCCAAGAAGCGGGAGGAAGGCGGGGAAAGCCAGACCGACCTGACCAAGCTCATGGCCGGCGACGAAGGCGACGACATGGGCGGCATGGGCGGCGACCCCATGATCATGTTCATCATGGTGAAGGAGCTAAGCCGCGTAAGCCCGGGCCTGGCCATGAGCTTCGGCGTGTCCGCCGGACTGGCCGGAGGCGCCGTGGTGGGCAAGGGCACCGCCCGGCAGATCCGCGAGTACGGCATCCCGCTCATGACCCTCCAGAAAATCGGCGCCTGGTGCCTCACCGAGCCCGGCGCCGGCTCCGACGCCTTCGGCTCCATGAAAAGCAAGGCCAAGCCCGACGGCAGCGGCGGCTATATCATCAACGGCACCAAGACCTTCATCACCAATGGGCCGGTGGCGGATTTCTTCGTGGTCTACGCCAAGCTGGAGCTGGGCTCCGAGACGCCGGTGCACACCTTCATCCTGGAGCGCGGCATGAAGGGCCTGTCCACCGGAACGCCCTTCCATAAGATGGGGATGAAGGACTCGCCGACCTCCGAGGTTTTCATGGAGGACGTCAAGCTCGAAAAGAAACACCTCCTGGGCGAGTCCGAGTCCAAGGGCGGACGCCAGGCCACCAAGGAGAGCCTCGGCAACGAGCGCTCCGGCGTGCCCGCCATGTGCTGGGGCATCATCGAGCGCTGCTACGAGGAGAGCGTGAAGTACGCCAAGGAGCGGGTCCAGTTCGGCAAGCCCATCGCCGAGTTCCAGGCCACCCAGCTCAAGATCTACCGCATGTACATGCACCTCAAAAACATCGAGAACATGGTCATCCGCATGGCCTGGATGCAGAAGAAGGGCATCCGCGACGCGAGCTACGTCAACGGCTGCAAGGCCTACTCCTCCCAGGCCGCCGTCGAGGTCGCCAACGAGGCGCTCCAGATCTTCGGCGGCTACGGATACATGCGCGAGTACCCCATCGAAAAAATGTACCGCGACGCGAAGCTCTTAGAACTCGGCGCCGGCACCACCGACATCAACATGCTCACCTGCGCCAGGAGCGAGCTCGGGCTGCTCAAGTAGGGAAACATGGGCAAAGTTAAACACAAATGAACACGGATGAAAGAGGATGAACACGGATTTATAAACAAATTTCTTATCCGTGTTTATCTGTTTCATCTGTGTTCATCTGTGTTACTCTTCATCAAACTCTAACGACAAGAAAAACTAAAAGGGGGATCACATGGCGAAACAGACAATAGAATGCGTGGTCGTTGACGCGACGCGGTCCGCGATCGGCAAGTCGGGCTGGAAGGGCATGGAGAAGAACGGCCAGCTCTGCCAGGCCTCGGCCCAGGACCTCCTGGCCAATACCCTGCGCGGCCTCATTGACCGCGTCAAGGCCAAGGCGCCCAAGTTCGACGAGAACGACATCGAAAACGTGATGGTCGGGTGTCTCTCCCAGATCGGCGATCAGGGCCTCAACATCGCTCGGATCGCGTCGCTTTTGGCGGGCATTCCCAAAACTGCCGCCGGCGCCACCGTGAACCAGTATTGCAATGCGGGGCTCAAGGCCATCAACATCGCCGCCCACGAGATCATGCTCGGCGAGGGCGACGTGATGGTCTGCGGCGGCGTCGAGATCATGTCGCATTACGGCATGGGCGCGGACGCCAAGGTCGCCATGGACGCCAAGTACCCGGTGCGCATGTCCTCCCGCCTCATGGAGACCAAGATGATGGTGCCGCAGGGCCAGTGCGCCGAGATGATCTCCAAGGACCAGAAGCACACCCGCGAGGACCTCGACCGCTTCGGCGCCTGGTCCATGAAAAAGGCCGTCGAGGCCGAGCGCAAAGGCTGGTTCGACAACATCATTCCTTTCGAGTTCAAGTGGCAGGGCGAGACCAAAAAGGTGGTGAAGGATGAGGTGCTTCGTCCCAAGGCCGCCGACGACCCCGAAGGCTTTATGAAGGACATCGCCAAGCTGCCCACCCCCTTCCAGAAGGACGGCATGGTCACCGCCGGCAATTCCTCCCAGATCGTGGATGGCTGTGCCGCCGTCATGCTGATGAGCGCGAAAAAAGCCGAGCAGCTCGGACTCGAGCCGCTGTGCCGCATCGTGTCCTGCGCCGTTTGCGGCGGCGAGCCGGTCCCCATGCTCCTGGCCCCCATCCCCGCCGCCCAGAAGGCCCTGGCCCGCGCCGGCAAGAAGATCGGCGACATGGACGTGATCGAGCCGAATGAGGCCTTTGTCTCCCCGCTCCTCCAGTTCGCCGACGAGCTCGGCTACGACCGCATGGATCCGCGCATCAACCCTACCGGCGGGGCCGTCGCCCTGGGCCATCCCATCGGCGCCTCCGGCGTCATCTACTTCGGCGAAATGTGCCGCCACTTGAAACGCATCAACGGCCGCGCCGGACTCCAGATGATCTGCGGCGGCGGCGGCGTCGGAATCGCGGCGGTGGTGGAAAAGGTGTAACGAGGTAAAGAGAAATTAGGTTCGCACAGAGGCACGGAGATCACAGAGAAATATTATTAATATTAATATATATCTCTGTGTACTCTGTGCCTCTGTGCAAGAAAAAAACTCTCTGGAGGATGAAATGATCGAAGGACTCGCCCATATCGGAGTAGCCGTGAAGAACATTGATGAAGGCATCCAGTTCTTCCAGGAAAAGTTCGGCGCCACGCTGGACACCTCGAAGGCCAAGGACGGCAAGATGAACTTCGGGCTCCACATCTCCGCCATCGTCAAGGTCGGGCCCATCACCTTCGAGCTGATGCAGCCCACCAAGGAAGGCATGGGGCCGGTCGGAAAGTTCGTGGCCGAGCGCGGAGAGGGACTCCACCACATCTCCCTCAAGGTGGACGACTTCAAGTCGTCAAAGGCCGACTTCGAGCAGAAGGGCCTCGAAATCAAGGGCGAGATGGGAGGCGTCATGGCCTTCATCCACCCCAAGTCATGCAAAGGCGTGCTCGTCGAGTTCACCCAGATCGTCTAGCGGACAAAAACGCCGAAGCTTCGCCAATTTCTTCGGCGCAATAATTAAGCGCAAAGGCGCAAAGAACGCAAAGGACAAGAAAAGAATATTTTCTATTTCTTTGCGCTCTTTGCGCCTTTGCGCTTGAATCAATCTCTTTTTTATCGTTCCCGCACTAGCCGTTACGGCTTAGCCCACAGCTCCACGTACTTGTTCTCCGGCGCTTTGAGCACGCCGTCCATGCCGTGGTCGCCTTTGAGGTACAGGTTGAAAAAAGCGGCGGAGTAGTCCTTGTAGGCCTGGGCCTTTTCGTCGAAGTGCGAGCGGAACCCGGGCAGCACCAGCTTGACGAGAGGGCTTGCGGCCATCGTCTGGTCGGCGATGGCCATGTGGTCGGTATCCTTGAGCCGGATCGCGTACTTGGGCGGCGGCGCGTTGTCGTAAAGCGTCTGGATCGGCGCCCACGGCACCTCCATCTTCTGGTTGTCGCCTGCGATGATCATCATCGGGATCTTGATCGCCTTGGCGGCCTCATCCAGGTTCGGGAAGAAGACGGCCGGCCCGAGCGGAAGCATGGCCTTCACCCGCTCGTCGCGCGACGAGAAGGGGTCGGCGTTGCGCACGTAATCCATGCAGCACGGGTTGATGGCGTGGTTCAAGCTGATGTTGGTGGTGTCGCACTCGCCGGGCTTGAGCTCCACTCCCTTGCACTCGAACGGCACGCCGCCGATCATGAGCGTGGTATAGCCGCCCAGCGAATGCCCGGTGGCCCCGATCCGGTCCGGGTCCATGAGGCCATGGAGCGGCGACGCCGCGTCCTGGTTCCAGGTGAGCGCCGCGTCAATCGTGGCCTTGGCCTCCGCCGGACGGTACGAAAAATCAAAGTTCTCTCCCGCGAGCTTGTCCCCGAACAGCGAAAACACGGTCTTGCTGAGGTCGCCCCCGCCCTTGACCGCGCCCCACGCGATCTGCCCGAAGGTAATGTCCGGCGGACCCTCGATGTGGCACATGGCCGAGTCCTTGTGGTCCGGCGCAACCACCACGTAGCCGTAGCTCGCCAGGTTCTCCGTGTAAAACACCGACTGGCACCCGCAACCGCCCAGGCCGTGAGAGAAGAGGATCAGCGGGTACGGAGCGCCATCCCGCAAAGTCTTCGCGTCCAGCACCGCCGAGCCCTCCATCACGTCCTCGTACTTATAAGGCGTCTCCCCGGCCGCCGGCTGGGCCGGATACCACACCAGCACCGGCGCGGTGCGGTCGCCGAGCTGCGCATGCATGACCATCACGCCCACCGCGTTCGGCCCGTCCGGAGTGACCGTCTTCACCGTCTTGGCCTCTCCCACGCCGGCCACCATCATTATCACCGCCGCCAGCGCCGCCATCCTCTTCACCTTAGCCATCTCTCTCCTCCTTCCCATCCATCACCCCGCCACCCACTGAAGCGAAAAAAGGGGGAGCGGGTGCCCTCACCCGCGTCTCTCCCACCCTCACTAAAAAAATATTTCCCACTTCACCCGCTTCCCGCCCGCCGTAAAGCTCAGCTTTACCACCTCTCCTTCTTGCTCCACCCCGGCCCCCGCTCCGTCCACCCGCGCGGATGCCACAGTGTAATTCCCGGGAGCGAAAAAGTAAAGATGATAATTAAACCCGGGCACCGCGTCCTGCTCGCCCGCCAGCGCCCCCTTTTCCTCGTCCCACTTGATGCTCCTGATCTCCACCCCGCCCTGGCTCAGGTGCCGGTTGTAGGACAGGAACCACGGATGGCCCGGCAGCCGCCGCACCGCCAGCACGCGCGCCGTGCGCGGAGCGAGCTCGAGGCCGATGCTCCCGGAAAACACACCGAGAAATTTTTCGTTCCAGAAATCGAACACCAGGTATTGCGCGGACGGGTCGAGCCCGAGTGTTGCGAGGTCGGCGCCGATCGTCCGCGCGCTCTCCGGGATGTGTTCCCTGCCCGCCCAGTTCTCGCCCCAGTTGAACAGGCCCACCACGTCCCAGCTCTCGAAGTCCGTCTTCACTTTGAGGTCCCACACCTCCGGCGTCTCCTTCTCGAACAGGTCCAGGGGCCGCGCCGTGGCCTGGTAAACCGGGAGCAGCCGGTCCACCACGTCAACCTCCTGGTCCGTCATGTCCCGAAGCTTGTCGCCTAGCTTCACGATCCCGCCGGTGAGGCCAGTGAGGCTCGCGAAGCACAGCGACTCATCGAACGTGAGCGGCGCGCTCCCCCACTCCGGCCAGCGGTCGTTGTTGAAAAAGATCAGGTCCGGGTGGTTCACCCACACCCCGTAATTCAGCCAATACCGCCGCGCCACCGTCCGAGCAGTGGGCACGAGACCCTGCGCGAATGTCAGCTTCCTCCATGAAAACATACCGCGCCCGTTGCTCCACGCCGGCATGTTGTCCAGCGTGATCCGCTGGCCGTCAACCAGCCCGTAGTTGAAGCCGGTAAGCCCGATCCCCAGCACGAACGTGTCCGGCCCAGCCTCCTCCTTGATGATCCGCATCCCCTCCCGGTACACCTCCGGCACGGTCCGCTCCGGGCCCGGCAGCCGGCTGTAGTACAGGACGTAGTAAGCGAAATCCACCTTGATCCACTGGTATCCCCACTCATGGACATATTTCCGGACGACCCGTCTCAAGTGCTCTTGCGCTTCCGGACGGGTCAGGTCGAGCACCCGCATGTCCTTCTCGATCATGAGCCGCGGGATCGCGCCGCGCCGCGGCAGGAACCACTCCGGGTGCTCCTTGAAGGTTGCGGACCGGACATCCGCGCAAAACGGCGCGATCCAGAGGCCGGGGATCATGCCCTGGTCCCGGATGCGGTCGGCCATCCATTTCATCCCGTGCGGGAACTTGGCCGGGTCCGCGTCCCAGTCGCCCCAGAACGGGCTGTACCCGTCGTCAATCTGGAAGTACTTCATGCCGAACGGCAAAAAGCGCGCGACCGCGAAATCCAGGTTCTTTAAGATGATCTCCTCGTTGATCTCGTGGTAATACTCGCCCCACGAGTTCCAGCCGGCGGGAACGTCGCCGGGCCATGGCCTCACCCCGAGCCATTGCCCGAGAGCGCGCCCGTAATCTTCCAGCGCCGTGAACGGCGACTCCGCGAAAAAGTCCAGGTACAGCGGCGCCGACTCGAACGCCCGGTCCGCAGCCAGCGGCGGCCGGTACGACCAGCTCGCGCCGTAGTCCGAAAATCCTCGCCGCGACCCGTCACGGCCCGACCGCGCCCGCTCAAAGCCCGCGCGCACCAGGCCGACTTCCTCGCCGCTTAAAAAACCCGCCAGCGCGCTATGCCCGGTCGGAGCGTCGAAGATGATGGAACTGAAGTCGGAGACCGATTTCCCGCTCCCCAGCCATGACGGCGCCGGCGGCCGGTCACCCGCGCTGAACATGTTCACCATCACGTCCAGATAAAGGTTGGACCCGTTCTCCAGAATTTTGTCATTCGCCGGATCGTCTCCCAGGAACAGCCCGCCGCCCGGGCCGCGCACGTGCATCGGCTCCAGCGACTTCACCCGCCAGCGCCGCAATGCGGAAGCGATGTCGCCGAGAATTACTCTGACCGTGAAAAAGCGCCGGGAAGGATACACGCGAAAAATCGTGGCCAGCGAAGGCCCGTCCCGCCGCGTGCACTTCACCTCTATCTCCTCAGCATTGCCCAGTTGGTCGCGCACTTCGCGCCGGCTCCAATCCCTCTTCGCCGCCCTCTCCGAGCTGATCACCCGCTCCGGCCGGCCCACCGCCGCCGGCACCAGCACCGCCCGCGCGGCCGCGTCCCGGACCACCACCTGCCCGCTGTGGTCGAACACGCTGTAACTTCCCCGCGTGAGAGAGTAATGGATGGCGAAGAATTCCGTGGACACCTTCACCACCCCGCCCTCTTCCCTGACCTCGGACGCTGACGCGGAAAAGCCCAGGATAAAAATTGCCGGCAAGAAAAGTCCAGCGAGAAAACTTCTTCCCTTCAATTTCCGTCCCCTTGAGATGCCGTCATTGCTTAGCGGGTTCATCAAGCCCCGAGCCTCACGCCTCACGCCGGGCCGGGAACGCGGCCCGGTACACCGGCGCCAGCAAGGGCAGGCCCGAGAAGACACGCGTCAGGAAGAAGAGCGCGGACCAGATCAGGCTGTACGCCAGCACCTGCTCCTCCGTGGCGTAACCCTTGAGCAGGAAATGCGCCACGAGCTGCGGCCCGCCGAAACCGCCCGCGGAGACCGGCCAGTACGCCACGTTCACCATCACCGGCACCGCCGCGAACATCAAGGCCGCCGGCGCCGCGATCCCCAGCGCCTTCAGCATCACGATGTTCGCGACCACGCTGATCAGGTTGTTGCTGAACCGATACAGGAAGACCTCGCCGTAATTCGCGATGGTCGCCTGCTTGAAGGCGGTCAGCACCGACGCATCGCGCCAGCGCGGCCACCGGTCCCGAAGCCCCGTGCGCCAGAACGCGAGCCAGAGCGGGACCACCGCCCAGGCAAGGATGATGAGACCCTGGAACACTGACCAGTATTGCACGCCGATCCACGGCACTGACGCCCGGATGCGGTTCTGCTCCGGCAGCAAGAACGCGCAAAAAGAAAGGAGCGCAACAAGCGTCACTGTCTCGTTGAAGTACACGAACCCGGCCGAGCTGGATACCTCAAGCACCGGCGTCTTCTTGACCCGGAACATGTACAGCACGCTCATGATCTCGGTAAGCGCGCCGTTCACGGCCTGCACCGTGTATGACGCGAAGCGCAGCCGCGCGGTCTCGCCCAAGCTGATCTCCACGTTGAACCAGTTGTAGGAGCGGTAGAAAGAAAGCACGTCGGTCAGGTAATACACGGCGCAGTAGGTGAGGAACGCCGCCACGATCCACGACGCGCGCGCCCCCGCCAGCGCCTCGCCCACCTTCCGGAAATCCACCTTGTACAACATGAACGCCAAGATCCCCGCCGCGAACAGCCACGGCGCAACCTGCCGCGCGAGCGACGGCTTCTTCGGCGCCCCGGCCTGCTCGTTACCAACTTCCATGCATTCCTCCTCCGCGTGAACTCATGGGATTGCCTTGCAGCATAATGAAGGAAATAGTATCGCACACAGGCACAGAGAACACGGAGATTATTTTTATTTCTTTTTATCCTCTGTGTTCTCTGTGCCTCGGTGCGATACTATTCTCTCTAACACCTTGGCGTTTCACGGCTGCCGCAACGTCTCCCGCGCGATCACCATGCGCTGCACCTCGCTGGTGCCCTCGTAAATCGTGGTGACCCGCGCGTCGCGGTAGATGCGCTCGATCTCGTACTCCGTGGTGTATCCGTATCCGCCGTGGACCTGCAGCGCTTTATAGGCCGCGCGGTTCAGGGCCTCGGACGCGAAGAACTTGGCCATCGAGGCCTCGCGGGCGAACGGCGCGCCCTGCTCCTTGAGCGCCGCCGCGGAGAGCGTGAGCAGGCGGGCGGCTTCGAGGTCCGTGGCGATCTCCGCGATCATCCACTGGATCGCCTGGTGGCCGGCGAGCGGCTTGTTGAACTGCCGCCGCTCGTTGGCATAGCTCACCGCCAGGTCGAGGCACGACTTCATCATGCCGGTGGCCTGCGCCGCGATCCCGATCCGGCCGGAGAAAAGCGCCTCGGTCACCACCCGGATCCCGTCGCCCTCCCGGCCGATCCGGTTGTCCTCCGGAACCTCGCAGTCCTCGAAAATCAGCTCCACCGTGCTCGAGGCGCGCAGGCCCATCTTGTGCGTCTCCGGACCGATGGTCAGACCCGCCGCCCCCGCCTCCACGCAGAACGCCGTGAGCCCGCGGCCCCCACCATCGCCCGTGCGCGCCAGCACCATGATGACGCCGGCATGACCGCCGTTCGTGATGAACACCTTGCGACCGTCCAGGAAATATCGCGCACCTTTCTTACGCGCCTTGCAACTGACCTCCGCCAGGTTCGAGCCCGCGCCCGGCTCCGTGAGCGCGAACGCGCCCAGCACCTTGCCCGACGCCAGCGGCGTCAAGAGCCGCCTCTTCTGCTCCTCCGTGCCGAAGCGCAAGAGCGGCTCGCAGGCCAGGTTGGTCACGCTCATGGTCACCGCGGTCGAAGCGCACGCCGCCGCGATCTCCATCATGGCGAGCACATACGCCACCGCGCCGACCTCCGCCCCGCCGTACTCGGCCGGAACCATCATCCCGAGCAGCCCGAGCCCGGCCATCTTGCCTATCAGCTCTTTCGGGAACGCCGCCTCCCGGTCGCGCTTCCCCGCGCCCGGCGCGACCTCCTTTTGGGCGAACTGCTCCACCATCATCCGGATCATTTCCTGCTCATGCGTGATCGGAAAATACATGGTCCACCTCACGGCGTGTAAATCACAACCACCAGCACCGCCGGCTCCCGGCCCGGGTTCTTGAGCACGTGCCGTATCCCGGAATCAAAATGCTCGCTCCCGCCAGGCCCCAGCGACGTGGTCTTCCTGCCCACCGTGATCTTGAGCTTGCCCGACAGCACGTAAATGAATTCCTCGCCCTCGTGCCGATAGCCGAGCTTGGGATGTTCCTTCTCCGGGTCAATGGTCACGCGGAAGGCCATCAGGTGCTTATCATGCTCTTCCGGAGTGAGCGTCTCATAGGCATAGTCCGTGGTCCGCCGCGCCCGCGCCTGCCGCCGCCGGTGCGGCGATGCCTTCGCCGGCTCCGCGCCCATGAACGCGGAAGGCTCCACCGCCAGCGAACGCGCCAGCGTGATAATCTCCGCCACCGGCGGCAGCATCCGGTTCGCCTCCAGGTCCGCAAGATGCGACGCCTTCATCCCCACCTGCGCCGCCAGGTCCTCGATGGACTGCCCCTCCTTCTCCCGAAGCCTTTTCAGCCTCGCCCCGAAACTCTCATCCCTCTTTTTCTTTCCCATTCCTTGCCTCCATCCGCCATTTCATTAATCCCACGAAAAGCCAACAGGCCAACGCCGCCAAGGACGCCCACAAGGTCAAGCGTAGACTGGCCGGCTCGAACTTGAAAGTCACCGTGTGCTCGCCCGCGAGGACAAAGACCGCCCGAAAAGCGTAATCGGCGCGGAGCACCCTGACTTCGGCGCCGTCCAGCCAGGCCCGCCATCCCGGATAGTAGTTCTCGCTCACGAACATGAACCCGGGCGTTGCCGCATGGACCCGGAACCGCGTGAGGCCGCTCTTGCTCGTGATCTTATCAACCCGGTCGAGGCCTGCGGGCTCCCGGAAAACGCCGCGGACAAATTCCGGCGCCGGCCGACCCGGCCCGGGAACGCCGGAAAGCGCGATCTTGCCGGCCAGGGCGCGGACGTCGGAGGCGGCCACGAATTGCCTGGCCTGCTGGTCGTCGGCCAGAAAAGCCTCGTGGACCATGAAGGTCCGGGGAAGGGCATCACGGTTCTCGAACAGCTTCACTTCCGATCCGCTCTTTAAGACGAAGGGAGCCCAAGGGAGCGCGAGGCGAGGAAATAATAACTTGCAGGCCGCATCCGGCTGGGCCGAGAACGAAATGCATCTCTTGCCGGGAACTCCCTTCGGCTCCCAGACGATGGGCCGGGAAACCTCGCCCGGGGGCAAGGCCCAGCTTGCGGAAACGCTTGCTCCACCGTCGGCGGAAACCGTGGCCAAGGACAAAACGACCTCCCTCTCCCGCCACGCCTCCGCGCAGGCCAGGTCCGCCTCCAACCGGTCTCCCGGCGACTCGTCCCAGCAATAGACCGGGCTCCCTCCCTTCAAGGCAATGTCATGATCCAGGCCGCCGCCCGGAAAAAGCTTAAATGAGCTCTCTCTCCTCAAATACGGCTCCATCGGGTAGGGGCTCATGAGCGAAAAGATTTGGTCACGGCTGAAGACGTATTTCAGGTTGAGGAGACAGAGGAAGGGGAAGGTCTTGCGGCTGAGGAATTCACCGTTATGCAGTTCGCTATAAGCGGTGTAAGAATCGAGCCGGCCCCGGTGGAACCGGATCAACTCCGGGTCTAGCTCGCTCCAGAGTTCCATGAGCCGGCGGGGAGGGATGGTGATAAGGCCCAGGATTTCGTCCTGGTTGCTGTAGACGCCCTGTTGAAAGGGCAGGTCCGGGTCAAACGGGCCAAGACGTGAAATGAACGCGAACCTGCCCTCATGGCCCCGGATCGGGCTTAACACCCGCGACTTGTCCACGGCCTGGATCGGAAGATGCGCGTTCGTGCGATGAAACCAGACCAGCGGCTCCAGAAGCGCCACGGCCAGAATAGCAACGGCGACCCTTGCCGCCCTCTTCTCCCGGCCTCGCCAGGCAACGAGAAGCACGGCCAGGACCGCGAAAAGAGCGCCGAACACGAACCGGTACGGCGCCGGCTCAAAAAAGGCCGCCGCAACGATGTTGATGACAGCCCCGCCCAACGCCGTGATGAGCCAGGCCCCGAATGCCACCCTCGACCGCCCGGCCATCATGGTATCGAGTCCGAAGCCCACCGCCAGGAGCGGCATGAGAAAAATTATCGGAACTGATATTTGCGGACGCACCAATTGATTGAGCACCGGGAGGTAAAAGGCCAGGCGCCGAAACGGAAGGCTGGAAATGGTGAGCAGGTAAAAGATCATGGTCGCGGCCACGAGCAGGATCGCCGCCCTCCGCCTGGGCTTATACACAAAGGCCGGGACCAGCGCGGCGAAGAAAAGCAGGGGAACGGCGAGCGAGATGGGGCGGGTGGCGAGGTTGAGTTCCACCGGCAGCAGGGACAGCAGGAGCTCCGAGGGCCGGAAAAATAATTTCACCTGCTCCAGATAATATTCCCGGGTGAGCCCCTGCGACCTTATGCAATGCCCCAGGTATTCCCGCAGCGGGACCCATTGACTGGAGGAGAGGACAAGGGCGAGCGCTCCGGCGGCGGCCGTTGCGGCCAAATAGCCGCGGCTGATCCGGCTCACACCGCAAATGTGGAAGATCAGGGTGACGAGCCCGACTTCGAGCAGGGCATAGACCAGGGCCTCGCTTTGTCCGGCAAGAATGAGGAGCGCGAGCGTCAAAGAGAACCCGAGCAAAGCCCCCAGGCGCGGACGCCTGGCCAGCGCGAGGTTAAACAGCAGGAGCCATGGCAAAAGACTCATGACCGCGAGCCCGGGCAACCAGGCCATAAAGGTCAGCGCGTTCACCAGACTCATGACCGCCGCCGCAAAAGCGGCCGGCCGCCCGAGCGCGAGCCGGCGCATGAGGAGATAGACCCCGGCGGTCCCGAGGCCAAGGTGCAGGAACCAGTAGCTGAAAATCCACGCCGCCGGCGGGAGAAAACGCAGCGACAAAGGATACAAAATCTGCGCGTGGCTGAAGGCGTAGAGCGGAAACCCGCAGAAGATGTTGGAGCTCCACAGCGGCGCCACGCCCTCCCCGAGACTCCGGCGGAAAAAAAAGTGGTACGGATACCACTGGGTATTGAACTCCCGCATCAACCTGAAGGGCAGGCTCGAATCCAGGACGTTCGGGGCCAGCGCCGCCGCGATCAGCGCGAACAGGCCGGCCGCCGCCGCCAGGTCCGCCCGGCCCAGGCGCCCGCCGGCGTCGCTCTCCCCTTCTGGCCTCACCATCTGTGCTCGAACTCCTCGGCCCAGCCGATGATGTTCCTGATCTCGAGCTCGCGGCCGGCGCACCGGACCACGCCGTTCCAGTGCCCGAACGAGCAGGTCCCGCCGGTGCGCATGACGCCCAGGCTGAGATTGGTCGCGTTGGCCATGACCGGCGTGAGCGTGAGATCAATCATCTTCGAGTGCGGCGCCGTGATCCGCCACGGCTTCATGAAGTCGCCTGAATCATACTCCCAGTCCAGGTCCTCCATCACCTTGTACAGCCGGCCGTTCAGGCAGATGCCGTTCTCGTTCGCGCCCGTGCCCGTGGTCCACTTCGCGCCCATGTTCACCCCGATCACGTCATCGCCCGCGTGACCCGTGAGCACGCCCCAGTTCCAGCACGAGCGGTACGGCCACATGCCGCGCCCAAAGTCCTGCACCCCGTGGCACTCGGCCGGGTCCATCAAATAGGTCCGGCCGCGCACCGTCACGCTCCCCTCGCACGGCAGCGTGTTGTGCTTCGAGTTCATCTGGAAACGCTCGTCGCTCCACGGCGCCACGATGTTCAGCGTCTCGTGGCCCTTGGGCTTTTGGATCACGAAGTCCGCCACCGCCTCGCCGCCCTTCCCGAGCGGACCGCGATATGTCACATGGATGCGGTCGCCCTGGTGGTCGAACGAATAATCCGCGCCGCCGCCTTTCCAGTAAATGCTCTTCTCCACCTCTTCCGGCATCCGGGTGTGACCGTGCCGCCCGAGCGCCATGCCCGAAAAATTCTCCCTGGTCTCGAAATCGGTGAACGTCACTCCGCAAAATGACGCGAAGTCAATGTCCGCCACCGTCACCGAAAACACGAACTTCGGGCTGATCCAGTTCCAGAAGTTCCACTTCTTCTTGCGCGGCCAATGACCCGACAGGTTCGCCCGCACCAGCGGCACCCGCGACCACCCCTTGGCCGCATCGTTGAGCCGCCCCCGCGCGTCGCACAAATCCACCGGCGCGGTAATCTCCCGCTCCTCGTAATAAGGCACATAATCCCCCCGCGCCATCCGCGCGTCCACGATCGGCATCCAATCCGGGACCTGCTTCTTCGCGGAAGCGGCCGAGCTAAGCGTCATCCCCGCGGCCGCCGCGCCACCGGCCTTGATAAAATCGCGTCTTTTCATTGTTCTACTCCTATATCGACAAATGGTCAGATCAGGTTACCAAGAACGGAGCGCATTGAAAAGTGTTCTTGCTTTGACCATGGTTCCAGGCCCGTGATACGCTATATCATCATGCCGACGCCTTTTACATGGCCGGGCCTGGACCAGTGGCTGCTGGATGCGCTCAAGGAGGACGTGGGCGCGGGCGACGTCACCACTGATGCGGTGGTGGACGCGGGAGCTATGGCGCGGATGGAGTGGGTCGCCAAGTCGGAGCTCGTGGCCTGCGGCCTGTTCGCGGGAGCGCGCGTGTTCGAGCTGCTCAATCCGGCGGTGCGGCTGAAAATGGTCGTGGCCGAGGGAAGAGCAGTGAAGCCGGGCCTAGTGATGCTGAGGATCACCGGCCCTGCGCGGCCGCTGCTCACGGGCGAGCGCACGGCGCTGAACATCGCGCAGCGCCTCTCCGGCATCGCCACGCTCACGCGCCAATACGTTCACGCGGTGGCCGGGACCTCAGCTAAAATCGCCGCCACCCGCAAGACCACTCCGCTCATGCGCCGCCTGGAAAAATACGCGGTCACCGTAGGCGGCGGCACGCCCCACCGCTTCGGGCTCGACGACGGCGTACTGATCAAGGACAACCACATCGCGCTCGCCGGATCCATCGCCACGGCGGTGGCTCGCGCGCACAAGGTCCATCACCTGCTCAGGATCGAGGTCGAGGTCGCGAGCCTCGGAGAAGCGGAGCAGGCGGTCAAGGCCGGCGCGGACGTGCTCCTGCTCGACAACATGAGCGTCGCCGAAATGAGGCCGGTGGTGAAGAAGTTCGGAGGCCGGGTCGTGCTCGAGGCTTCCGGCAACATGACCATCGAGAGGGCGGCCCAGGCCGCGCGGGCGGGCGTGGACATCATCTCGGTCGGAGCTCTCACCCACTCGGCGCCGGCCGCCGACATCTCCGCCCGTATGTACCCGGCGCGGCCTCGGAAGAGGTAGGCGTGGACCGGCTGATCGCGGGGGACCTGGCCCGGCCCGGGGCAAAGATCGCGCACGCCGTGATCGTGAAGGACAAGACCGGCTCGACCAACGACGACGCGCGCGAGCTGGCCCTGCGCGGCGCCGCCGCCGGGACGGTGGTGATCGCCGAGGAACAGGGAAAGGGCCGCGGCCGGCTCGGCCGCGAGTGGCACTCTCCGGCCGGGGTGAACCTGATGTTCTCCGTCATCCTCCGGCCCTCGCTCCCGGCGGAAAAAGTCGGACTCGTCACCATCGCCGCCGGGGTCGCGATGGCCAGGGCCGTGCGCGGACTGTGCGGACTGGACGCGCGGATCAAGTGGCCCAACGACGTGCGCGTCTCCGGCAAAAAGCTCGCCGGCATCCTGGCCGAGGCGGGCGGCGGGACCGCGTACGTGGTGCTCGGCGTGGGCCTGAACGTGAATCTCGATGCCGCGGCGCTGCCGGAAGAGTTAAAAAAGATCGCGACCTCCCTCCTGGCCGAAACGGGCCGCGAATGGCGCCGCGCTGACGTGTTCCGCCGCGCCATGGAAGAGCTTGAGGCGGCCATGGCGGCGCTGGAGTCAGACGCCGGCGCTATCCTCTCTGAGTGGCGCGACCTGGCGGAGGTTATGGGCAAGCGCGTCCGCGTCGAGACGCCGGGCGGCGTATTCACGGGCACGGCTGCCGGCATCCGCGAGAGCGGCGCGCTGGTGATAAAGGATGACGCGAGCGGGCGGGAGCGGGAGATCGTGGCGGGAGACGTTGCGGTAATTTAAGCGAAGAGGGAACGCCAAGACGCCAAGACCGCAAAGATTGTTTTTAAAATAATATTTTTTTGGGCGGACTTGGCGTCTTGGCGTTAAAAAGGAGTCATCAGATGCTTTTAGTGCTTGACGCGGGCAACACCAACACGGTGATCGGCGTGTTCGACGGCGACGAGCTGATTGATCACTGGCGGCTGGGCACGTTTAGGGAGCGGACGGTTGACGAGTACGGCATCTTGATCAAGGAGCTCTTGCAGTTCGGGAGCTTAAGCTGCGCGGATGTTGACGGGATCAGCATCTCCTGCGTGGTGCCGCCGCTGTTGCCGACGCTGGTTGAGGTGGGCCGGAAGTTTTTCGGGGTCGAGCCGCTGGTGGTGGAGCCGGGGATCAAGACGGGCCTGCCCATCCACGTGGACAATCCGAGGGAGGTAGGCGCCGACCGCATCGTGAATGCTGTCGCGGCCTTTGCCGCCGTGAACGGCCCCGTGATCGTCATTGATTTCGGCACGGCCACCACCTTTGACGTGGTCACCGCGGCCGGCTCGTTCGAGGGCGGCATCATCGCGCCCGGCCTCATGATCTCGACCGAGGCCCTGGTCAAGGGCGCGTCCAAGCTGCCGCGCGTCGAGCTGACGCGGCCCAAGGCCGTGATCGGCAAGAACACCGTAGCCGCCATGCAGAGCGGGATCATCTTCGGTTACGCCGGACTCGTGGACTCTTTGGTGGACAAGATCAAGGAAGAGATCAGGCAAAAATGGCCCACGGACCCCGCGCCCAAGGTCATCGCCACCGGCGGACTCGCCGCCCTGCTCGCGCCCGAGACCCGGTCCATCGAAAAGGTGGACGAACACCTCACCCTGCGCGGACTCCGGATCATCTTCCAGCGCAACCAGGAGGAGGGGTAAAGGCTGTTTCATCACCTGAACAAGAATTATTAACAAGGATATTCAGGATGTTCAGGATTAAAAATAAATTATCCTGGGAATCCTGAATATCCTTGTTAATAATTTTTATCACATCTTCGCCAGCCTTTCCTCCGCCCATTTCTTGTAGAGCTTATTTTCGGGCGCGGCCTCCGGCACGGCGTCGTCTTGGAGCCCGGCGCAGAACTGGTATTCCTTCTTGGCGAGGCCGGTTTTTTCCATGCGCTCGTATGACTCGGCGAGCCAGAAGCGGTTACGGAGGTAGTTGGGGTTGACGGCGACGGAGCGCTGATAGAGCCAGGCGGTGTCGTCGTCGGTGAAGTGGAAGAACCTGCCGAGGAGCCCGGGGATCTCGAAGATGACGCGGGCCCAGTAGCGCCAGACGCCGCCGTGGCCCATGTTCACGTCGGACTTGGCGACCATGATGGTGCACACGATCGAATCCTTGAGCGCGAAGCCGGAGAAGATGCCCTTGTTGAGCGTGCGCGCGGCCATGTCCCACATCAGCCAGTAATTGGCCTCGGGATCGTCCTCGTTCTTCGCCAGTAGCTCGCGGCAGGCCTTGACGCCCTTGTCCGCGATGTCGGCCTTCAGATCCTTATCCAGCTTCTGAAAATAGTCGTCCTGCTCGCATGCCCAATAGGCGGCCTCGGCCAGGCGCAGGCGCGCGGCCCGGTCCTTCACATCCTTCGTTGCAAGCTGCTCGTAGAGCTGAACCGCGAGCATGGCCTGTTGCGGGTCCTCGCGGCCGGCCCAGGCCCGGTCGGCCTTTTCCCGGAGGCCGTCGGCGGCATGACAATACAGGGGCAGGAAAAACAGAACCAGGAAGCAGGCGACTTTTTTCATGGCATCCCTCCCATATCGCCCGCCGTACGGCGCGGCTTTGGAGTGCGAGAGCTTGCTCTCGCTTTGGTTCCGGGAGCTTGCTCCCGGTGGATTGAAGAACTCTTTCCCGGGCCAGCAAGCAAGCTTGCCGAGCGAAAGCGGCGGCAAGCCGCGCGCACTCCAAAGCGCCGCGGCGGCGCGGTGTTCAGCGACGGGCGAGGAGTTTTTTCAGGCGCTTTAGCTGCCGCTCGACCTGCTTTTTCGCCGTACCGCCGGCGATGTCGCGGCGGGCCACGGCGGCGTCAAGGGTGAGCCAGCCCTTCACGTCCTTTGCGAAAAGCGGCGAGAATTTTTTGAGCTCGGCGAGCGAGAGTTCTTCTATCCTGAGACTTTTCTCTTCGCATTGGCGGACCATTTTGCCGGCGACCTCGTGGGCGTCGCGGAAGGGCAGGCCCTTTTCCGCGAGGTAGTCGGCCACGTCGGTGGCGAGCACGAACCCGGAGTCGGCGGCCTTGCGCATGCGTTCGGGATCGGCCTTCATGGTGGCGATGAGCTTGGCGGCGATGGCCAGGCATTCCTTCACGGTGTCGCTGGCGTCGAAGAGTCCGGGCTTGTCTTCCTGGAAGTCGCGGTTATAGGAGAGCGGCGTGCCCTTCATCGTTGTGAGCAGCGCCATGAGCGAGCCGACCACGCGGCCGGCCTTGCCGCGGATCAGCTCGGCGGCGTCAGGGTTCTTTTTGTTGGGCATCATCGAAGAGCCGGTGCAGAAGCTCTCGTCAAGCTCGATGAACCCGAGCTCGGGCAGGCCCCACCAGATCAACTCCTCCATGAGCCGCGATAGGTGCACCATGATGACGGCGGAGGAGGAGGCGAACTCCAGGAGGTAGTCGCGGTCGGCCACGGCGTCAATGCTGTTTTGCGTGACGCCGTCAAAGCCGAGCTCGCGAGCGACCATCTCGCGATTAATGGGAAAGGCGGCGCCGGCGAGCGCGCCGGAGCCGAGCGGGCAGAGGTTCAGGCGCTTCTTACAGTCTTCGAGCCGGCCCGCGTCGCGCAAGAACATCTCGGCGTAGGCGAGCAGGTGGTGCGAGAAGAGCACGGGCTGGGCCTTCCTGGTATGCGTGAAGCCGGGCATGACCGCGGCCTTGTACTCTTCGGCCCGGGCCAGAAGCGCGCGGCAGAGGTCGCGGAGCAGGTCCACGCAGTCCTCGACCTCGCCACGGAAATAAAGGCGCATGTCAAGCGCGACCTGGTCGTTCCGGGACCGCCCCGTGTGCAGCTTGCCCGCCAGCGGCCCGAGCTTTTGCCGGAGCCTGGCCTCGATGTTCATGTGGATGTCCTCGAGCTCGACCGAGAGCGGCAGCTTGCCGGCAAAGGCCTCGCGATGGACCTCGGCCAGCGCGCCGATCAGCTTCTTCGCCTCCGCCTTCTTGATCACGCCGCATTCGCCCAGCATCCGCGCGTGCGCGATGCTCCCCGCGATGTCGGCCTCCAGCAGCCGGCAGTCAAAGGACAGGCTCTCCGAAAACAGCAGCATGTCCTTGTCCATCTCCTTCTTGAACCTTCCGCCCCAGGGCTTTTTGGCCATTTTCGATTCCTTCTGAAATTTTGCTGATTGCGCCGCAGCCAGCGCCAATGAAAGCGGCGGCGTGCCGCCGCACTCCATAGCTTTGGCATATCCTAACCAACGGCGTTGGCACATGCAAACGGAGAGTCATTACTGGTTTGGGGTGATTCGGGGATCGTTAACGAGGACGCCGTCAACGCCGAGGCAGAGGACGCGGGCGACTTCCCAGCGGCGCTGAAGCATGGAGGTGACGACGGGGCGGTTGAGGGAGTGGGCTTTTGGGACCATGCGCTTGGTGGTGAAAAAGTCGGCGAGGAGGAGGCCGTCGAGGCGGTATTTTTGCGCCGTGCTGAGGGCGGTTAAGGGATTGATAGGGGCGTAGAAGGCTTTGACCCAGGGCGCGGCGGACTTGACGGAGGCGAGGAAGGGCGCGTTGATGGCGAAGACGATGATTGAGGCGCGGCCGCGGTATTTTTCGAGCAGCGCGATGAGTGGCTGGAGCATCGCATCTTTCGGCTCCTTGATCTCCAGAAAGAGCGTGATTTCGCGGCCGCTGAACCTTTGCAGGACCTGCTCCAGGGTTGGCGGGGTGTGGCCGCGGGAGGTCTTGAGCGCCTGGAACTCGGAGAGGCTGAGGAAGCGGAGGCGGCCGTGGCCGTTGGTGGTGCGGGTGACGGTGGGGTCGTGCATGATGACGATGACGTTGTCGCGGGTGAGGCGGAGGTCGGTCTCGATGGCGTTGGCGCCGCGCTCGAGGGCCAGGTCCATGGCTTCGAGCGTGTTCTCGTCCTCGATGTAGCGCTCGCCGCGGTGGCCGACAAGATAGAAGGCACGGGCGGGAAGGGAGAGGAGGAGGGCGGAGAGGAGCGTGAGGGCGGTTAGAGTGATTGGCCGGATTGTTTTTTTGGCCGCAGATGAACGCAGATGAACACAGATAAGATATTGAGGAGGTTTTCTTCTTAATCTGCGTTCATCTGCGTTCATCTGCGGCTACTCTTTTCTTACCCCTGTCTAAGTCACTGCATGATCTTGGGCGCGGGCAGGTAGCCGGGGTGGGGCTCGGGGAGCTTGATTTCGCCGAAGCGTTTTTCATAGTTGGCGATGTTGTCGGTAAGGACCTTGAGCAGGCGCTTGGCGTGCTCGGGGGCCATGATGACGCGGGAGCGGACGCGGGCCTTGAGCTGGCCCGGCGGCAGGAACACGAAGTCGAGCACGAACTCGGCCGGCGAGTGCTGGGCCACCGCCATGTTCACGTACTGGCCCATGGCCGTCTGCTCATCCACCTGGATCTCGATGTTCACCTGCTTCAACTCTTTGCTTTCCGTCATGGAACACCTCCTGGAGACAGCGTAGCATAAATGGCGCGGGCGGGCCATGCAAGAAAAAAATGCAACCACCAAGACACCAAGGGAGAATATAGAATTCAGAAGATAGAATATAGAATGAAGACGGAGGCGGCGCGATTCTCAGGTCTTTTATACTCCATATTCTACATTCTATCTTCTTGCCCTTGGTGTCTTGGTGGTTGCATTTTCTCTCTTCTCCTTGACAGCGTGAAATGCAAAATTTTATAATCGGGTCGTGCGGGATAACGATTGTAATCCTGAGAGGCGGGCGCGCATCTTCGGGGCGGCGCTGGATTTTCTGGATGACCCGGAACGGGTGGCGCTGAAGCTCGCGTATCTGGACGCGCTGGCGGACGGCCGCGTCCCGGCGGGGCTGCCGGCGGACCCGTATGACGCGATGGCGGAGGCGGCGGCGGAGCTTTGCGGGGGCCGGGCGGAGCTGGATGGCAAGGTGGAGGTCCCGGGGTGGCTCACGCCGCGGCCGGGCGTGAATGACCGGAGGCTGGTGAGCGCGGAGCGCTATTGCGCGTTCATGGATGAGGGCGGGCCGCGAATTTTCGTCGAGGAGTGCGAGCGGACAGCGGAAGGTATTTTTCCGGCGACGCCGGTTATGATCGGGGTTGACCATTGCCTGGCGGCGGGGCCAATCCGGGCGGCGTCGCGGCGCTTTGGGCCGGAAAAGCTCGCGGTGGTGGTGCTGGACCAACACTTTGACGCGGTGGCGGCGCGGTCGCGGGCGGGGGAAGCGGGGCTCGGCTGGGAGAGCGCGGGCTGGTGCGGGGATTTTCTGGCGCCGCTGTTGAATGAGGGAGTAGTGCTGCCGCATCGCCTGTTCGTGGTTGGCGTTTGTGATCATCCGGGGCCGGGCGCGGCGGACACGGCGTACGGGAAAGATTACCTGAGCTGGGTTGACCGGGGAGTGAGGATTTTTCAGAGGGACGAAGCCGGGGCGGAAGGTTTCGCGGAGCGGCTTGCGAATGAAGTTGCCGGGAGCGGGGCGGACGCGTTGTATGTGAGCCTGGACGCGGACGTTGGCGCGGGCGCGGGCCTGAACGCGGTGCGGTTCATGGACCGGCCTGGACTCCCGGAGAAGCGCATCATCGAGATAGCGTCCTCGCTTCGGCGTATAATGGATGACGGTCGGATCGCGCTCGCGGGGGCGGACGTGTGCGAGGTTGACGTGCATCTCTTGGGTCTTTGCGGGCAGGATGGAGAGCGCGACCGGACGGAGGAGGTATGCGCGGGGTTTATCGCGGCTCTTGTAGGGTGAAAAAGGGATGCAGGGGTTTTTAAATACAACGACACTGAGGCTCAACGAATTCGTGCATAAATTAAGATTACGTCGTGTCGTTGTGACGGTGTGTTTAAGATGAGTCATGTCATTCGCGGAAGTGCAAGTGTTTGAGGAGAGGCAAAAATGATTACCAGTCGTTTCAAGGCGGACAAGGGCACGCGGAAAAAAATCCTGGCGGCGCTGCAGAAGGCTGTCGGGCCGGAGCGGGCGACGGACAACCCGGCGGTGCTGTATTCGTACTCGGGCACGAGCATGGCTTTTCCCAAGGCGATGCCGGACTTCGTCGTGCGGGTGAAGAGCGTGGCCGAGGTGCAGCAGGTGCTGGCGGTGGCCATGAAGCACAAGGTTCCGGTGACGCCGGTGGCGTCGGGGACGCAGGAACCGGGGACATACGCTTGGTTCGGGGGCATCGTGCTTGACACGATGGCGATGGACCGGGTGCGGGAGGTGAACGAGGACGGCGCGTACGCGGTGATCGAGCCGGGCGTGACCATCGGCCGGCTGGCTCTGGAGCTCGGCAAGCGCAACCTGCGCTGCACCATGGGCTCGTTCCCGCCGGGGATCAGCGCGCTCGGGAATTATTTGATGACGGCGGTGAACAGCCACCGCAGCGCGGGTCCGCTGGATGACATTCTGGGACTGGAGGTGGTGCTGGCCGACGGGACCATGCTGCACACGGGCAGCCGCGCGTTCGGCGACACGTATCCGGGCACGGGCTGGCATTCGCCGACCAACGGGTTCCCCAACATCAAGAACATGTTCATTGACTCGGCGGGGACGCTGGGCGTGGTGACGGCGGGCGCGGTGCGGGCGTACAGCCTGGGCGAGGCGCGGGCGCTGCCGATCGCGGCGTTCAACGATTATCCGTCGGCGCTGAAGTTCATGATCCGGGCGGCGCGCGGCAACCTGGTGCAGCACATCTGCTGCTGGCACTGGGTGCTTTACACGATCATTGACCACCTCGGGGTGTACGGGCGGGGCGCGCCGTCGGACGTGCTGGTGTACGACCCGTGGACGCCGCCTGACGCGCGGCCGTACATCGCGGTAGTGCCGACCATCGCGGGTTTCCGGGAGCACGTGGAGGCCGCGGAGAAGACGTTCGAGCGGCTGGCGGTGGAGGGCGGCGGAAGGGTGTGGACCAAAGAGTGCCAGGAAAAATGGCCCGGCGCGTTCAAGTTCTTCGCCGACCACTACCGCGACCACCAGCCCACCACCCAGTTCATGGGCGGGTACGGCGAGGGCTACCCCATGATGCCCATCGTGATCGCGGACCCCAAAAAGATCGCCGGGCTCGAACAGTGGGGCCTCAAGTTCCTCCGTAAGTCCGGCTTGAAGCTCGGGCTCGCCTACTACAGCCACGTCATTGACCACGGCCGCTCCATCTTCCTGCGCATGACGCCCTTCATCTCCGGCGAGGCCGACGAAAAGGAAAAACAAAAGGCCGTGGACATCCGCAGGCGCTACATGGAACAGGCCTACAAGCGCTACGGCGCGGTGCCCATCCGCTTCGACATGTCCTATAAGCCGGGAGAACTCCTGAAGCGCGCCGGCGGACTCGCGCCCACCCTCGGCAAAATCAAGAAGGCGCTGGACCCGGAAAACGTGATGAACCCGGGGATGAGCGTGGAGATGTATGGGAAGGTTGGGCAGAAGAAAAAACGCAGATGAACACGGATGGGGAGGATGAACGCGGATGAAAAACAAAGGAAAGTATCATGACAAGATCCTCTGATTTTCACGTTCATGCTTTAAAAATCAATACTACGATTATATGCCCTTTAGTTGCAATCATAGTACTGAAGCTAATATGGCATAAGATGCCATTACCATTTCAAATAGGCACTATCCTGTGGTTAGCCCCCTCCGTGCTTTGGGGTCTAATTTGGTGCCCCATCAAGAAAGAAGAAAATGAATTCTATATTCTAACGGTGTTGGGCTGGAGATTACTTAATTCCAGGAATGCTCTTCTCGTGAAAGTGTTCAAGCGCAGTGCCATAATAAAGATCACCAAAGACTTTATATTTCCATATCGTTACGTATCTTTCTTCGCACATGGAGAGAATGGCATGCCCGGTTTCATCCATGAACTGGGTTCCGTCAGCCATAAGGAATAAGCCCGATTCATCGGGCTTTCCTCGACAATGCAGGCCCGCCATTTATGGCGGGTATCGAGGGATGTCACGAGCAGGTAAGGGCGTTTTAACGTCCTTCTCCCGCCTCCGGGCTTTAGCCCCTGGATAAATTCTTTATTTCGAAAACCCCGTTGAAACGGGGTCCGGAGCGGGGGATAGGCGCCTCGTTACCCGCGCTAAAGCACGGGCCTGCACTTAAATCAAGGCCGGTGAACCGGCCTCTCCGGGCGGTCATGCAGCGGTCTTATTCATAGGCAAAGGACCAGGGATCGGTCATGCTCCGCAATGCCGCGGGCGCTCGGTTGTCAAGCAGGTCCGCGACCATGCCTGAAATTGATTGAAATTGATTGTTGCCGCCGGTTGAGGAACATAGTAGATTGTGCATAAAGAGAAACCATTGATAGAGGCGGGAGATCATGAAGGGTCCATTCATCAACGATAATTTTCTACTGCAAAGCGGCAAGGCGCGGGAGCTGTATGAGAAGTTCGCGCGGGACGAGCCCATCCTTGATTTTCATTCGCACCTCAATCCGCGCGACATCGCCGAGAACCGGCGCTTCAAGGACCTCTTCGAGATCTGGCTCGAGGGCGACCATTACAAGTGGCGCGCCATGCGCTCGAACGGGGTGGACGAGCGCTTGTGCACCGGCGACGCTCCTTCCTTTGATAAATTCATGGCCTTTAGCCGCACGGTCCCGTACACGCTCCGGAATCCTCTCTATCACTGGACCCACCTGGAGCTCAAGCGCTACTTCGGGATCGAGGAGTTGCTCGACGAGTCCACCGCGGCCTCGATCTGGGAGCGGGCCAACAAGATGCTCGCGTCCGATGAGCTAAGTGTCCACGGCATCCTGAAAAAGTTCCGGGTCAAGGCGCTATGCACCACCGACGATCCGGCGGACGACCTTGCGTGGCACCGCAAGATCGCGGACTCGGGCCTAGCCACCCGCGTGTTCCCGACCTTTAGGCCGGACAAGGCGCTGGCGGTGAATGATCCGGCGGCCTGGAACGCCTGGCTCGACCGCCTGGGCCGCGCCGCCGATATCGAGGTCCGCGCGCTCTCCGACCTGCAGGGCGCGCTGGGCCGCCGCCACCAGGCCTTCCACGCCCTCGGCTGTCGCCTGTCCGACCACGGCCTTGAACACGCCCATGCCGAGCCTTGCAGCGACCACGAGGCCGCCGCGATTTTCACCCAGGCCCGCGCCGGAAAACCCGCCGCTCCGGCCGAGCACGAGCGCTTCGCTTCATACCTCATGCATTTCCTCGGCCGGCTTTACGCGGAAAAGGGCTGGACCATGCAACTCCACCTTGGCGCCATGCGCAACAACAACACCCGCCGCATGCAAGAGCTGGGGCCCGACACCGGGTTCGACTCGATCGGCGATTTCCCGCAGGCCCGCGCGCTGTCCCGCTATCTCGACCGGCTCGACCGCGAGCACGCGCTGCCCAAGACCATCATCTACAACCTGAACCCGGCCGACAATTACGTGTTCGGCGCCATGCTCGGCAACTTCCAGCAAGGCTTGGGCCCAGGCAAGATCCAGCTCGGCCCCGGCTGGTGGTTCCTCGACCAGAAGGAGAGCATGGAATGGCAGTTGAACGCGCTCTCGAACCTCGGCCTCCTCTCCCGCTTCGTCGGCATGATCACCGACTCGCGCTCGTTCATGAGCTTCCCGCGCCACGAATACTTCCGCCGCGTGCTCTGCAACCTGGTCGGACGCGACGTCGAGTCCGGCGAAATCCCCGACGACGACGCGCTGGCCGGGCCGATGATCAAAAACATCTGCTTCCACAACGCCGCGCAATACTTGGGGCTGTCACTCCCCGAATAATCGTTATTCTTCTCCCACACCCCGAAAGGGGTGGCAACGTGAGTAGCCGTAGGCGCAACCTACGGAACAGCGCCCACCGGGGTATCAACCCTGAAGATGTTGACAAAAGCGGCAAGGTGCGACCCCTTCAGGGTCGTAAAGGTGTCCCGCACTTTTCCGGGGGTTTCACCTCCCGGCTACTTACATCAGTCCCCTTCGGGGAAATACTTGGGACGGTGATACCCGGTTTTTGAGAATCCGCGCCCGTTGCTATATCATGCTGGCGGGAACGCAGCCGGAGTACCGTAACATTCAGGATTGACTGGAGGCAGGCTCGGATGCATGTCGCGGACATAATCGCCCTGTTGATTTACCTGGGCTCGCTGGTGGGTATCGGTTTCTGGGTCTCGCGCAAGATCAAGAGCATGGAAGAATTCGTCATGCCCCGCCGCTTCGGCAAGGTCCTCATGATCAGCTTCGCCTTCGGCACCGGCACCCACGCGGACGAGGCCGTGGGCGTGTCCTCCAAGACCTTCACCAACGGCCTCTCCGGCGTTTGGTACCAGTGGCTCTACCTCTTCTGCACGCCCTTTTACTGGCTGATCGCGCCGGTCATGAAGCGCTTCCGCGCCATCACTACCGCCGACATCTTCGAGGCCCGCTACGACAAGAGCGTGGCCAGCCTCTACACCCTGGTGGGCATGACCACCCTGCTTGTGGACATGGGCGTGATGCTCAAGGCCTTCGGCTCGATCGTGCACGGCTCGACCGGCTTCAACGAAAAATGGGCCATCGGCCTCGTCACCTTCGTGTTCGTGACCTACAGCGTGGCCGGAGGCCTCCACGCCGGCATCATCACCGACTTCATCCAGGGCATCCTCACCATCCTCTTCTCCTTCATCCTGCTCCCGTTCGTGCTCAAGGCCGTGGGCGGCATGGCCGGAATCCGCGCCTCCATCGCCGACCCCCAGATGCTCTCCATGGTCGCGCCCGGGGACATCGGCGTCTTCTACATCGCCATGCTCTCCTTGTCCGGCCTGATCGGGATCGTCACCCAGCCCCACATCCTCGCCAACTGCTCCTCCGGCCGGACCGAGATGGACGGACGCGTGGGCTTCATGGGCGGAAACATGGTCAAGCGCTTCTGCACCGTGGCCTGGTGCCTGATCGGGCTTGCCGCCATCGTTTACTTCAAGGGGCAGGACATGGTCGAGGACCAGGTATGGGGGCACATTGCCAAGGACTTCTTGAATGACGCCATGCCCGGCCTCCTAGGCGTCTTCCTGGCAACGCTGCTCGCATCGCTCCAGAGCACCGCCAACGCCGTCATGATCTGCTCGTCCGGGCTGTTCACCGAAAACGTCTACAAGCACTTTGTCAAGGAAAAGTCGCCGCGGCACTACCTCACGGTCGCCCGCATCGCCGCCGTCATCACGGTGGCCGGCGCCGTGATCTTCGCCTGGTCGGTGGGACACGTGGTGCACGGCCTCGAGATTTTCTGGAAAGTCGGACTGCTCACCGGCATCGCATTCTGGCTCGGCCTCTTCTGGCGCAGGACCACCGTGGCCGGCGCCTGGGCCTCGTTCACCGCCGCAACCGTGGGATGGTGGCTTACCACCCAGGACTTCTTCGTGGCCATGGTGGACAAGCTCCCCGGCGCCGAAACCCAACAGTTCGTCGTCGAAAAAATAGTGGACCACGTCATGATCCAGGAAATTTACCTGCCCTGGGCCATGGTCTTTTACATCGGCTTCGGCGTCATCGCCGGCATCGTCGTGAGCCTGCTCACCAGGCCCGTGCCCGAAGAACAGCTCGAAAACTATTACACCCTCACCCGCACGCCCGTGGTCCCCGGCGAGGAGATCATCACGCCCTGCACCGTGCCCGAAGGCTCCAAGACCCTGCCCCGCCGGCCTATCTTCCCCGGCCTCAAAAGCCTCGAATTCCAGGTCCCCAACTTCGTCTCCATGGCCGGATTCATCTTCGGCTGGGTCTTCGTGGTCGGAATTATTTACGGGTTTTATTTGATTACGAAGGCGTGACGGGAGGGGTAGTCCCGGAGGGACATTTCGATAGTAGCCCAGGAATTCATTCCTGGTAACCCGGGACCGGTCAACCGCCAAGTCCCGCAAGGGACGGACGAAACCTCGACCGTCCCTCCGGGACTTGAGGCATCTATGGGGCCAGCCCACCCAGCGATGAATCGCTGGGCTACTCTCGCCCGCCCCTCCGGGGCGGAAAATTTGATGGATTTTCTGAAGCTGATCAAAAGGCGTGGCCTTGATTGATTCTCCGCCACTTTGAATGTTAGAATACAATTGATAATATTGGTCGGGGAAGGGGCGCCGCCGCTCCTCCCTATTTTTCAATTCAGACGGAGGGTACTGTAATGCTTATCGGCAAGCTTATCCGCAAGGAACGGATCATGAACCGGAAGACGGGGACCACGGTGATCGTGCCCATGGACCATGGGGTGAGCGTGGGCCCGATCAAGGGGCTGATTGACCTGCCCAAGAGTGTGGACCTGGTGGCCGAGGGCGGGGCCAACGCCGTGGTCGAGCACTCGGGCATGGTGGGCACCGGCCACCGCCGCTACGGCCGCGACATCGGGCTGATCGTGCACCTTTCCGGCAGCACCAGCCTGGCGCCGGACCCGAACCGCAAGGTCCTGGTCTGCTCGGTCGAGCGCGCCATCCGGCTGGGCGCGGACGCGGTCTCGATCCACGTCAACATCGGGGCCGAGAACGAGGGCGAGATGCTCGAGGCCTTCGGCAAGGTCGCGGAGGCCTGCCACTACTGGGGCATGCCGCTCCTGGCCATGGTTTATCCGCGCGGGCCCAAGGTCAAGGACGAGAAGGACCCGGAGAACGTGAAGCTCGCGGCGCGCGTCGGAGCGGAGCTGGGCGCGGACATCGTCAAGGTGCCGTACACCGGATCGCCCGAGAGCTTCAAGGCGGTGGTGCAAGGCTGCCCCGTGCCCGTGGTCATCGCCGGCGGCTCCAAGCTCTCCGACGAGGAGACCCTCAAGATGGTGGAGGGAGCGATGAAGGCCGGCGCCGCCGGACTCTCCATGGGACGCAACGCCTTCCAGCACGAAAGCCCGGCCAAGCTCGTCGCCGCCGCCTGCGCCATAGTACATGAAGGAAAGAGCGCTAAGGAGGCCATGAAAATATTGAAGGGCAAAGGCTGAAACTCAGGTGGACCCGACACTCCTGTCGGGTCACTCGAAGCCCCGACAAATACGTCGAGCGGCCAGGCTGATCAGCGCGCGGGACAAGAGTGTCCCGCCTACCGCAAAAAGGGGTCCTCATGTCCAAAAGATTCTGGATCAACTCGCGTCCGTACAACAAGAAGGTCGTCACCACCGCGCTGGAGAGCGGGGCCGAGGCCGTGGTGCTGCCCAAGGGCCAGAGCGACAAGGTCCACGCGCTCGGCCTCATCACCACCGTCGCGCCCGACGGAGATCTCAAGCTCGGCCAGGACGTGGTCGAGGTCACCATCGAGTCGCAGAAGGACGAGAAGAAGGTCGAGAAGCTCCCGGCCGGAAAGCTGATCATCGTCAAGGCCAGCGACTGGAAAATCATCCCGCTGGAGAACCTGATCGCCAGGCGCGGCCAGGGCCTGCTGGCCTGGGTGCGGAGCGCGCAAGAGGCCAAGATCGCGGTTGAGATCATGGAGCGCGGGGTGGACGGCGTGGTGCTGGACACCACGGACCTCTCCGAGATCAAGCGCACGGCCCAGGTGCTGCGCGACACCGGCGAGCGCCTCCACCTCGTTGCCGCCGTCATCAAGTCCGTGCGTCCGCTCGGCATGGGCGACCGCGTATGCGTGGACACCATCACCAACATGAAGCCCGGCCAGGGCATGCTGGTGGGCAACTCCAGCTCCGGCATGTTCCTGGTCCACGCCGAGAACGTCGAGACGCCCTACTGCGCCACCCGGCCCTTCCGCGTCAACGCCGGCGCCGTCCACGCCTACGCGCGCGCCGCCGAGGGCAAGACCACCTACCTCGCCGACGTCGCCGTGGGCGACCCCATGCTCATCGTGGGTCCCAACGGCAAGACCGAGGTCACCTTTGTCGGCCGCGCCAAGGTCGAGAAGCGGCCCATGATGCTGGTCGAGGCGACCTACAAGGGCAAGCCGATCTCGCTGGTCATGCAGAACGCCGAGACCATCCGCCTCACCCGCCCCAATGGCGAGCCCGTGTCCATCACCCACCTAAAAAAGGGCGACCGCGTCCTCGCCTACCTCGAGGAAGCCGGCCGCCACTTCGGCGTCAAAATCGCGGAGACAATAGTGGAAAAGTAGGACAGACATTCCTGTCTGTCCACCGCTCACATCGAGGCAGGAGGAACACCGGTGATGGACATATTTTATGTTGATTCGCACCGTTTTCTTTCTACCTCCAAAGCGAGTTACGATGGCTCTATCAAATTCCTCGAAGCTCATAAAGAGCATTCCGATCGCTGGTGCCTTTTATCTTTAGTGGCGCACCAGGCCCTCGAAGAAGCGGCTCCTTCCACTTTCGAGGCCCTCGAGAAGATTGGGCATTTTCCATTCGTTGAAGCCAGGATGGATTTCGAACTCGCCTGTAATTATGCATTGCATGGATTATACAAGACGGTATATCATCATTTGCGCTCCTTTTTTGAGCTTTACCTGGTGGGTATCTATTTCCTTTCAAACGAAACAAAAAACCGTGATGCGCACGACTGGCTGGAAGGCCAGTCCAATACGCCTAGAATGCAGAGAATCATTGACGGACTTTTTAGAGAAAACAATTTTAATCTTGCATCACAAGAATTCAACTTTAAGGAACAATTGAACAAGTTATATTGGAAATTGTGTGATGTTGTGCACACCAAGGGGAGAATCAAAGGTCATATGGCGCTGTCGCACTCCAGCCAGGCTCAATTTATTCCAGATTCCTTGGTGGAGTATATTGATGTTTTGCACGAATGTATCGAATCGGTTTCTATTGCTTTCATTCTCCGATCACCGGTTTTATTAATTGGGCTCCCGTTGTTTCAGAAGTTCGGTCTGAATCCTCCGGCAAGCGGATTTCTTGAACAGGATGGTGTTGACCTGTTGCGCTCAGTCATAGCACCGGAACGTCTGAAGGTTCTGGATGCAGTAGCCGCTGATGATGATTTTGCCCGGGACGCCAAAGAATGGGTTATGGAAAGACCTGATGTCACCACGGAGGAAATAGAAGCGCAGATAAAAAGATTCAAGGATTCAATTTGAATAATGAGGCGCAACATGGGGAAAGATGATATAAAGGAGGCGCATCATTCATCAAGCTGCGGGACAGACAAGAATGTCTGTCCTACCACGCCTTCGGTAAGGTATGAAGGCCCTATCAGATTGAAGATCACCAGGCGGCATCTCCCCCATCACACTTTGGAAGGTTCTACGTATTTCGTGACCAGCAGAGTGAAAAACGGCAATCTCAGCCCGGAAGAGATCCAATTCGTTCTTAACCACATCAAGAAAGGCGATCCCGAATTTTACCAATTGATCGGGGCGGTGGTGATGCCTGACCATCTACATCTCATGATCAAGCCCAATCCTGGAATCGAGCTTTCCAGAATTACCAAGGGCTTAAAAGGAGCAACCGCCCGCGAGATAAACAAGATGAGGCATGCCAGGGGCAGTCTCTGGCAGGACGAATCCTTTGACCGGATAATAAGAAGCCAGGAAGAGTTGGATGAAAAGATCAAATACATGCTGGACAATCCGGTGAAGAAGGGGCTGGCGGAAATTGGATTTCTTTATGAGGGTTGTTATTTCAAGGGGTACGAGCCAACCGTGGAGATGCTGAAAGAGCGCAAGGGTAAACCTTGAGTCCGAGCCCCCCGTTGTCGGTAGGACAGGCATTCCTGCCAGTCCGCGACTAGCGCACCGATCACAACGGTGGACAGACAAGAATGTCTGTCCTACCCCTATTTCACACCCTCTCGCTGATATGGTCCGCGATGTGCGAAGCGAGCGCCATGATGGTGACCTGCGGGTTCACGCCCGGCGAATTGGGGAAGATGGAGGCGTCCGCGATGAAGAGGTTCTTCACGTCGTGGGTCTCGCCGTACGAGTTGACCACGCCGCGCTTCTGGTCCTCGCTCATGCGGCAGGTGCCGTTGGGGTGGTTGCCGATGGGGCTGAAGTCGGTGGCCTTCAAATTGGCCTCCATGATGAGGCTGGTCTTCCTGCGGTCGTGGATCTCGGACGGGACCTTGTTGATGCCGGGGCAGATGTACTCGGCGCCGCCGGCGAAGAGCAGGTCGGCCGTGGCCTTCATCGCGATCTGCATCAGCCGCGCGTCGCGCCGGTTCATGTTGTAGATGATGGTCGGGCTCCAGCCCTTCGACGATGCCATCACCCGGCCCGTGCTCTTGGCCCGGATCATCGCGCCCCACAACGCCATGTCGCCAAGACGCGCCATCATGTCCTTGTGACGGATGCCGAAGCCGGGAAGACGGATCCCGATCACGTCCGGCGGCGCCCACGCAACCTCCACGATGAACCCGTCCTTCCTAAACTCGTCGCAGCAGTAGCCCTGGTTCACGCCCTCCCACGCGCACACCCGCTCCTTGAAAAACCCCACCATCCCGGTCGCCGTGTGGTTGCACAGGTTCCGGCCCACCATTCCCGACGAGTTGGCCAGATCGTTCTTCTGCAACAGAACCGGAGTGCCCATGGCCCCGCACGAGATCACCACCGCCTTGGCCCGGACCTCCAGGGTCTTGGTGGAATCCGTGAGCGTACGCGGCTCGATCATGGCGCCCGACACCCCCACCACCCGGCCGTTCTCCGTGATGATCTTCTCGATCCGGCAGTCGGTGTAAAGCTCGCCGCCGGCCTCCAAAAACAGGGGCACGAACGAGCGGTCCGTGCTCAGCTTCGCGCCCTCCACGCAGCCCGACATGCACACGCCGCAGCCCTTGCAGCCCCGCGAGTTGCGCGCGATCGGCTCGCCCTTCCACCCGATGTTCTCGCAGGCCTTGCGCATCAGGAGGTTGTTCATGCCCAGGTACTCGTCAGGCTCCGGCGAGATGTTCGTGATCCGCTCGATCTCCTCGAAGTGCGGCGCGAGGCCGGCCGAGGTCAGACCCCGGAGCTTTTCCGTCTCCACCCACCCGTCCAGCACGTCGTCCGGCAGTCGGAAGCAGATCGCCGAGTTGACCACCGTGGTCCCGCCGACCACCCGCGCCTGCATGGTCGGGATGATCATCGTACCCACCATCGCCCGCATCCCGTTGTCGCGGTAGAGCTGCCGCATCGCCGCCCACGAGTCGGTGGTGTATTGCTCCGGCTTGATGAAGCTCCCTTCCTCGATCAGCGCCACCGACTTGCCCGCCTTCCTGAGCCGCCAGGCCGCCACCGCGCCCCCAGCGCCCGTGCCCACCACCACTACGTCCGCGTCAACCCGCTCGTGCCCGGAAACGTCCTTGTACGCGTGCATCATTTCGCCGCTCCTTCCCGGCACGGCAGCTTGAACCCGATGGCCTCCAGCACCTGCGGGTCATTGTAATAGCCCATGCCGATGATGGTCTTGAGCAGCACCACCACCATGCGCCGGTAGTAAATCCGGCTCGAGCACCAATCTTCGAGATACAGCTCCTTGCCTTGCGGAGGGAGGTTGACAAAGCGCGAGAAGCGGCCGATGAACAACAACGGAGCGAGGTCGAAGACCACGAGCAGCGCCTTCAAGCCCAGCCGCGAACCCGGGTACTGATCGCGCAGATACTTGGCCAGGAACTCGTAGGACGTGCTCTCGGACACGCTGATCGGCAGCCGGCCGCCGTCCGGAATGATCAGCTCCGACAACGCCTCGATGATCCGGCCCACGTAAGGCCCCACCGCCGGCTTGCCGTCAGGCAAGCTCACCCCCTTTGACGCTTCCCACGATTTAGACATAGTTCCTTCCTTGGCGATTTTTTTAAAAACCACAGATAAACACGGATGAACACAGATTTAATTTTTCATATCCGTGTTAATCTGTGTTTATCCGTGGTTAGCCTTCAAACGCACTTGATCGTTCCGCCCGGATTAATATCAGCCACGCCCCCGCCTGTCAAACGCCCGGATCATGACTCATAAGAACCGCTTGGGGATCTTGATCCCGAGCTTGAACGTCAGGTCAAAGGCCTTCTTGCCCCCCAGCCGCATCATCCCGAAGTACCCCATCCGCGCGCCGGTCACCACGTTCGTGCACAGCTTGAACTTCACCCACCGCGTGGGCGTCGGATCCAGGATGCAGGTCCCGAAACGCGAAATATATTCCTCGATCGCCGCCTTGTCCTCCCCCGGGATTGACATCAGCCACTCCGCCGCCTCGTTCGAGAACTGCATGAAGATCTGAGGCTTCGCGGGCTTGCCCTTCTTGAAATGGCTCTTCCCGCCCTCCTTGATCATCATGTACGAGTCCGGGTCGCCCTCGAACTGCACCTCCGCCACCGCGCCCTCCTTCAAGGGCGCCGCGACCTTCTGCGCCAGTGGACTCGAATTGTAAAACCGCCCCATCCTCTCCGCCACGCTCTCCGCCATATTATCTCCTCCCGGCTCTAACCCTTCTCACTCTTCTTACCTTTCTTACTTTTCCAACCTTCTTAACTCTGTGTCTTTGTGGTTCATAACAATCTCAGTGGACTCGCAACCGCCCCTACTTGATCCTCTCCGCCATGAGCCCCGCCAAATGCGTGACCTTTTGCCTCCGCGCCGACTTCCCCCGCAGCATCTCCGTGCAGTACGAGCACCCCGTAACGATCACCTCCGCCCCCGTCTCCCGCGCCTCCTCGATCCGCTCCCGCGCCGTGAACGCAGCGAGCTCCGGCGCCACCGCCGCCATCACCCCGCCCGACCCGCAGCACCAGCCCCACTCCCCGCTCCGCTCCATCTCAACCAGCTCCACCCCCTCCATCGCCCCCAGCACCTCCCGCGCCGAGTCAACCTCCTCAAGCCACCGCGCCAGCTTGCACGGATCATGATACGTGACTGTCTGCTCCGGGCCGCCCGTAAGCATGATCCGCTCATCCCCGACCAGCTCCGCGAACAGCGCCGGAAGCGTCACCGGCTCAGCCTCCACGTCACCGACCAGCAACGGATAATCCGCCCCCACCGCCGCCGCGCAGTGAGGGCATAAAAACAACACCCGCCCCGCGCCCGATCCGTTGATCGCAGCGATCACCCGCTCCGCCTGTGCCTCGAACCACCCGCGGTCGCCAAGCTCCAGCCCCGGCGCCCCGCAGCAGGGCTCGTCCGGGAGCACCCCCCACCGCACCTGTGCCGCGTCAAGCACCTTCGCCACCGCCGGCATCACCTCGTCCCTCATCCGCTCCCGGCAGCCGCGCCACACCAGCAGCTCTTGCTCTCCCGTGAACGCTGGCAGCTCTGCCCGCGAAATCCCCCGCCCCCACGGGTTCCCCGCGCGCCGCAAATTCTCGACCAGCTTCCTGTGCGCATCGTTCGCGTAAAAGCCCGCGCCCACCAGGTGGTCCCGGAGGTCGCGCACGAACGCGTTGATGTCAAACCCCGGCGGGCACGCCGCCGCGCACGCCCCGCACATCAGACAATTCATCGCGACCTGGGCCGCCTGGGCCGACGGCTTCACCTTCCCCTCCAATATCCCCTGGCCCACGTACCCCTTCCCTCCCCCCGAGTATGCGAAATACCCGAAATGCGCATAAGCCGGACACACCGCCCGATGCTCCGGAGAGGGCTCCACCGCGCAGCTCCGGCACCGGTTGCAGGTATAAAGATACATCGCGTAATCATTGTCGCGTGATATGACCATCTGCGCCTCCTTGCCCGCCGAACAGGACCTTATTGATGCTCGCACAATCAGGCGGGAATAGTCAACGCCCTTGGCGAAAGGCGCCACCCCGGCGCTTTGGAGTGTGGCGCCGTGCTTCCGCACTCCACAGCGCCGTTGCGCGACAAGCACAAACAGGACCCGCAGGCCAGGCTCGCGCCCTGCCTTCAGCGCCCCTGCAATTTCTGGATCATCTGGAAGAAGGGAGTGGAAAAGCTCATCTTCATACCGTCAGAGAATCCTTTCCACGCGGACAGCCGGTGGCCGTGGGCATAGACGAACATGTGGGCCATGCGATGGACCAGGATAAAGGCGGGATTGGGCGGGAGCTTGATCAGACGCTTGACCAAGGGAAGAAGCCCGGGATGCTTGACGGTCCAATAGGCGAACTTATGGAGATTAGCGAGCTGGCGGACCTGGGGATCATGGTTGAATATGCTCCACGAGTGGTAATTGTCGGACATCATGTCCGGGTTCAGGTTATCGAGGCCCCACTCCCGCTTGACCGCCTCCTCGATACTGGTGGAAGGATAAGGCTGAAACACGGAAAACCACGGATTGTCGGTTTTGATCTTGATGTTTAAATTTACCGTCATCAACCCTTCCTCCACGGTTTCGCCGGGAATGCCCAGGATATTAGTGGCATGGAAAGGAATGCCGGCGCCGTGCAGCAGTTCCGCCGCTTGGATGATCGAAGCGGTGGAGATGTTCTTGCGGAGGATACCGTTGCGCACCCGCTCGGAGCCGGACTCCACGGAGAACCCCGCCAGGTAGCATCCGGCCCGCCGGAGCTGTGAGGCCGTCTCCGCGTCGAGCTTGTCGGCGCGCGTTTGCATGAAAAAGGGCAGACCCACCTGGCTCCGGTATTGGTCCAGGAAAGCACGCGACCAGTCCCGCTTGACCGTGAAAGTGTCGTCCTCGAAATAGAGCGTGGTATTGCCATAGCGGCCGCGGACCTCCTCGATCTCCGCGATCACGTTCTCCGCGCTGCGCATGCGAACATAGCTCCCCTTGCCCCGGTACAACCCCATGTTTTTCTCGTTAAAGCACATGGCGCAGCGGTGGGGACAGCCGCGGCCGGCCATGAAATAGGCGGTGCGCAGCGGCCGGGGCTGGCCCTCCCAATAAAGCTCACGGTCCGGAAAAGGAAGGCTGTCCAGGTCCTCGAGCAGCGGCCGAACGTCATTTTCGGCGATGCGGCCGTCAATCTTGGCCCAGATATTCGCAATGTCATCCACCGGGCCGCCCGCGTCCAGACGGTTGCACAGGTCGAGAACTGCATACTCCCCCTCGCCTCGGCACACGAAATCAACCGCCGGATCCTTTACAATCTCCGGAAAAAACGTGGCGTGCGGACCGCCCAGGATCACCTTGACTCCCGGCAACGCTTCCTTGGCCGCCGCGGCCGCCCGCAACGAGAATCTATGGGCCCCGGTGAGGGTGTGCATGCCCACCAGGTCCGGCTTGATCCGCCGCACCGCGCGCCTCACCTGCGCCTCGCTGAACACCGTCACCAGCCGCGCCTGGTGCCCGTGACGCTTGAGCACCGCGCTGATCCACATCGGCCCCAGCCAATTAAAATAGTTATTCTGAATGAAGAGGACGTTGGCCATGATTTCCGCCTAAAAGGGTGCGTTCAAGAAGAATACTGATACAGCCCCTCGATAAAATAATACTAGCATCGGCCCACACCGGTTACAAACTCTCCGGCTGATCCGGGCTGTGCGGTCAAAGTGTCGGAAATTGTTGATTGCGGACCGGTCCTCCGGCCGGCGTCCCGCGGCCGGCGCCACGCCCGCGCCTTGGCTTCAGCGCCCCTGGAATTTCTGGAGGAATTGGAAGAAGGGACTGGACAGGCTGACCTTCATGCCGGTGGTGAATCCTTTCCACAAGGGCAGATGGGCGTGGCGGGAATATACGAACATGTGGGCGGCACGATGGATTGCGATAAAGGCGGGATTGGGCGGGAGCTTGATCAGGCGTTTGACCAGGGGGAGGAGGCCGGGATATTTGATTGTCCAGTAAGCGAACTTATGGAGATTGGCGAGCTGGCGCACCTGGGGATCGTGGCTGAGCGGACTCCAGGAATGGAAACTGTCGGAGATCATGTCCGGGTTCAGGTCGGCGAGGCCCCACTCCTTTTTCACCGTCTCGGCGATGCTGGTGGAAGGGTAGGGCTGGAACACGGAAAAGTAGGGGTTGTCGGTCTTGATCTCGATGTTAAAATTCACGGTCATCAGGCCTTCCTCCACGGTTTCGCTGGGGATGCCCAGGATGTTGGTGGTCTGGAAAGGGATGCCCGCGCCGTGCAGCAGTTCCGCCGCCTGGATGAGCGATGCGGTGGAGATGTTCTTGCGGAGGATGCCGTTGCGGACCCGCTCGGAGCCGGACTCCACGGAGAACACCGCCATGTAGCATCCGGCCCGGCGGAGATGGGTGATCGTCTCCGCGTCGAGCGCGTCGGCGCGTGTGCCGATGAAAAAGGGCAGCTCCACCCGGCCCTGGTACTGGTCCAGGAAATTGTGCAGCCAGTCCCGCTTGAGCGTGAAAGTGTCGTCCTCGAAACGGAGCGCGGAGTTGTGATAGCGGCGGCGGACCTCCTCGATCTCCGCGATCACGTTCTCCGCGCTGCGCATACGCACGTAGCGCCCCTTGCCCCGGTACAACCCCATGTTCTTCTCGTTAAAACAAATGCTGCAACGATGGGGACAACCGCGGCCCGCCATGAAGGAGATCATGTCCAGCGGCGTGGATTGCCTCGCCGAATAAAGCTCCCGGTCCGGGAAGGGAAGGCCGTCCAGGTCCTCGACCAGGGGCCGCACGTCGTTTTCAACGACACGGCCGTCAATCTTGGCCCAGATGTTCGCGATGTCATCAACCGGGCCGCGGGAGTCCAGCCGGTTGCACAAATCCAGCATCGCGTACTCGCCCTCGCCCCGGCCCACGAAATCAACCGCCGGATCCTCTATAATCTCCGGAAAAAACGTGGCGTGCGGACCGCCCAGGATCACCTTGACCCCCGGCAACGCCTCCTTGGCCGCAGCCGCCGCGCGCAACGAGAATTTATGGGCCCCGGTGATGGTGTGCATCGCCACCAGGTCCGGCTTGATCCGCCGCACCGCGCGCCTCACCTGCGCCTCGCTGAACGCCGTCACCAACCGCGCCTGGTGTCCGTAACGCTTGAGCACCGCGCTCAGCCACATCACGCCCAGCCAAGGATAATAATCATTCTGGATGAAGAGGACGTTAGCCATGGTTTATCCTGAAGGATGGTTCACGTTTCGCCGCGAACCCTTGACCGCGACACCCATGCCGGCCTGCCGCTCCCCCTTGGAGGACCACAGGGCGCGCCATGTGGGCATCCTTGTCCAAACAGGCCCTAAAATAATTCATCAAAAATTACGGGAACCTTCCTGGAGAATTCGGATGTAGGCCCTTGATCTAATTATATTAGCATGGGCTCGCGCCGGTTTCAAACTCCCAGGCCGAGCCGGAGCACTAATTATGTAGCACTTCCAGCCGAGCCTGGGGGCGCAGAATACATGTCGGAAATGCTTAATTGTGGCGCGGCCTCCGGCCTGCATCCGGAGATCACAGCGCGGCCTTTGGCCGCAACCAAAACATGGCCTTGGCGGTTCAATTGAAATCATGAAAAGATTTTTTGACAGGATTTACAGGATGAAAGAAGATCGGTTTACACTTTCCGAGAATCCTGTAAATCCTGTCAAAAAATGGCTCGAACATCTAAAAGTGCAAAGAAATTTTTGCATCTTGCATGTTAGTAGTATAGGGCAGGAGGGACGCGGCGCCACTCTCGCGCCTTGGCTTCATCGCCCCTGGAATTTCTCGAGCATCTGGAAGAAGGGAGAGGATAAGCTGACCTTCATGCCGTCATAGAATCCTCTCCACGTGGACAGCCGGGCGCCGTGGGAATAGACAAACATGTGGCCCGCGCGATGAATGGCGATGAAGGCGGGATTGGGAGGTAGCTTGATCAGCAGCTTGACCAGGGGAAGGAGGCCGGGATGTTTGATCGTCCAGTAAGTGAACTTATGCAGATTGCTGAGTTGGCGCACCTGCGGATCATGGTTGAGCAGACTCCAGGAGTGGTAATTGTCGGAGATCATGTCCGGGTGCAGATTGGTGAGGCCCCACTCCTTTTTTACCGTCTCCTCAATGCTGGTGGAAGGGTAAGGCTGAAACACGGAAAACCACGGATTGTCGGTCTTGATCTCGATGTTCAAATTCACGGTCATCAACCCTTCCTCCACGGTTTCGCCGGGGATGCCCAGGATGTTGGTGGTCTGGAAAGGAATGCCGGCTCCGTGCAGCAGTTCCGCAGCCTGGCGGAGGGAAGCGGTTGATATGTCCTTGCGAAGGATGCCGTTGCGGACCCGCTCGCAACCGGACTCCACGGAGAACGCCGCCATGTAGCATCCGGCCTGGCGGAGATGGGTGGTCATCTCCTGGTCAAGCGTGTCGGCGCGCGTGCCAATGAAAAAGGGCAGCCCCACCCGGCTCTGATATTGGTCCATGAAAGCACGCGACCAGTCCCGCTTGAGCGTGAAAGTGTCGTCCTCGAAACGGACCGTGGAATTGTTGTAGCGGCGCCGGACTTCCTCGATCTCCGCGATCACGTTCTCCGGGCTGCGCATCCGCACATAGTGACCCTTGCCCCGGTACAACTCCATGTTCTTCTCGTTAAAACAGATGGTGCAGCGGTGGGGACAGCCGCGGCCGGCCATGAAGTAGGCGATGCGCAACGGCTGGGCCCGTCCCTCCAGATAAAGCTCCCGATCCGGGAAGGGAAGGCCGTCCAGGTCCTCGATCAGCGGCCGCACGTCATTTTTAGCGATGCGGCCGTCAATCTTGGCCCAGATATTAGCAATGTCATCCACCGGGCCGCCCGAGTCCAGACGGTTGCACAGGTCGAGCATCGCATACTCGCCTTCCCCCCGGCAGACAAAATCAACCCCCGGCTCCTCCACAATCTCCGGAAAAAACGTGGCGTGCGTGCCGCCCAGGATCACCTTGACTCCCGGTAACGCCTCCTTGGCCGCGGCCGCCGCGCCCAACGAAAAACGATGCGCCCCGGTGAGGGTATGCATTGCCACCAGGTCCGGCCGCCTCCGCCGCACCGCGCGCCTTACCTGCGCCTCGCTGAACGCCGTCACCAGCCGCGCCTGGTGCCCATGACGCTTGAGCACCGCGCTGATCCACATCGGCCCCAGCCAATGAAAATAATTGTTCTGGATGAAAAGGATGTTGGCCATGGCTTATCCTGAGAGATGATTCACATTTCGCCGCGAACCCTTGACCCGCGACGCCCATGTCGGACTGGAGCTCCCCCTTGGAGGGCCGCAGGGCACGAGACAATAGCATCGTTGCCAAACCATTCCCTTAAATGACTCATCAAAAAATGCGGGAACCTTCCTGAAGAATTGGGATGTAGGCCCGCGATCATGTAATACTAGCATAGACTCGCGACTGCCACAACTCCCTCCCACTCCCTCCCGATGGCTGTGCGAAAAAATAGCGGAGATGTTTATTTATGGTCATTCAGGGCACTTTTACCCGACCATCCTGTGCCTTACGGCGCGCATACCGGCTGGCTATGTGCGCTGTCCTGATGCCCGCTGTCCGCTACTTCTTCTCCAGCAGCGCCGCGGAGTCAGGATCGAGATAGATGAAGGCCTGCTCGTGCTGCTGCATGATGGACGACGGCGCGGTGGGCGTGACCGGGCCTTCCAGGCACATCTTGACCGCCTTGGCCTTGCGCGCGTCCGGACAGGCGCAGATGATGGATCGCGACTTCATGATCTGGTTGACGGACATGGAGATGGCCTTTGGGGGCACTTCTTCCAGGGTCTTGAACCAGCCCTCCCCCATCTGCTGGCGGCGGCAGGCCTCGTCCAGGTCCACCACCAGGTACGGCTCCTCCGTCGCAAAGTCCGCCGGCGGGTCGTTGAACGCAATGTGGCCGTTCTCGCCGATGCCCACGAATGCAACGTCAATGGGATTGCGCCGGATGATCGCGCCCACCCGCTTACACTCGGCCGCCGCGTCGCCCTCGCCGTTGATATAATGGAACTCCTTCATGGGCACGTGCTTCACAAAGCGCTCGCGCAGATACAGCCTGAACGACGCCGGGTGCGTGACCGGCAGGCCCACGTACTCGTCAAGGTGAAAGCCCGTGACCTTGCTCCAGTCAATGTCCTTCTCCTTCCGCAGCGCCGCCAGCATCTCGAACTGCGACGCGCCGGTGGCGAGGATGATGAAGGCCGATCCCCGGTCCTTGAGCGCCTTCCGGATCAGCGCCGCTCCGTCCGCCGCAGCCTTCCGCCCAAGTTCCGCCTTGTCCTTACAAACAATTATTTCCATTGTCTCTCGCTTCCTCTTTCATAATTCATCATTTTACATTGATACCTTCTCCACCAGCTCGAACAGCGCTCGCAGCCCGAAGCGGAAGCCGTCGAGCGGGATGCGCTCGTCGTGGCCGTGGGCGAGCTTTTGGAGGCTCAGGTCGGCCGGGAGCTTGACCGGAGAGAAGCCGTAGCACTTAAGCCCGAGCTTTTTCCAGTGGGTGGCGTCGGAGAAGCCGGTGAGGAGGTACGGGAGCACGATGGAGCCGGGGTCGTGGCGGAGGATGACCTCGCGGATCATGGTCATGATGGGATCGTCGGCCGGGGCCTGGGTGGGCGTTAATTCGCGCATGACCTCGATCTCCGGCCCATCGCCGATCAGGGCCCGGACCTCGGAGATGAAGTCAGCGGTGGTGAAGCCGGGCAGGATGCGGCCGTCCACCTCCAGCTCGGCCTGGGACGGGATGACGTTGGTCTTCTCGCCCGCCCGGATCACGGTGGGGTTCGCGGTGTTGTGGAGCATGGCGGCAAATGCCTGGCCCGCGCGCTTGTCCGGCATCACCTTGTCAATGATCAGGCCGGACAGGGCCGGGTTCAGGAGCAGCTTGAACACGGCGTTCTTGGGGAACTTCAACTGCGATGCAATGGTCTCGGCGAAGTGGACCACCGGCGGGACGTTGTGCTGGGGCAGGCGCTTCTTGCCGAGGGTGGCGGCGATGGCCGCGGCCTTGATGAGCGCGCTGTCAGGATTGGGTATGGAGCCGTGGCCGGGCTCGCCTTGCGTTCTGATCTTGAGCCAGGCCAGGCCCTTTTCCGCGACCTGGATCAGGTAAAAACGCTTGCCCTCCATCTCCATGGAAAAGCCACCGGCCTCCGAGATCGAGTACTCGGCCTTGACCTTGTCCGCGTGGTTCTCCACCATGAACTGCGAGCCGTACCTTCCGCCGGCCTCCTCATCCGACACCGCGCAGAAGATGATGTCGCGCTTGAGCTTCGCGCCCGCCCGCTTCATGAGCAGCACGGCCATCAGGCTCATGGCCACCATGTTCTTCATGTCCAGGGCGCCGCGGCCGTAGAGGCAGCCGTCCTTTTCTTGCGCCTCGAACGGCGGCATGGTCCACTTCTCCAGCTCGACCGGGACCACGTCGAGGTGGCCGTTCAACAAAATGGGCGGCTTCTCGCCGCTGCCCTTCAAGCGGCAGACCAGGTTCGACCGGTTCTCCGCGCTGTCGAAGAGCTCCGGCTCGATCCCGTCCTTGCTCAAGACCTCGGCCAGGTACTGGGCCGCGGGCTTCTCGTTGCCCGGAGGGTTCACCGTCTCGAACCGGAGCAGCGCCTTGAAATAACCCAGCGCCTCCTGATACGCGTCGTCCCATTTAATTTCATCCATCATCGCCATGGCTTCCTCCCCTATTCATGGTAGGCGGGACACTCCTGTCCCGCGACCTCGACATGGCCCGACAGGAGTGTCGGGCCCACTTATTAAACCCATTTAATATCAGAGTTCGGAGCATTCCTCAATCATTTGGAGTGCGGCGGCGCCGCTTTCATTGGCGCCGCAATATCAATGATGCTTCATGGCATCATCGAAAGCAAGAAGTCTCCGCCATCCGCGCTGTTGGAATCCAACCAGAGGAGCTGGGGACATCGGCATCAATGAAAGCGCGGTCGTGCCCGCGCACTCCAAAGATGGATCGGGGTCGAGGTCCGACACGGTCCGCCCCGCCGCTAAAATTCGCTCCTGATCGCCGTCTTGAAATTATGACTGTTTTTGGTCATAATAGAAGGGTGAGGTATCGGGTCGAATACAGGCGCCAGCCGGCGGCATATCTGAAGCGCATGCCGCGTGACCTGCGGGAAAGAATCATCGGCGCCATCGAGAGGCTGGCCGAGGACCCGGACGCACCCGGCCTGGACGTGAAGAAGCTCGCGGACCGCGAAGGGTCCCGGTTACGGGTCGGCAAGCACCGGGTGATTTTTGAAAGGCACGAGGGCCGGCTGATCATTCTGGTTGTGGTCATACGCGGCCGCGGCGACGTGTATAAGGGGTGAGAACATGAAAAAACATGGCGTCAGCGGGGCCGCCGACATGGAGCGCAACGGCGATGAATTCGCCAGGCCCCAGGAGATCAGGATCGGCGGGGAGCAAGCGGTAGTGGTGCCTCTCGCGGTATGGAGGCGGCTGATGGAGGAGATGGAAGAGCTCCAGGACATAAGGGCTTATGACCGGGCCAAGGCCGACCCGGACCAAAAAACCATTGAGCACGACGAGCTCTGCCGCATGCTGGGCCGGAGCCCGCTCCGTTATCTCCGCGGCCGCCAAAACCTCACCCAGGCACGGCTCTCCAAAAAAACCGGCCTCTCCCAGAGCTACATCGCCAAGCTCGAAGCCGGCGAGCGCCGGCCATCCAAAACCGCCCTCAAAAAAATCGCCGCCGCGCTCAAGATCGAGCCGGAAAAGCTGATCTACTAGTGCCGTCTTTATTACGCCCCTTCAGGGCTGAAAGGGATATTACGGGCTCCGATACCCAGGGTAGGCCGCGGACGGCCAACCTTGGGCTATCTTATTATCGCCCTTTCAGGGCGGGAGCCCTGGGGAGGCGAAGATATGCCGATCAAGCGCTGAAAGTCTGTAGGGGCAACCCCCCGTGGTTGCCCCGGCATTGGGCAGGCACGGGGGGCCTGCCCCTACGGAAGGTTCATTCGCCGCCTCAGACCACACCGCCTCCGACCGCATCCTCACGGACAGGTCAGGCCGAGGCGGGCGAAGTAAATTTCCTCATTCCCATCCCGGCCATCATCCCAGCTCATCCCGAACTCGGACCCGGTCCACGAAAGGGAGGGGAGCTCGCTCCAAGGCGCGGCGCTTGTCACCCTGAGGTCGGATCCGATCTTGGCCCCGGCCGCGCTCACCCGGGCAAAGTAGATTTCCCAGATCCCGTCCCGGATATCATTCCAGCTCATTCCGAACTCGGAGCCGGTCCAGGAAAGAGGGCCATTATAGCTAGTATGCGCGTCATTGGTCACTCGCAGGTCGGACCCGACTTTGACCCCGGCCGCGGAGACGCGGGAGAAATAGATTTCATTGTTCCCATCCCGGGAATCATGCCAGCTCACCCCGAACTCGGACCCGCTCCAGGAAAGGGAGGGAGACCCGCTAGAACTTGCGTTGTTGGTTACTCTGAGGTCGGACCCAATCTTGCCCCCGGCCGCGCTGATCCTGGCAAAGTAGATTTCCCAGTTCCCGTCCCGGTTATCATCCCAACTCACCCCGAACTCGGACCCGGTCCAGGAAAGGGAGGGGCTCTGGCTCCAATTCGCGTCGCTGGTTACCCTGAGGTCGGAGCCGATCTTGGTCCCGGCCGCGCTGACCCGGGCAAAGTATATTTCAGGGTTCCCGTCTCTCCAATCCTCCCAGCCCACCCCGAACTCGGACCCGGTCCAGTAAAGGGAGGAATACAAGCCATCATTCGCGGCGCTGGTCACCCGAAGGTCCTGTCCGATCTTGTCGAATATTTCTACTCCTCCATCACTGAAACCATCGCAGTCATTATCCAACCCATCACAAATCTCCTCCGCTCCCGGATAGATCAAACTGTCGCCGTCGTTGCAGTCGGGTCCGAGGATGGCACCGTAGGCATCGCAGCCTATGAACCAGGTATCGAAGTCGGCGTCTCGGCAGGAGGCGCATGAGAGCCAGTTGTCGGGGTCGGCGTCGTCGCAGTCGGGTCCGTTGATGCCTACGTAAACGTCGCACTTGCCGTACCATCCGTCGCCGTCCTTATCGGCGCAGGTGCCGCAGGCGCTCCAGTTGTCGGGGTCGCGGTCGTCGCAGTCCTTGGCCTGGCCGCAGACGACGCGGGGGCGGGGGTAGCTCGCGCCGACTTGCTCGCCCGGATACAGGGCGCCGTAGCCGTCGCCGTCGTAGTCCACGCACAGGTACACAGCGGTGTCCTCCTGCGCGCAGTCCCGGAAGCAGCCGGGGACCAATGCGCAGACCATGACGATCCATGCGGCGCGGACCAAAAGCTTCGGGGTCTTGCTGTTCATGCCTTGCCTCCCTGCATAGGCCCCATTATTGGCCGGGCGAATATCAGATGTCAAGTCCGGAATTGCGGGCGAGGACATTCACGGGGGCCTTATCAAACCGCAGAGGCGCAGAGAACGCGGAGAATCGTGTTGAAATAATTATGCTCTGTGTTCTCTGCGCCTCCGCGGTTAAGTCCATGCCGCTCGCAATTCAGGCGCCAATGAAAGCGGCGTCGTGCCGCGCGCACTGCAAATTGACGGCGCGAAAGCAATTAGGCTAGGATAGTCGGGCATAATCGCGCGAGGTAAACGGATGGACAAAAAGAAGATCATACCGGTGGTGGTCGCGGTCGTGGTATTGGGCGCCGCGCTCGGGTATTGGCTGACGACGCGGGACGGCCGGGGTCCGGTGACTTATAACGGCATCCTGGAGTCGCGCCAGGTGCAGGTGCGGGCCGAGGTCGGCGGGCGGGTCCTGGCGGCGCACAAGGACGATGGCGACCAGGTCAACGAGGGCGATGTGATCTGCGAGCTGGACCGGGAGAAGCTCGCGCTGCAGCTCCGGGGCGGGGCGGGCCAGCTTGCGGCGCAGAAGGCCAAGCTGGAGGCCATGCAAAAGGGCGCGCGCGACCAGGAGATCGAGCAGGTCAAGCTGTTGCTCGGCCAGGCGCGGACGCAGCGGGAGAAGGCGGAGAAGGACTACGGCCGGATCGAGCGGCTGTTCGCCCAGGAGGACGTGTCGGAGTTCGATCGCGACAATGCCCGGACGATGCGGGACCTGGCGGCGGACCAGGAGTCGCGTGCGGACCAGGCCTATCAGCTCGTGCTGGCGGGCGTGCGTGACGAGGAGTTGAAGGCGCAGATCGCGATCGTGGACGCGACGCAGGCCCAGGTGGACTATTACCAGGTGCAGCTCGACGACACCCAGGTGAAGAGCCCGCTCACGGGGCGGGTGGTGGAGCGGTACGTGGAGCCGGGCGAGCTGGTGATGCCGGGCGGGCTGGTGGCGGCGGTCACGGATTACCGGCGGCTGGAGGTGAAGGTTTACGTGCCGGAGGAGCCGGTGGGCAAGATCCGGCTCGGACAGCGGGCGGCGGTTAAGGTGGACGCGTTCCCGGACCGGGAGTTCGCGGGGTGGGTGTCGTCGAAGTCGGAGGAATGGGAGTTCACGCCCAAGAACGTGCAGACCAAGGAGGAGCGGTCGAGCCTGGTGTTCGAGGTCACGGTGCAGGTCGAGAATCCGGGCGAAGAAGCCATCGCCGGGCTGCCGGCGGACGTGAAGTTTTTGGAGGGAATAAGAGAAGGGAGCGGGGAAAAGGGAGCGGAAAAAGCCCCGGCCGCGGCAGCGATGGCCGGAGAGACCGTGGCGCCGGGTGAGGGAGAGACGGCGGGGCCGGGCGAGGGAGAGACGGCGGGGCCGGGCGAGGGGGAGACGGCGCCCTGAAATCATGAAAAGAGCGGTAGGACAGACATTCTTGTCTGTCCGGCGCTGGACAGGCAGGAATGCCTGTCCTACCACGTATCCGGGTATTTCCTGAGCAGAGATGAAAATTTGAACAGCAACGGCTACGCCATACAAGTGAAGGGTCTTTCCAAGCATTTCGGGGACCTCGTGGCGGTCAATGGGCTTGACCTGGAAGTGCGGGAGGGCGAGATCTTCGGGTTCCTGGGGCCGAACGGCTCGGGCAAGTCCACCACCATCCGCATGTTGTGCGGGCTCTTGCAGCCCACGGCCGGCTCGGGCCAGGTCGCGGGCAACGACATCATCCGGGAGCCGGAGAAGATCAAGCGGGTGATCGGCTACATGAGCCAGCACTTCGGGCTTTACGCGGACCTGACGGTTGAAGAGAACGTGGAGTTCTACTCCGGGATCTACCTGGGCAAGCGCTCGCGGGAGGTCAAGGAAAAGGTGATCGCGGACCTGGGCCTCACCCGCTACCGCAAGTTCCTGGCCGGCAACCTCTCGGGCGGATGGAAACAGCGGCTGGCGCTGGCCTGCGCCATCTCGCACCGCCCGAAAATCCTGTTCCTGGACGAGCCGACCGCCGGCATAGACCCCATGAGCCGGCGCACGCTGTGGGACCTGCTTTACGAGATGGCCGAGCGCGGCGTGACCCTGTTCGTGACCACGCACTACATGGACGAGGCCGAGCACTGCCACCGCCTGGGCTTCATCATGGAGGGCATGCTCACGGCCTGCGCGACCCCCCAGCAGATCAAGACGCAGCAGATGCGGGGCGAGGTGATCATGCTGCGCTCCGGCAACAACACTGAGGCCTACGCCGCGCTCAAGGACGTGGAGGGCCTGATTGACGTGAACGTTTACGGCGACTCGATCCACCTGGTGGCGGGGTCGGCGGATGAGGCGTCTCCGCTGGTCCGGCGGGCGCTGGAAGCGGCTGGAGTCGAGGTCCACGAGCTCACCCGCACCGAGCCGACCATCGAGGACGTGTTCGTGTCGTTATCCAAGGTTGCCGCGGCCATGGCCAACGGGGAGAGGCCGGGAAATGAAGGGAACAAAATTAACAAGGATTAAAAGGATACCAAGGATAATCAACAGCAATTATTAATTCTTATCCTTAACATCCTTAATATCCTTGTTGGCTTCTCTTCGGACTTTTTCAGGCCTTCGGGAGCAGTATGAACAGAATCTTGTTCCTGGCGCGAAAAGAGTTCATCCAGATCCGGCGGGACTGGCGGACGCTGGCGCTGACACTGGTGCTGCCGGTCGTGGTGCTGCTGCTGTTCGGGTACGCGATCACGCTGGACGTGAAGGACGTGCCCCTGGCGCTGGTTGACCACGACTCCACGGAGGCCTCGCGCGATCTGGTCCGGGAGTTTTCCGGCTCGGGTTATTTCATCGTTACCGGCGCGGACATGGAAGTGGCCGCGCTGATGCTGGAGCGGCGCGAGGCCAAGGCGGTGATGGTGATCCCGGCGGGCTTCGGCCGGGACATGGGCCGGGGCGTGCCGTCCGAGATCCAGCTTTTGCTCGACGGCTCGGACAACAACTCCTCGAACATCGCGCTGGGCTACGCGCAGGGCATCCTGCAAACCTACGCCTTCAACGCCACCATCCGGCCGGCCATCGCCGCGGGCCTGGTCCAGCCGTCCAGCATCCCGCCCATCGAGCTCGTCCCCCGCGTCCGCTTCAACCCGGAGCTGAGCTCCACCGTTTTCATCGTGCCCGGCCTGGTCGCCATCATCATGATGATCACGGTGGTGGTCCTGAGCTCGCTCTCCATCGTCAAGGAACGGGAGCTGGGCACGCTGGAAACCATCATGGTAAGCCCGCTCCAGCGCCACGAGTTCATCCTGGGCAAGCTCACGCCCTACTTCGTGCTGGCGTTCGCCGACCTGTTCATCATCCTGGGCGCGGGCAAATTATTTTTCGCGGTGCCGTTTCGGGGGAGCGTGATCACGCTCACCGCCCTGTCCACCATCTTTATCCTGGGCGGACTCGGGATGGGACTCTTCTTCTCGACCGTGGTCGAGACCCAGCGCACCGCCTGGATGATCTCGCTCTTGTCCACCCTGCTGCCCTCGATCATTCTCTCCGGCTTCATCTTCCCCATCCGCATCATGCCGCGCTGGCTCCAGCTCGTGACCTACATCGTCCCGGTGAGGTACTACCTGGTCATCCTCCGCGGCGTCGTGCTCAAGGGAGCCGGAGTCGCCGAGCTCCTGCCCGACACCTTCGCCCTGATCATTTTCGCCGTCCTCACCATCACGCTCTCCGTGGCAAGGTTCAGGAAGAGGGTGGCCTGATGGAGAAAAACCACGGATGAACACAGATTAACACAGATGTTTTCATAATCGTTTTATTGAATCCGTGTTAATCTGTGTTCATCTGTGGTAAAAAATTTCGACTGACCTGATCATTGCAAAAGCCCATTTTGGGGGAGGTGTAAGATGAATCCTCAAGACCTGATCGAGAACGACAAGAAGCACCTGATCCATCCGCTGACCCACCCGCGCCATTTCGAGCACGAGGACCCCAAGATCATCGTCGAGGGCAACGGTTTCATGATCCGCGACCTTTACGGCAAGGAGCTGATTGACGGCTTCTCCGGGCTGTGGTGCGTGGCCGTCGGCCATAACCATCCCAAAATCATCGCCGCCGTACACGAACAGATGCAGAAGCTCTCCTACTTCACCTCCTTCCACGGCGCCTCCACCCCGCCCTCCATCGAGCTCGCGGCCAAACTCACCAGCATGTTCAACCCGGAATACGGCCTCTCCCGCGTCTGGTTCACCTGCGGCGGCTCCGAGACCAACGAAACCAACATCAAGATGGCGCGCCTGTACTGGCAGCTCCAGGGCAAGAGCGAGAAGGGCAAGGTCATCTCGCGGCGCTTCTCCTATCATGGCATGGGCCTCGCCACCACCGCGTCCACCGGCATCTTCCCCTTCCACTGGAACATCGAGCCCCTGCCGGAGGGCTTTATCAAGTGCGCCGCGCCCTACTGCTACCAGTGCGAATTCGACCAGACCTACGGGAGCTGCAACTTCGAGTGCGTCGCCGACCTCGAAGAGGTGATTGAGGAGGAAGGTTCGGACACCGTCGCGGCCTTCATCGCCGAGCCGGTCATCGGCTCCGGCGGCGTGATCCCGCCGCCTCAGGAATATTTCCCGCGCGTGCGCGAGCTCTGCGATAAGCACGACGTCCTGCTCATCCTGGACGAGGTCATCACCGGGTTCGGCCGCACCGGCGCCATGTTCGCGCACGAGCACTGGGGCGGCATCCGTCCCGACATGCTCTCGCTGGCCAAGGGCATCAGCTCCGGCCACATCCCGCTCGGCGCGGCCGTCATGAGCGGAAAAATTTACGACACCATCGGGAAGCTGCAGGACGAGATGCTGCCCCTCATGCACGGCTTTACCTACATGAACCACCCCGTGTCCTGCGCCGCCGGACTCGCCAACATCCAGGTGATCGAGGAGGAGGGGCTGGTGGAGAAGGCGCGCGTGAACGGCGACTATCTGCTGGAGGGACTGAAGACGCTCACGCGCCACCACTCGGTCGGCGACGTGCGCGGCATGGGCATGCTGGCCGCCATCGAGCTGGTCGCGGACAAGGACACCAAGGAGCCGATCCTGCCCGAGAACTCCGCGCCCGAGCTCCTGGCCAACCTCTGCTGGGAAAAGGGACTCTACATCCGCTCCTCCGCCATGGAAACCGTCGGCATCGCGCCCGCGCTCACCATGGACAAGAAAACCATTGACAAAATGGTGGACATCATTGATAAGTGCGTACCGGAGATGGAGAAGAAGCTGCTGAAGAAATAATGGATCAGAGAACGGGCAAAGGTGAGGTTTAGAAATTTTTTGTCCCGGAGGGGCGGGCGAGAGTAGCCCAGCGATGAATTCCTGGGTACGCCGACGCATCATGCCGCCAAGTCCCGGAGGGACGGCCGATAATTTTTGTGCAGATCATTGATCGGGGGCCCGACCATGAAAATGAAAGTGCGCCAAACATTGCGTCCTGTGTCCCTGTTCTGGTCCGCTCTTTTCCTCCTCGCGGCCTCGCCCGCGGGACATGATCGCGAACTGTATTGGGCCACGGCGGCGGACGTGCCCGAGTGGGCGGAGCAGGGAAACTTCCGCTTCATCCGCATTGACGGCGGCAGGATCGAGACCATGAAGGCCGAGCGCACATGGTGGGGAAAGGAGTTCAGCCAAGACGAAAAGGACGTGCTCACCAACATCTATGGCGGGCGCTTCGACAAGATGCTCGCGCTGTTGCAGGAGGCGCGCTTCAACTGGATCTGGGTGACATGGTCGAACGGATGGTCTCTTCAAGAGGAGAGCGAGAACCGCGAGCAACTGAAAAAAGTGATCGCGCGCTGCCATGAGAACAACATCCACGTCACCGCCTACATGTCCGCCACCAACATGTTCTGGAAAAGCACGTTCAAGGACGACCCCGAGACCGTGAAGTACGGCCTGTTCATGTACGGCCTTCCCATCTTCTACGCCGGCCTGCCCAAAACCGGGCCGCAGGTCAATTTCGCGCGCCGTCTGGCCGACGTGCGCTTTGCGGGCTGGCGCGCGTACCTCGTCAACAAGGCCGCGCTCGCCGTGGACGCCGGGGTGGACGCGATCTTCTTTGACAACATCATCGGCGACACCGAGGGCATGAAAATTCTCTTGAGCGAGGCCCAGCGCATGGCCGAGGAAAAGGCGCGGGCGAATGGCCGGCCCAAGGTCATGGTCTACGCCAACGTGCACATCAGCCCCTCCCGCTTCGCGATCAACGGCCAGGCCGAGGTGATCTGGGAGGAAGCGGGCAAGGACACGCCCGGGGTCTGGGACGGAAAGTGGCGGACCGACAACGCGCGCAAGATCAAGTTCCTGGCCGGCGAGAAACAGCCGTGGCAGCCGCTCATGTACGAGTACGACGTGTACCACTGCGGCCCGCGCGAGCGCTGCATCCCCGGGCCCACCGAACATAAGCTCGCGATCGCCGAGGCCGCGAGCTTCGGCGCCGCGCTCTCCAGAAACATCGAGGGCCGGTTCCTGGACGCGCTGATCCGGGACGAGCCCGAAGCGCGCGCGGCCTGGGCCGCCATCGCCCAGTACAATTCCTTCATTGCGGACCACGCCGAGCTCTTTCATAACGTGGTCCCCGCCGCCCGTATTGCGCTCCTCTCAAATAGCGAGAAAAACCCGGTCGCCGACTACTTCATCCAGAACAACGTGATCTTCGAGACCAAGGTGCTGAAACGGATCGCTCAGGGCCGGCCGCTTCGCGAGTTCATGGCGCTCGTGGTCCCCTTCAAGATCGGCGCACTCGACGATGAGCAGCGCGGCATCATCGCCGATTTTTATTCAGCCGGCGGCGTGATCTTTGCCGCTGAGCCGGAAAGCCTCGCCGCCAGGATCGGCCTCTCCGACCGGGGCCGGATGCGTTCGCTGCCCTCTCCCGGTCCCGATCTCTCCGACGCCGTCCAATCAGCCACCGGCGGCCCTCTCCTCACCGTCTCCAATACCCGCTTCCTCGCCGCCAACGTCACTAAAAAGGCGGACGCCAATACCTTCATCGTCCACCTCATTAATTACGACGCCGCGCCCAACGAGAAGGTGAAGGTCACGCTCGACCTGGGCGACGATTCCGGCGCCGTGTCAGCGCCCGAAATGAAAATATTTTCGCCCGACGAATATGCGCCATCAATCTCCGACGTCTCGCTCCAAGGCGGGGTCCTTACATTCAGCATTGATAAGATCATGCGATACGCGGTCATGATGATTCACCTGTGAGGTTTCCGTCCCGGAGGGACATTTAGATAGTAGCCCAAGAATTTATTCCTGGGAACCCGACGAAAAAAAACCGCCAAGTCCCGGAGGGACGACCGATCCCATGTTGCAGGACTCGACCGTCCCTCCGGGACTTCAATGGTTGGTGCGGTCCGCGCACCCAGCGATGAATCGCTGGGCTATTCTCGCCCGCCCCTGCCGGGGCTGAAGACCCCGCTGGGATCCGAACTGCGGACTACAATATGTATCCCCTTCCCCGGCGCCGCGGGCCGGAGGCCGGGGACCCAGAGGATGCGGCGCGGGTCGCAGATCAGGGGGTAACGGCCGCGGAGGCGGGGCGGGATCTTCAGCTCGTTCATGATGTCCTTGACCAGGCGCCGGCCTTTCATGCCGGACGGACTGTAGCGGTCGCCGGGCCGCCGGGCCCGTACCATTAGCGGGGCCAACACCTTCTCCGCGTCGAACCACGCCTCCATGACGGGAGCGGAGCCGGAGCGCGGCTTGGCCGCGCGGTCGGCGGTGATGGTCCATTCGCCGTCGGGTCCCGGCCATCTGATCGAGCCGGGCACGAGCAAGCGGGTCCCGCGCGCGCCGCTCCCTGCCGCGGCCCTCTTCTTCTTCCTCCCGCGTGATCCCGCATCCGGTCCCGCCGCTCCGAAGCTCAGGCGCCCGTACTCGCGCTTTACGGTGATGCCGGGCAGATCGAGCGAGGCGTGGGCCGCGCCGGCCATGACGAGCCGGTCAATGGCTTCGAGGTGCACGAACGCGATGCGGCGCAGGTCGCGGCCCACCGCGCGCACCGCCTCCCGGTACACGGCCATGCGCAGCGCCGTGGGCTCAGCCGCGATGGTAGCCGCAGCGAATCCGGCCGCTCCCCGCTCTTTCCCCGCGTTGGCGTCCATCCATTTCCGGGCCAGGCCCTGCAAGAGCTCCACGTCGTGGCGCGATACGCTGGCCGCGCGGGCGAGCGACCGGCTGATGGCCGGGTTCATGCTCGCGAGGAGCGGCATGAGCTCCCTGCGCACGCGCACCCGGATGAAGCGCGGGTCCTGGTTCATGGAATCCTCGCGGAACTTCTGGCCCCGCGCGGCGAGGAAGGCGAGCACGTCAGCGCGCGCAAGGCGGATGAGCGGCCGGATGATGAGCTTCTTGCCGCCGCGGGAGGATGCCTCCCGCACCGGCGCGATCCCGGCAAGGCCGGTCGCGCCCGCGCCCCGGATCAGGTTGATGAGCACGGTCTCGGCTACGTCGTCCATAGTATGCGCGACCGCGATCAGCCCAGCGCCCGCCCGGTCCGCCGCCTGCGCCAGGAACCGATACCGCTCCTCCCGCGCCCACTCCTCGATGTTGCCCGCTGGCGCTTTCTTCCGGACCCGGCCGGCCATCAGCGGGATACCGAGCCGCGCGGTCACCCCTTTCACGAACTCCTCGTCCTCGTCCGCCTCGGCCCCCCGCAGCCCGTGGTGCAGGTGCGCCACGCTAAGCTCGAAATCAAAGACCGCCCGCAGCTCCACGAGCGCGAGCAGCATGGCCATCGAGTCCGGCCCTCCCGACACTCCGGCCACCACCGCATCACCCGCAGAGATCATGCGCTCTTCGCGCATGGTCTGCTCCACAATCTTTATGAAGGAGTTCCTGGCCATCATGAATAAGGATAAGCCGTGTCGCCGCTCCGATGCAAAAACCGTTTATGGGAATTGACCGGCCAGAAAGAATTGGAGGCCCACGGCTTGACGAAATTGGTAACATTGTATATAATAGTAATAAAGGTACTAATGTATATATTATGGAGGGCGCGGCGATGAAACGATATTCCATGCACGAGGCGCGGCAGAACCTGACGGACCTGGTGAATCAGGTGGCCTACGGCCGCGAGCGGATCATGATCGGGCGGCACAACAAGGACCTGGCGGTGCTGGTGCCGGTGGAGGACGCCGAATACCTGGAGCATCTTGAAGACCTGGAAGACATCAAGGCGGCCAGGAAGGCGCTCAAAAGGAAGGGCAAGGCCATTGCCTGGGAGGAGGCCAAGAAGAAGCTGGGGCTCAAATAAATGCCCTATCGGATCACCATCGAGCGTGACGCGGCCAAGGCCATGGAAAAGATCCCGCTCCGTGACCGCGAGCGGATCGGGCGCAAGATTGACGGCCTGGCCGATGATCCCCGGCCCCCGGGCGTGGAAAAACTCCAGGGCTTCGACGACGTCTACCGGATCAGGAGCGGCCAATACCGCATTGTTTACCAGGTCGAGGACGACGTACTCCTGGTCCTCGTGGTCAGGGTCGGGCATCGCAAGGAGGTCTATCGCGGGCTTGGGCGGCGAACCGGGAAATAATTTGGTGGCGGCGCAGGGAATCGAACCCCGGACACTGCGGATATGAGCCGCATGCTCTGACCATCTGAGCTACGCCGCCGCAAGACGAATAATTTAGCACGGGGGGGGCGGAAAATCAAGATTTTGAAGCACGCTTGAACCCTGCTTGACACCATGCCCCGCCGCATCTATACTGGCTCTCACGGGCGGTTAGCTCAGTGGATAGAGCACTTGCCTCCGGAGCAAGGGGTCGCTGGTTCAAATCCAGTACCGCCCTCCATAAAGAAAAGAAAAATTCAACCACCAAGACACCAAGGGCACCAAGAAAAAAATCAAACTCCATTATCTGATTCTTTTTTTACTTCGTACCCTTGGTGTCTTGGTGGTTGAATTTTATTTTTTAGCTGCAACCCGCCGTGCGATGGCATCCAGCCATCGGTCATGAAGCGATACCAGGTCTTCCTCTTTAACGAACCAGAGCATCATGAAAACCAGGGCGCCGGTGAAATCTTCCCTGGAGGTCACGATGGTCTTGCCGTCCTTTTCCTCGAGCTTGAAGCTGTGCACCGATACCGCGGCATGAGGGATGCCCCCGGTCCAGGCAACATATCCGGGCTCATCCTTCTGGACCACCTTCACCTTCACCGGAGCGGAAAGCCGGCCCTTGACGCAGATGTTCATCTTGAACTCTGATCCGACTTCAAGTGCATCGCCGGTCCAGGATGAGGCCTTGATAAACGGCTTCCAGTCAGGCCAGCTATTTATGTCCAACAGCTCAGGCCAGATCCTGGCCGCGGGCGCATCAATCGTCCGCGAGCGCTCAACCGTGAATTTTCCCATCCGTCACGCCTTTTGATAATAAGGAGACTTTTGTAAAACAACCCAGCGGCTGATGGGCTTGAACATCCGGGCCAGATGCCTCGTGACGGTAAAATGTCTTTTTACGTCATTGAGCCAGTCCTTATAGCTGTGCCGCTGAAAATTTAATATTCGCTGACTCTCGTCAGTATCCAACCAGTCAAAGTAGCGGTATTCGGCGCAAAAGGCCTCCTCGGGCAACATGCCCAGACCGAAGACCTCCATGGCGCCGGATATCATGTCACCATATTTCATCTGGCAGCTCGGGCCGCCCCCTATCAACAGGACCTTGCCGGCCGCGTCGGCGCTGCTCACGGCATTAGCGCAGGCCAGTCCCACGTCTTTTGAATGTACGAACTCGATCCGGTTGTCCAGCGGTGTATCGAACATGTCCGGATTCATGCCCACGTTGACGGCAAGAACAGCAGCGAACCGCAGGATGACCCAATCCAGCCCTGACTCCATGACCATTTTTTCGCAGACCAGCTTATGCTCCGAGTAATGGTCGCTTGCATAAATCGGGTCCGAAGCAGTCCGGGGAGCGGATTGATCCTGGGTTATGCCATAGACCGAGATAGAAGAAGAGAAAATCAACCGGGGCCGATGAAGGAGAGACCTCGCGGCTTCAATGATATTTGCGGTCCCCCCGACATTGACGGCCTCGGCCAAATCGGGATGGTCTTCGCTCGATTTACCGGTATGGCTCATGGTTGACGGTATCATGAAAGCGAGGTGGACCACGGCCTCCCGGTCCCGCATGGCATTGGCAACATCTTCAAACCGCCGGATGTCGCCCCACATGACCTCAATCCGGCCCTTGTATTTCGCGGCCGCCTTTTCATTTACTTTTGACCTGATGTCGAAACACCTGACCTCATGGCCCTGCTTCACCAGCTCATGAATAGTGCTTTTCCCGACGTTTCCAAACGCTCCCGTCAACAATACTTTCACTGCCTGCTCCTCTTTCTCTTCGAAACCGCTTCGATCCAGCCGTGCGCCGCGACAACTCTCTCTTCCCTCGACAGCCTTGGCGCCTTGGCGGTTCCCTTTTTTACTGTTCCGCCCGGCTCTCCTCCCCGCCCTCCAGACCAATTGCCTTGGCTTCTCCAGGCTTGAGCCTGCGGCACAGCGAGACTGTTTTCTCATCTCCCTGCAATGCCTAACTTAATGTAATTATACCTTTTTCTCCAGTGACAAAGGGCTAAAAGAAGATAGCCCAGGGTTGGCCGTCCCCGGCCTACCCTGGGATATCGGCGCATATCATATCCTCTTCTCCCCTGAAAGGGCGATATAAAATGGAGCGGGGTTGGCGGACGCGGGGACATAACCGCGGAGGCGCGGAGGGCGCGGAGAGGCCGGTTTACCGGCCTTGCCTCAAGTACAGGCCCGTGCTTTAGCGCGGGTTAACGAGGCGGCGGGAACCTGGTCCGGACCCCGTTTCAACGGGGTTCTCGAGAGCCGCTTGCAAAAGTCAGGCTAATAACATAGACACGGCGTGGGAGCGCCCTTCCGGGCGCGATTCTTGGCTGCCTCGCGGAAACGGATCGCGCCCGGAAGGGCGCTCCCACGCCGGGTTGTGGATTTTTGCAAGAAGCTCTCGAAACAGAGGATTTATCCAGGGGCTAAAGCCCGGAGACGGGAGAAGGACGTTAAAACGCCCTTCCCCGGGCATGGCCGCGTCACGATACCCGCCATAAATGACGGGCCTGCACGCCAGAAAGAAAGCCCGATAAATCGGGCTTGGAAAAATTCCGAATCGAGATGTAGGACCCCTCGGACCTCCTCCGGCATTGGGCAGGCACGGGGGCCTGCCCCTACGGAAGGTTCATCCGCCACCCCCGGCCAACCCCGCCGTCCCCGGCCGCATCCTCACGGACAGGTCAGGCCGAGGCGGGCTAAGTAAATTTCAAGGTTTCCGTCCGGGAAATCTGCCCAGCCTAGCCCGAACTCGGACCCGGTCCAGGAAAGGGAGGGCCAACAGCTGTTGCCATTGGCGCTGGTTACCCGGAAGTCGGACCCGATCTTGGTCCCTGCGGCACTGATCAATGTAAAGTAGATTTCCATGTTTCCGTCCCGATGCTCATTCCAGCTAACCCCGAACTCAGAGCCGGCCCATAAAAGATTGGGATAATCGCTAGTACTCACATCGGTGGTAACCCGAATGTCGGACCCGATCTTGGTTCCAGTCGAACTGATCCGGGCGAAATAGATTTCCCTGTTTCCATCCCTTTCATCAAACCAACTCACCCCAAACTCGGACCCGGTCCAAGAAAGGGAGGGATACCCGCTTCTGTTCGCATCTCCGGTCACCCGGAGGTCGGACCCAATCTTGGTCCCGGCCGCGCTGAGCCGGGCAAAATAGATCTCGTCATTCCCGTCCTGTCTATCATCCCAGCTCACCCCAAACTCGGACCCGGTCCAGGAAAGCGAAGGATAATAGCTGCCGCCCAAGCTATCGCTCACTCGGAGGTCGGTTCCTATTTTTAATCCGAACGCGCTGATTCGGGAAAAATAGATTTTCCAAGTTCCGCCCCGGGTATCCTCCCAGCTCACGCCAAACTCGGATCCGCTCCACGTAAGTGATGGACGATAGCTTATACCATTATGGCTAGTCAGCCGGAGGTTGGACCCAATTATAACTCCTGCCGCGCTGATCCGGGAAAAATAAATTTCATAGTTATTGTCCCGGTTATCTTCCCAGCACACCCCGAACTCGGACCCGCTCCAGGAAAGGGAGGGGAGCTGGCTATAATTCGCGTCGCTGGTCACCCTAAGGTCGGACCCGATCTTTGCCCCAGCCGCGCTAATCCGAGAAAAGTAGATTTCCCAGTTCCCAGACCGGTCATCCTGCCAACTTACCCCGAACTCAGAGCCGGTCCAGGAAAGGGACGGAACCGAGCCTGAGTATGAGTTATAGGTCACCCTCATGTCTGGGATGATCTTGGTGATGACTTCTACTCCCCCATCACTGAAACCATCGCAGTCATTATCCAGTCCATCGCAAATCTCTTCCGCCCCCGGATAGGTCAGGCTGTCGCCGTCGTCGCAGTCCAGGCCGTTACGGGTGGTATAGGCGTCGCAGCCGATGAACCAAGTGTCGGACTCGGCGTCAACGCAGGAGGCGCAGGAGAGCCAGTTGTCGGGGTCGGAGTCGGAGCAGTCAGGGCCGTTGCGTCCGTCATAGTTGTCGCATACACCCCACCATCCGTCCCCGTCCGCATCCGCGCACGTGGCGCATGAAATCCAATTATCCGGGTCGGCGTCGTCGCAATCGGGACCGTTGATGCCGACGTAAACGTTGCACGCGCCGTACCACCCGTCGCCGTCCCGGTCCCGGCAGGTGGCGCAGGCGGACCAGTTGTCGGGGTCGTGGTCGTCGCAGTCTTTGGTTTGGCCGCAGACGACTTTGGGGCGGGGGTAGTTCGCGCCGATTTGCTCGCCCGGATACAGGGCGCCGTAGCCGTCGCCGTCGTAGTCCGCGCACAGGGACACCGCCGTGTCCTCCTGCGCGCAGTCGCGGAAGCAGCCGGGGACCAGGGAGCAGATCATGACGATCCATGCGGCGCGGGCCATAAGCTTCGGGGTCCTGCTGTTCATGCCTTTCCTCCCTGCATATTCCCCATTATCGGCCGGGCGAATATCAGTTGTCAAGTCCGGGATGGCGGGCGAGGACATTCACGGGGGCCTTATCAAACCGCAGAGGCGCAGAGGACGCGGAGAATCGTGTTGAAATAATTATGCTCTGCGTTCTCTGCGCCTCCGCGGTTAAGACCATGCCGCTCGTAATTCAGGCGCCAATGAAAGCGGCGTCGTGCCGCCGCACTCTAAAAAAATCCCCGGCGCCCGAAGGGCCGGGGATTTTTTCGCTGGCTGCCGATCCCGGTGCTGAACTTTTGGAGGCAACTAATTCTGCATCTTTGTTACACTGACGGCCTGGAGCCCCTTGGGCGTGTCAATGTATTCGAACTCCACCATCTGGCCGTCGTTCAGGGACTTGTATCCTTCGCCCTGGATCGCGGAGAAATGGACGAAGATGTCCTCGCCGGTGTCCTGCTCGATGAAGCCAAATCCCTTCGAATCGTTAAACCATTTGACGTAACCCTGTGCCATTGTCCAACTCCTTTCACCCGATGGTGTCATGCCCTACTGCCTGTTGCGCCGTTTGGTATGTTTTTCTAACCTGATTTTAATGTTGCAAAAGCCGCTTCCCCATCCAACCCGCTTATCTCAAAGGACAAAAGTTTGCTTAGCTTTTACCCTGATGAAATCAAAGTTAGCACCAGGAATTCGATTTGTCAAGAGCTTCTTAGATTTTTTTAATGTTGGGCTAATGTGGGGGGGCAGAGGAATTTGAACCACCAAGAACACCAGTGCAGAAAAGACGGGAACCACAGATGAACACGGATTAACACGGATTCATGGATGCAATCTTGAAGTGATCCGATTCAAATCAGTGTTTATCCGTGTTCATCCGTGGTTTTTCTAAAAGAAGGGCAAGAAGGGGTCAAAGGAAGTTGACCTGGGCCACGTTCTCTTTTTGCTGGACGGCGGAGGCGATGGTTTTTTGGAGGGACTCGTCGGTGACGGGCTCGACCAGGCTTACGGGGTTGCCCTCACTAGTCGAGCGCAGATGTTTGGCGACGATGAATCCGGGGACAATGGCATAGGCGCAACCGCCTTCTCCGCAGCATGACGAGTCAAAGGCGGCGGCGCCGACCAGGTATAGGACCTCGCGGCCGTCAAAGGGCAGGATGCCCTCCCGGATGATGGTGTACCTTCCGGAGATGGCCTGGACCTCACGGCCGGGCTCCGGGTGCTCGAATTCTTTTTCCATTGGTTCGGACTGGTATTTTTTAACCGCAGATGAACACAGATGAACGCAGATGGATCAATAAAAAATTCTTATCTGCGTTAATCTGCGTTCATCCGCGGCTCCTTTTAAGCCCATTTATTTTGCACCACCCGCCTCACTTTTTCTTGATGACTCCCGCCATGATCTCGGCCATGCCGCGGGCGGCGAAGTAATTGTAGCGCTTGAGCTCGTCCGCGGTCAGCGGCGCGGAATGGGGCGGGTTGTCGAGGTACATGCGCGGCCTGGTGTCCTTGTTGTAGGCGGGCCATTCGGGGAGGCCGGGTCCGTTGGGATCGCCGTCGCGGGCGAAGTTGGTGTAGTAGGACATCATCTGTTCGGAGAGCGGCTCTCCCGAGGCCACGGCCTTTTTGTCGGCGAGCATCTTGAACATGCGCGAGTCTATCTGGAGGGCGCCGAAGACCAGCGGGATGTCGAGTCCGTGGAAGGCCCCCATTTTGTGGGGCATGCGGGTGTCGTCCCAGTCGAAGCGGTAGAAGTAAACGGGCGATTGCGGGGCCAGGCCCTCCGCCATCTCGAAGGCGCGGGAGGAGAAGACGGCGTCGGTCATGATGGCGATGACCTGGTCGGCGGGGCGGCGGAATTCGGAGTAGGAGTAGAGGGCGAGCATTTCGTCGGCATTGGGTCCGGCGAGCAGGCGGGTTATGGAGCTGGCCATGGAGCGGGGCCAGAGGCCGAGTCCGGGGAACATCATGGTATAGAGCCTGAGCTCGTCGCGGACGGTGCCGGCCATCACGGGCACGTGATGGTACTTGCCCATGCGGATCAGGTCGAGGGGCCAGTCGGGGATGACCTGGCCGTCAATGTGCGGGGTAAAGGCGGGCCCGCCCTGGAGCATCAGGTTGCCGCCGTCGTCCAGGAAGGCCGAGGCGGGCTTCTGGCGCAGGCATTCGAGCGCGGCCGGGCCCTCGCAGCCGAGCCTTTGCGCCAGCGCGCGGCCGTACCCATAGCCCTCTTCCAGGGTATGAAGCATGTCGCAGGGCCCGCTCATGTTGATGGCGCGGTGGAACAGGCCCCGGGCGGGAGGCGAGACGAGCAGCGAGCACACGCTGATGCCGCCGGCGGACTGGCCGAAGATGGTGACGTTGCCCGGGTCGCCGCCAAAGCCCTGGATGTTGTCGCGCACCCACGCGAGCGCCCGGACCTGGTCCAGCAGCCCGTAGTTGCCGGTGGAATGATTTTCGTCCTCCGCCGCCAGCTCCGGCAGCGCCATGAACCCGAGCGCGCCCAGCCGGTAATTGATCGTGACCACCACCACGTCGCGGTCAGCCGCCAGGTTCGCACCATCATACATCTCATACGTGCCCGAGCCCTGCTTAAAGCCGCCGCCGTGGATCCAGAGCATGACCGGGAACGAGCCCGACTTCCGAGGACGCCAAATGTTGAGCGTCAGGCAATCCTCGTCAAAGCCGCGGGCCTCGCCGCCGCTCGTGATGCTCTCCTTCTGCGGGCAGGCAAAGCCCACCGAGTCCGCGTCGAACACACCCGCGCGCGCGGGCGGCGGGACCGGGGCCTTCAGGCGCAGCTCACCCTTCGGCGGCGCGGCATAGGGCAGTCCTTGAAAGGCGCAGGCCGCGTATTGCTTGTCCGCGTGGCCCTTGACCATGCCCTCGGACGTGCTCACCAGCGAGGAGCAATCCAGAGCTTCTTGGGTCAAGGCCGACGCCGCAGCCGATAAAGCCAGCAAAAAAACCGCCGCCGCCACTAACCTTTTCATTCACTTTCCTCCGCTTTAACTGATGTCCACCAGCGGCGCGATACGCTCGACCGCGCTGTCCACGCTCCTGGCCACGTCCATCTTAAGCTCGATGGCTCCGTGCGGGCAAGCCTCCGCGCACCGGCCGCAGCCCTTGCACATCTCGGTGATGACCGCGCGGCCGTCCTCGAGACGGATGGCTTGCACAAAGCATTGCTCCACGCACGTGCCACAGCCCTCGCACGCGTCGGTCACTCGGAGCTCGACCCCCGGCATCGGGGTGAGCTTCGCGCTGATTTTGGGGTCAAGGTACGGCGCCATGCGCCAGATGCAGCAGCAGGGGCAACAGTTGCAGATGGTCAGCAGCTTTTCCTTGGGCGATACCCAGAGCCAGGCCGAGTCGAGCTTGTTACGCCCGATCACGTGCACCAGGCCCGCCTCCCGGCAGCGCCGCACGTGCTCGCGCGCCTCGTCCCTGCTTACCGGCCGGCCCAGCGCCGGGTTGATCCGCATCGCGGCCTCCCCCAGAAACAGGCAGCCCAGATCAATCGGGTAATCGCGGCAATGGCTCGCGTCACGGCAGATGCACGTGTTCATGATCCACAGAAAATTGGCCCGCTCGATGAAATGGCCCACCACCTTCGAGGGCAACACCATGCTGCCCGGATCGTCAACTTCCCGGCCAACCGCGATCACCCCGTCCTTGGGCAGATACATCATGGCGTCGCCGTCGAACAGCGCGTAATCAATGGCCCGGCCGATGCCCGGCGCCCGCGTCAGCCGCGCCGCCGTGAACAGGCCGGGAAAGGTCTTTTTGATGACGCGAACTATCCAGAGAGGCATTGCCATGACGGTTCCTTGTTAATCCGGCGCTGATGGCGGACTAAAAACTAAACCTCCCCCACCCTCTCCCCTTCCGGCAGCACCAGACGGAGGTCGAGGAAGTCGCCGGTGGCGATTGCGCGGTCGCCGAGGCTTAAGGCCGCCAGCTCCGCGCCCATTTCGTGCGGCCCGGTGCGTAGCGCCGCCAGTCCCTGCGGCATGACCCGGGCCAAGCCCTGCGTGACCAGGCTGGTGTAGACGATCTCGCCGTCCTTGACCGTGAAGGTGCCGAGGTTCATGGCGCGGTCAACGCTTAAGCCCCCCTTTTTCACGCGCAGCTCCAGGATCAACTGCTCGCCTGCGGTGAGGGTGACAAGGTGCTCGGCAGCGGTGTTCTCGAATTTCATGTCGCACAGGAACTTGGGATACCCCCACAACCCGATGCCGCCGGCCATCGCGATCTCGGTGGTCACCGGCAGACGGTGCACATATACGCCGAGGAGCCGCCGGCCCGCGTGTTTGAGCAAGCACGGCACGCCCACGCTGAACTCGCCGTAAGGCCCGATGTCCGTGTCCAGGTAGTTGAAGGCGTTCAGCGTGATCGCGGCGCGGCCTGGCCAGACTTTTATCGGCTTGAGCCGCGGCGACGGCAGGAGCGCGGACACGGCCCGGTAGTCAGCGCCGAACATGGCAAAGAAGGTGTCGAGCCGCCGGTACAGGATCGGCAGCTTGAAGTCGTGCCCTTGAAAGCTTATTTCCTTGAACCCGGAAATCTCCTCGAAGATGTCTCGCCTGGCCATGGCTGCCTCCTTCGATTCTTAAAGTATATGTATTATTAACCACAGATGAACACAGATTAACACGGATTATTTTTCAATAATTGGTTTTATCTGTGTTCATCCGTGGTTAGAAAGAATCACTGCCCAACCTTAACACACCGCAACAATTGATGCTATGATGTCCGCGAACCTGTCCGGCCGGAGGAAGAAGATGAAAAAATGGATCGGATGGTCGCTGGCCATGATGTTATGCGCCGCCGCCCCCGCCCTCGCGGACGCGCGGATGGATGAGCTGTGGATGCCCAGCTCGCGCGAGTGGGGCGCGGTCACGGGCTGGGACCGGCGTTTTCCGGGCGTGCCGTCGTGGGTCAAGAACACGGTGTACCAGGAGACCTTCAACCGCAAGTTCGTGAAGCTCGCGCCCGGCGAGCGCTTTGCCCTGGCCGAGCTAGAGGGCCCCGGAATCGTGAGCCGCATCTTCGTCACCGTGCCCGTGCGCATGCCCAAAAACAACCTGCGCGCGCTGGTCATCCGCATCTACTGGGACGGCGAGGAAAACCCGTCGGTGCTCTCGCCACTGGGCGATTTCTTCGGCGCGGCCTTCGGAAAATACACCGGGTACGACTCGCAGCCCGCGTCAATGCAGGGCGGCGGCTTCGTCTGCCGCTTCCCCATGCCCTTCCACAAAAGCGCCAAGATCGAGATCGAGAACGGCTGGACCGACAAGGAAGCGCCTGTTTTCTACGCGGTGCAGTTCTACCAGGCCCCGGACCTGCCGCCGGAATCGCTCTACTTCCACGCCCTGTGGCGCCGCGAGAACCCGACCACCGAAGGCGTACCCTGCCTGGTCGCGGACATCACCGGCCGCGGCAAGCTCGTCGGGATCCAGCTCTTCCTCCAGAACCTCTCGACCTTCTGGTACAAGGACTTTAACGCGCTGATGCAGCCGGAAGGCTTCGGCATGGGCAACCTGGAGGGCTGGGAGGAGATCGAGATTGACGGCAAGCTCGTGGAGCACGGCACCGGCACGGAGGAGTACTTCAATGCCGGCGCCTACTTCGTCCACACGCCCTACTCCGGCATCTACGAGGGCGTGCACGTGCGGAGCTACCTCACCGGCCGAACCTCCACCTACCGCTTCAACGTCCTCGACCCCATCCCCTTTCAGCGCCATCTCCGCATGACCTGGCACCACGGCCCTCTCGACGTGATCCGCGCCGACTACGCCTCCATCGCCTACTGGTACCAGTCCGAGCCCCACTCCCCCCACACCATCCCCTACCTCGCCTCCCGCATGCCCGCCAGCACCATGAACCACGCCGCCCAGGCTTTCATCATCTGGCCCCTGGTGTACGGAAACAGGATGGTGAATGAGATGATGTTCGAATGAGATCTTGAGAAGCTTATTCTTCCAGCTCAAGGATGCGCAACTAGGCATTTTCTAAATTGTTTTTCTTTTATACAATTTTTCTACTCATTTTATTAAATTTATATTGCAATTTCATATAACTATGCTATAATAAAATAAGCAAAGATTCTGAACAAAGTTCTTGACAACAGAACCCGAGGATTTGTATAATCTGTTCGACCTAAAGCTGGCGCAATGAACATGGGCGACAAACCTCAAATCATCGGACTTACCGGTTCCTTCGGGAGTGGCTGTACTTTTATCTCTAAAGAAATTCTAGAAAAGGCCGGTTATCAATTTGTCTCGCTATCGGATATCCTTAAGGCTTATTACAAAAAAGATGTTGGAAATGATCCTGATCCTAAAGAGAAGAGAAGAGCATATCAGAACTTTGGAGATGCTAAAAGACAATGTGAAGGCTATGATTTTTTTGCCAAGGAGGCATCGGAAATAATTAGCAAGCAACCTGATGTTAAAAAATAGGTCATTGATAGCATTAAAAATCCATCTGAAGTTACTTTCCTCCACGATACCCAACCTCAGTTCTTTCTTTTTGGTATTTCATCAGAGCAAAATATAAGGTGGTACAGGTCTAAGGATCGTGATGAGTATAAAGGACATCCCATTCATTTCGAAGAAGACGATGAGAATGATAAAGGAGAAAATAACCCACCTTGGGGACAGAAGGTTAATGAATGTTTCTTGATGGCTGATATTGTAATAACCAATAATAATCATATTGATGTAGTTGGCAATAGCGATTTTAATAAATTTAGAGATAACGTTTTGGAATTTATTAAATTGATCTCAAAATCTCCCAATAGGCGTGGCCCCAAAAAAGAAGAGGTCCTGATGGTAATGGCCTACGCCGTAAGTCAATCTTCATCCTGTATGCAAAGAAAAGTTGGAGCGATTATCGCGGATGATAAATGGAACATTATAAGCAGCGGATTTAATGAAGTGCCAAATGAAGGTGAGTCCTGTCAGTCAAAATATACAACGTGTTATCGGAAGATTCAGCGAGATGATTTTATTAATAGGCTATATACTGAAAAGATATTGTCTGAAAGCAAGAAAGATGTCTTCATTACACTCTTTACTAATCAGAGCATTATTTATTGGACATTTGCCTGATTTTGTGCTATAATCGTCTCCATGAAAAACTATGACGGTCGGAAGCTTTCCCCCGAGTCGCAGGAGACGCTGCGCGGACGCGTAGTGGA
>Ga0307378_10000437_pt1 | contig 73205 bp, 53 predicted proteins | sample UN1MG_FD_202238 | JGI IMG/M metagenome (GOLD analysis project Ga0307378, IMG submission 202238) | Soil microbial communities from Risofladan, Vaasa, Finland - UN-1 | ecosystem: Environmental > Terrestrial > Soil > Coastal area > Acid sulfate soil | place: Finland: Risofladan, Vaasa | collected... | reverse complement strand
ATCTTTTCAAGGTGGAAGAATTTTAGGACAGAGCCATTTGGCCCTTACCCCCCGCCTTCCCAATCGTCACTCCCTTCTCAATTCTTACGACTGCGGCCTCCGCGCCGTTAACCACCGCCCTCTCAACCACCTCAAGACCTGTCCGCAGGGGCAGGGGACAGTCACCGGAGATATTCAGCACGGATTCTTCGAAATCGCACGAAAGCCCCTTCGTCTCCTGCACCAACGAAATCAGCGTCTACCCGTGATAATCCAGCCTCTTTAGCTCCCTTTGGCAGCACTATTTTATCCCGCTCTCCGTTTTCGTCATGAAGCCTTCCTCCACAAACGAGATGAATCCAAAGAGTGCTCCCCAGGAGTGGAAGGGGTCGCTGCTCAGGCGGGCGTCGTCGCCGGTGCCGGTGATCGATGAGTAGTTCTCGCTGACGTAGCCCTTGCGCCGCCACTCGTTGATCAGTAATTTCAATGAGCGTTCCGACAGTTCCCTGCACGCCCGCTCGAAGCCGTAGTTGCGCAGGCTGAGGTAGGTGAGGAAGTTCAGAGGCGGCCAGATCGAGCCCTTCCAGTAACGCTGCCTGGGGAAATCGGGATCGCTGCGGGCGATCGAGGGCAATATCCACTCACCCCAGAACTCCTCGGGATTGAAGAAGTGCTCCTCGATGATCCTCCGCGCCCGCGCCTGGTCGGGCACCCCCGCCAGCAGGGGATAGAAGACCGTCGGCGAGATGCGGCGCGAGAGCCCGCCGGTGTCGGTGCGGCGGTTGAGGTAGAGGCCGGTCGGCTCGTCCCACAGCCGCTCCATCTCTTTGGCGAACCGCTGTGCCCGCGCGCGCAACTCCGCGGCCACCTCCTCCCGCCCGAGGACATCGGCCAGCCCGGCGAGCGCCCGGCAGTCGGCGATGTAGAGGCTGTTGAGGCCGACATCCTGCAACTCGATCACATTCTTTTCGGGATTGAAGGGGACGCCGTCGTACATCGGCGAGTCGTCCATCCCCGACTCGTAGAGCGCCGTGACGGCGGTGTGAACGTGCGGCTCGTTGAAGGGATTCTTCGCGGGGTGCGAGCCGTAGGACAGGAGGCCGTCGTTGAGCCGCCGCCGCGGCCACCAGCGGTTCCACTCCAGCAGGCCGTCGAAGACCTCCTCGAGAAACCAGCGTTCGGGGAAGCGCCGGTAAACCTCGCGCACCATAATCCCGCCCACAGGCGGCTGCGAGCGGTCCCACGACTTGCGCCCGTTGGCCTGGTTGTCGTTGGGGATGAAGCCCTCCTCGGTGCGCCCGCGGACGTGCTCGATGACGTTGGCCAGTGCCAGGTCGCGGCTGAAGAGCGAGAGCATGTAGGAGAGCATGAAGTTGTCCCAGCCGAACAGGCACCAGCCGCCGCGCTCCTCGTTCCACAGCCTGCCCACGGTGGTCAGCACCCGCTCGTTCTGCGGATCGTAGATCGTGTTCCAGGCCAGGGCCGACTGGATCGCCAGCCACGCCTCGGAGAGTCCGCCGTACTCCGCGGCCCGCTCGTATAACTCCACCTTCCTCGCGGTGATGATCGACTCGATTTCCGCCGGGGAACGACGAGTGCCGGTGGAGATGCCGACGGGTCCGTCGAGGGGCACGACAAGGTGGGGCGTGAGCGACGGGACGAAGGGATCGTCGAGCGCTTGGGCTGTGCAGTGAACCGCGATGCTGCGGCCCGGGAGCCCGGCGATGAGAACACCGCCCTCCAGCGATAACTTCCCGGGACGGTTCCAGAGTATCCCCGCTTCGATCACCATTCTCACCGGCAGATCAGCCTTCTCCAGAGGCGTGACGAGGATGACGAGGTCATTTCCGTCGCGGGCCGTTTGCACGCGGGCAGCGAGTTGTTCCCAGCGGATCTCCAGCTCGGTGTAGGAGCCGTCGAGGGCGTGCGGGCCCGGGCGGATTTGCTCGGCGCCCTCATCCCACCGCCCGATAAGCGGTTCGCGCAGGTACTTGCCGTCGAGCCAGTAGACCTGCTTGAAAGCGAGGTTGACCGAGAGGCACTCGGGCAGCAAGACATGGGAGGTCACGCTGCGTGTGTTCCAGGTGTTCCAGCCGGAGGCCAGCCGTGCTTTGATCTCCGCATACTGCGGGATTTCATCACCGCCCGCCGCAAGGGAAGCCTGGGCGGCCAGGGCAATGGTCATGATTACTGTCAGGAATCCGTTAGCCGGTATTCTCATTTTCCGATCACGGAGATCCCATCTTTCCGCGCAATGGTGGCTGCCTCGCCGTTGATGCGCACTGCGTCGAAACCCTCCAGCCCTGTGCGCAACGGCAGGTGGCAGTCGCCGGTGATATTCAGTGTTCCGCCCTCCAGCTCGCACGAGAGCCCCGAAGACACCCGCGGCAGCGAGATCATGGTCTGGCCGTGATACTCCAGCCCCTTGCCACCCGCGAGCAGGAATGAGAGCTCGCCGTCCGCTTGGCGGACCGCTGCGACCGCCGCGTCGGAATACCAGCCGGCGAAACGCAGGGCGCCGCGCTGCGAGAGCAGGACGGTGTACAACGCCCCGGCCAGCTCGCAAGTGATCGCCGTGCCTCCGCCTGCCTGCCGCGATTCGAACCGCTCCAACCGGCTGGGACTCGCGGCCCTGCTCAGCAAGGTGAGGATCTGTGCGGGGGGAGTGAAGTCGCTGGAGAGGCAGAGGACATCGGCCGCCTGCTTCACTCCCGCGTCGAATGAGACCCAGCCGAGCGGCGGATCCTCCTCGCCGTGGTGGATCGAGGCCTCGAGCCTGACGTCCGCGTGCCAGCGGATATCCAGCGCAGGCTGGTGCCCGTGCCGCGCGATAGCCTCGTCGCCGCATAATTCCAGCGAGAGTGCGGGGTGCAGGTGCCAGAGCAACTCCGCGCCGTGGCGTCCCTTGCCGCTCAGCCTGTCGACCACCAGCCAGCCGTCGCCGCCGAGGCCGATGACGGCCCTGCGGTGAATCACGCCGCCGCGCAGGCGCCTGTAGCCGTCGTGGGAGGCGTCGACCAACCGCAACCGCCCGTCCAGCACCGCGTGATGAATGCGGCAGCGCGCGTGCCTGCCGGCATCGAAGATGCCCGAGACGGGTGTCTGGTCTTCGCCGTCGACGACGATCGTGTTGTGCGCCCGCGTGCCGCGGAAGGCGTTGCGCAGGCGCTCGTCGGAGTAGGTGTAGGTGCCCGAGTCGACGATCAACGGCAGGCCGTCGAGCCAGAGTTCGAGGCTGAGGCAGTCGGCGTGGCCGTGCCCGGGAGCGGCGGGCATGCCGAAGGGGCCGCAGTCGAACACGAGATGGCTGCCGCCGTCGCCCTGCCTGCGGGAGAGGACGGCATAGCCGCCGTGGCGCCAGATGCCGGTGCGCTGCGGCGATTTCTTGTCCGATGTGCGGGGCAGCTTTCCTCGCAGAAACCAGATAGTCCGGGCGTTGCAGGCCCCGCCGGCGCTGCCCACGTCGAGCAGTTTCTTGCCCGCGGCAATCAGGTTGTAGCGCAGGAAGACGTCGCCGGCCGCGCCGTCTCCCAGTTGCGGGAAGCCGCCTCCGGGCCTGCGCACCGCCCTCAGGAAGCGCAGCATCAGCCTGCAACGCACGGGGATGATTTCGGGCAACTCGACATCGTTCAGACGGGCCAAGGCCACCAGCTCGAGCAGCGCTTCCAGCACGATGCTGTGGTAGAAGATCGACCCTTCCATGTGCACGCCGTCTGCCGAGACCTGCCTCTCGACCTCGCGCCCGACCAGCCCCAGCCAATGCTCCCGTTTTCGCCGCGCTTCCGCGAACTCGGGGTAGAGGATGCCGGCCTGCGCCAGCCGCACCGCCTCGACAAGCAGGTGGTTGTTGGGCGTCTTGTACTCGATCGTGCGCTGCGTCCAACGCGCGTGGGCGTAGAGTAGGACTGCCGCGGAGTTGAGCGCGTCGTCCGCGGAGGCATCCGTCTCGCGGCCGAGAAAGAGAATCCAGCTCAGCGTGTTGATCCGCTGGGAGGTCTCGAAGGTATCGCGCCACGGCTCCGAGCCGGGGGGATTGCTGCGCTGCCAGTCGCTCAGGATCTTCGCCGCGCGGGAGGCATACTCGCCGTCGCCGGAGTAGTGTGCGGCCATCAGCATCACGGCCAGCCAGTCGAGGCGGTTGAGGTCGCGGCGCCAGTCGGGGTCGACGCCGTCGCTGTGGTTCCAGTCGATTTCGTCTGCGAAATTCACCGGCTCGCTGCCGCGGAAGCTGAATGAGCCTGCCATGTAGGCATCAGCCGAGGCGAGGACTTTATCGCGCTCGCCGGGGGGCGTGGCTGCGACAATCCCGGGAATTTCATCAGGTTTGAAGTAGAAGAATGGCTTTTCGCGGCGGCGGAAATGGGCTGCCGGATCGGTGCTGATGCGCGCCGGATCGGCCAGTGAACCGGGATCGAGTCCGAGCAATTCTTTGGCAACGTGCCTTCTTCGGGCGGCGCCGAGAAGGCGGCCCGCCAGAGTGCGGAACTTATACGGATTTGCGAAAAACAGGCGTAAACGGCTCATGATTTTCCCGGTTCATTAATGGATCCGATCAAAGGCTGTAGCGCCATTCTAGCAGGAAATTTCTTGCCACAGTTATTTGACTAACCCTCCTGATTTATTTATCTTTTTAGGGGTTGTGGTAACTGATTTATTGGCGAAGAGGGAGAGTAGATGAAAACGGTAGCGGGAGTGGTGCAGATTCTGGTCTGCCTGGCTCTTTCCGCCCCGGGCGCCGCCCGGATTTCGGATATCGATCAGACTACCGGGCGCAACGGCAAGGATATCGTTGTGGTTTTCCGTTACGACGATTACTGCGACCGCAGCGATACCGAGACGGAACGGCAGATCTTTGCCGCTTTCGCAAAACATGGTCTAAAGCTGACGGTCGGCGTCGTCCCATTTCCCGTTGCCGGCAGGTTTGTCGATACTTCGCCGCAGGAAACCCTCGAGCTCTCGGACGAGAAGACCGCAATGATAGTCGTGGCGATCGAGGCCGGGATCGTCGAGCCGGCGCAGCACGGCTACTCACACCAGTCGGTGCGCGGCAAGTGGGAAGGGGGCTTAAGCGAATTCGCCGGTGTCGATTACAAGACCCAGCTGCGCAAGATCCGCACTGGCAAGGAGTACCTCGAACGCCGCCTGGGCAGGCGCATGGATATTTTTATTCCATCCTACAACGACCATAATGTTGAGACTCTCAAAGCTTTGGACGAAGCGGGTTTCCGCATCATAGCTGGCGGCAGGTATGGACCCTATGTGAAGGGATTGCGGCTGGTCAGCCTACCTTTTACCTGCTATCTGCACAGCCTCAAGGTGGTCGTAGAGGTCGCCCGCCGGCTGCCCGAGCCCCAGCCGCTGATCATTATACTTTTTCACGAGTCCGATTTTATTGAATTCGACAAGCGCAGGGGCTATCTGACCTACGAAGATTTTGATGACCTGCTCGCCTGGGTCGCCGCCCAGCCCGACATCAGGGTCCTTACCCACACCGAAGTGCTGGAAGGGGTGAAGGGGATAAACACCGACCGCTCGGTAGCCTTCTCGGAATTCAGCACATCGACGCGCTGGCTGCCGCCGTTCCTGATTCCGCTGAAGACGGGAATCTATCTGCCGGCTGAAACAGCGCGAAGCCTGGTGCAGAGCGGCTGGGTGTTCACCGGAGTATATCTGCTGGCGGTCCTGATCGCCGCCTCGCTGCTGGTTTTCTGCGCTTGCCTGCTCGTCTTCAGGGGCACGCATCTCACCAACATTTTATATTTTGCCGGTGTAGCAATTGCATTTGCGATATTCGTTCTTGCCGCGGTCCGTTTTATGAGTGATTACAAGGGTCCGCTGTTGATGACGTTGGCGGTGGGATGTGTCTTCGGCGGGCTTCCGGCTTACCTCAGGGCGGTCAAACGCGGCAGACGTAAATAGAGTCTCGATAGATTCAACGCCTTGATTCGATCGCCTGTTGCAGGACGCCGGCTATCTTCGCCGCCTGCTTCTCCCATGTCCAGTCGGCCTCGATAGTCCTGCGGGCGTTCTCTCCCAGGCGGCGGCGTAATTCTTCGGCTGAAATCAGCAGCGAGAGCTTACGCAGCATTGCCTCGTCGTCATCCCAGTTGTACAACATGCCGTTGTAACCGTCCTGGACGAGCTCCTTGATCTGGCCGAGGGCTGTGACCACGGCCGGCTTGCCGGCGGCCATGTATTCGAGCAGTTTCAGCGAGGAGCCGTAGAAGAGGTAGTCGCCGCGGTAGGGGCTGATGACGATGTCCATTGCGCTGAGGTAGCGGATTACCTCCTTGTGCGGGACGGCGCCGGTGAAGACAAGCCTGTTCTCCAGCCCTTTCTGTTTTGCAGCCGCCTCGATTTCATCGCCCGCCGGACCCTTGCCGACGAAGAGGAAGGTTGCCTCGGCGTGGCGGTCGCAGATTCTCTTGAGGATGTCGGTAAACGCCATGACGTCGGAAAAGAAATTGAAGCTGCCGGTGAAGCCGACCACCACTTTCTTATCCAGGTTGTAGCGCGCCACGATCTCTGCGTCCTTCGGGCCGGGCTTGAACTGAAAGTGGTCGACGCCGTTGGGAACGACGTGCAGTTTGGTGGCGGGGACGCCGTTGTGGATCATGTAGCCCTTGAGGATTTCCGAGATGCAGATCACCTCGTCCGCGCAGCGGACGTTCTTCCGTTCGATCCGACGGCTGATCGCCGGGTAACTGTAATACTGCCGGTGGAACAGCGAGTATTCGTATTCGAGCGGAGCATCGCAGAAAAGCACGTAGGGGACTCTAAGCTTGCGCGAAGCCTTCAACGCCGAGTAGTAGCAGAAGGAATTAACAGCGAGGAGCACGTCGGGTTGAAACTCCCGCATTATCTTCTTCTCCTCGCGGAAAAACCTGCGGTTGCGCCACAGGCGGCGCGGCACGTGGGCATAGCGGCGCAGCCATTTGACCTTCTTCAGACCCTTGGGATGCCCGGCGTTGGGCTCATCCCCGGCCTTGGATGCCGTCCAGCGGAAATGCAGGTCGACCTCGTGACCGAGCTTTTCCAGCCAGGAGGCTATCGAGCGGATCTTCGCCGCCGCGCCGCGGCTGCTGCCTTCGGTGAAATAGTGATAATTGAAATAATTGATCCTCATTTCTTGCCGTTCCCTTCGCGGTGTCCGAAGAATCGCTGGGCCAGCACGCGGAACCCGAAAGCGGGAAGGCCCGTGAGATAGCGCCAGATCAACTTGGGCTCCCGCAGAGAGCGGTAGAGCCACTCGAAGCCGCTGCGGTGGACCTTCTCCGGCGCGCGTTTGACCTCTCCCGAGACGAACTTGAACAGCCCGCCGCAGGTGACCAGGAGCCGGGCTTTGAGGCGGTGCTTGTGCTTCTCGGCCCAGATGAATTGCCGCGGCTCGCCCATGCCGACCCAGAGGATGTCGGGCTCGGCGCGGTTGATCGTCTCGATGACGCCCTCGTCGTCGATGTCGAAGAAACCATTATGCGTGCCGGCGAAGCGCAGCCCCGGGTATTTCTCAAGCGTGACCTCGACCGTCTTCTCGGCAAGGCCCTCTTCGCCGCCGAGCAGGAAGAAGCTGTAGCCCTTGCGCTCGGCGAGGTCGCAGGCGGGCGGCCAGACGTCGGTGGTGGTGAGTTTCTCAGGCAGTTTGCCGCCGAGCAGGCGCGCGGCGATGAGGAGCGACTGGCCGTCGGCGTAAACGATATCCGCGCTCTCGAGCATGTTGCGGTAGAGCGGCAGCTTGTATGTGTGGTTCATCGTGTGGGCGTTGACGGCATAGGCGACGGCGCAGCCGGGCGCGGCCATCGCCGCCTCCATGCGCGCCAGCATGCCCTGCATGTCGAGCACCTGGACCGGCACGCCAAGGATACGGATTGTCGCAGCTTCAGCCAATTTTTTTATCCCCGCCTTCGCTGTCATCTGCCGGAGGCAGCCGGTTGCCGTGGAACATCCGGTAGAGCTGTTCTCGCCTGAGGTATCTTAACAGTTCCTTGTCGCCGATGCGCTTGACCGACGGCCTGAAGTAGCTGGAGTAGAATCCCCAGATGAAGGCCAGCCCGCCGATGATCAGGGGCGGTTCGGCCATCCTGAACAGGCCTCGAGCGATCGCAAAGAGCGGGTGGCCGCCCGAGGCATAAGCACCCCAGCCCCAGATCACGCGGCCGCGAATGCGGCCGAAGGCCGAGCCCTGCAGGCGGTAGTGCTTGATCGTGATCTCGTCGAGCGTCTCGGTCAGCCAGCCGTGGCGGCGGGCGTCGGTTTCGTCCAGTATGTCCCAGCCGTAGACCTGTCGCAGGCCCCCGATGTCCTCGAAGCACTCGCGCCGGTAGAACTTGGTGGCTCCGGAAACGTGGTAGGGGGCGTAGCGCTCGAAGAACAGACGCTTGCCCATCACCAGGTGGATCGCGCCGCCGGTCACGCCCACCCGCTGGTCATCGAAGCGGGCGAGGATCTTCTCGAAGGCGTCGGGGGGGAATTCCACATCGCAGTCGGTCTTGGCGATAAAGCCGTAATCGTAATCGCCGGCAAGCTCGAGGCCGGCATTGAAGGCCGCGATCACCCCGGGTCCCATCTGGCGCTTGCCGGAGCGCTGCCTCTGCAGCAGTTCGATCCAGGGGTGCTCGGCGACGTAGCGGGTCACGATCTCCGGTGAGGAGTCGGTGCTGGAGTCGTCGACGATGATCCAGCGATCGGGGCGGCGAGTCTGGTTGATCACAGAGCGCAGCGTCAGCTCGATAAAGCGCTCTTCGTTGCGGCAAGGGCTGATTACGAGTAATTTTTTCGACATTGGGGCGCGGCATCTTTCGGAGTTTTAGTTCGACAAGTTTATATTCGGCAGATTTCTGTGGCAACTTGATGTTTCAAACAGATATTTCTGCAATATCAAAAGATAAAGTCGTCAGGCGGAAGTTCGAGGGCTTTCCAGGGAAGATAAATTCCTCCGTTGCCGCTGAAATCGGGCTCGAATTCCTTAAAACCATCGATCGGTCGGCCCTTGAGCTCCACGCGCACGCTGCCCGGCTCGTCGGCGTAGAAAGCGAGACCCTGGAGCTCACTCTCGGCCAATTCGCGGAAGCCTTCGATCGGATCATCGACGCCGTGAATTGATATTGTAGAGCCGCCGGGCGCGGATTTGACCGACCAGTCGAGAAAGCGATTCAAGACCCACCAATCAAGCAGCCTCGATGTGGCGGCTACCAGTATCAGACCTTTGTCCCGCCATTCCTTTAGCCCCCTCAGCGCTTGCAGATCGGCATCTTCGAAGGGCGGCGATTCGCCGTCCCATTGCGGCTGGCCGAGGTGGGTGTAGACCAGGGCGTATCCACCCCATCTGGTCAACCTGTCGAGGAAGTTCGCAGAGAGCTGGTGCCTGAGTGTGCGGCGGCCCGGACGCGTCCAGATGCCGTCGGGGTGTGAGCTGAAGCGGGTGAAGGCCCAGATACCGCCGCCGTCGCGTAGCTCAAGCGGCAAAGCCAGTTCCCTGAAGCCGGCCGACGGCCTGATCATGTCGGAGTTGCCAAGCAGGCGTTTGACGGCGTTTTTGGTGCTGTTGGAGAGCAGGCGGGCGTCCAGCCTGATTCGGTTCGGCTGCACGGCCGACAGAGGCAGATCGGTCAGCTCGTGCCACCAGTAGTAGCTGATGCCGTAGTCGGCGGCGAGGTCGTGGTGGCAGGAGGCGGAGCCCGGATCGTCCCCGGAGAAGGAGGGCCCCAGGCGGGCGTAGAAGTTCTGCGTATTGTTGGAGTTGCCGTGATTGATCCATATTCTCAGCCTGATCCCCAGCTCCTCCAATGCCTTGTAAGCTGTCCGCGCGCGGCTGCGATTGAAGCGGGGGGAAGCGTTGAAGTCGCCCAAAGCGTGAAGGGAATCAAGCCAGCCGAGGCGGGCCAGGCCGGCGAGCACCGGGGCATGTGGGGTGGGCTGATCCTGCTCGTCGAGCAGGCTGAGGACGGAGGGATTGTGCGACCAGACAAAGAGCGAGTCGGCAATCTCCAGGCCGAGGCCGGGGCCGAATTCGGTTTCATCGTTGCCGTTCAGGAGACGATGGACTGCGGTGAAGAGCGCGGGAGTCGTGTCGTCGATATCGCTGCAGACGGCCAGAGCGGCCCGGAAAGGATAGGGGAACGGCCTGATGCTGACGCCCGCGATTTTTCGGGGCGAAGGTTCGGCTTTCAGGATTTTGACTTTCACTGGGATTCAGTATCCGCGGTAGCGCCTGCAGCGTCAACGCCGGCGCAGGCCTCGAACAGCCTCTTCAATCTGCCGGCGCTGACGTGAACGTTGAATTCGTCGCTTACAAGCTTTCGCGCCGCCCGCCCCAGCTCCACCGCGGATTCCCGCTCGGTCAGCAGCGTGGCCAGGGCATCCGCCAGTTGAGTCGGATTTTCCGGTTCGACCAGAAGGCCTGTTGAGCCGTCACGCACAAGCTCCGGGATGGCGGAAATGTTCGTCGACACAACAGGTATTTCCATCGCCATCGCCTCGATCAGCACCACGGGGATGTTGTCTTGGTACTCGCGCACGCAGGAGGGGAGGGCAAAGACGGCGGCGCGGCGGAAATATTGCTGGAGGTCGCTCTGCAACACCTTCCCCAGCAGATGAACGCCGGCTTCCAGCCCGAGTTGAGCTGACATCGCCTCGAGCCGCTCTTTCTCGGGTCCCTCGCCCGCGATATAGCATTGCACGTTGATCCCGCGCGAGCGCAGGATCGCCACCGCCTCGATCAGCGTGTGAAAGCCCTTCAATTCCACGAGCCGTCCGATGCCCAGGATCACCGGCTTGTCGCTGCGCGGTTGCGGCCGCGGAACGAAGATTTCCGGATCGACACCACAGCGGACAACGTGCAGCTTTGAGCGGGTCTCTTGCGGGTACCATTCCGTGAGATTACGCACGTTGTACTCGCTGACGGTGGCGATGAAGGCCGCCGAGGCGAGTTTCTGCGGCAGCAGCGATTTCTCGACGTAGAGATCGTAGCTGTGAATCGTCATGCTGAACGTTATCCCCAGCAGCCGCGCCGCCATCATTGCGATGCCCCCGGGAGAGTGGGCGAAGTGGGCGTGGATGTGCTCCACCCCGGCTCGGCGGAAACGCAGGGCGGCGAAAGGCGCCACAAGAAATTGCTGCAGCGCGCGCATGCGGCTGCGAAAGGGTTCACCTGAGGCCAGGACGTATCGCCACAGCGAGCCGAAATAACGGCGTGGGTGCCGAAACGCAAAATAGAAATGAGCCAGCCAGAATAAGGGATTTGCCGGGCGGTTGAGCACCTCGACCTGCCCTTGAATCTCCTCGGCCTCGCGATGCACCGAGGATGGATCGGGACGGAATATCGAGAACGGTTTCACCGTCACCCCGGCCTGCCTCAGCGCGGTGATCTCTCGGGTGACGAAGGTCTCCGAGAGGGCAGGTAGAATCCTGCCGAGGTAGCCGATTCTCTGCCCGGTTTCTCCCATCTATTTCTCCCTGGCGTCAGGGCGAATCTCGGCGCGCACGCTCAGGATCCGCTGTAGACTGTGCAAATCGCCGCTGTTGGCGGAGCGCGTGATCAGTAACGCCGCCGGGTAAACCACGATGCCGATGAGGATCGCCGGCCACAGCCCGAGCGGCAGGGCGAAGTAGACTGATGCCCCCATAAGCGCGGTGCATAATGCCGGCCCGGCGAGCATCCAGGCTAAACCCAGGCTGTTGGTATAGCGCTTGAGGGTGGCGAAATAGAAGATCAGGAATTGGATTCCCTGGGTAATAGCCACCGCAAGCGATGCACCGTTGTAAGAAAGCAACGGTATCAGTATCAGATTGCCGACGATATGCACCGCCGCGCCGGCCGCGAACAGCCAGATCAGCATCCCCTCGCGGTTGCGCGCGATCAGCAACGCCGTTGCAGTGGTGTTCCAGAAGCTGAACACCAACGCCAGCATCATCAACTGCAACGCCGAGGCCGCCGGCTCGAACTGTTCCTTGAAGAGGAAAACCATCAGCGGACGGGCCACGATAATCGTCCCGACGACCAGCGGTGCCGAGATGACGAACATGTATTTCAGCGTGAAGCGCAGCGTGCGGGTGAAGCGGCCGAGCGAGGTGCAATAGAGGCGGCTCATGACGGGGAGGAACGATCCGACCGCCGCCATAGGGATCAGCGTGAGGCTGTCGAACAGCCTGCGAGGAGCTGCGAAGTAGCCCACATCGATCCTCTTGACGAGCGCCGAGAGCATCACGACGGTTATCTGATTGCCTAAAAACAGCACTACCAGCAGAGCGGCGAATGGAGCCGCCCTCTTGATGTGCCGCGGCAAAGCATCCCAACGCCACGTGTAGCCGACCTTCCGCGAGGTTCTCTCGATGATGAAAAAGGCGGCGACGATCGAGGCGATGATGCTGATCAGCTGCATGCTGATCACGCCGAGCAGACCCCAGCCCGAGTACAACGCGAAAACTCCCAGGCCGAGGTTCAGCAGCGAGAAGATCAGGCGGACGGCCACCTCGTATTCCGGTTTGCCGATACCGCGGAAAAGCGCGTTATTGAAAGTGGAGAAGGGCATGATGAGCGCGAACAGGGAGATCATCATAACCAGCTGCGATTGGGGCTCGCCCTGCAGCAGGAGAATCAGCCAGATGACCAGCAGCGAGACTATCAAGAACAACAGCTTGATTACGTTTATTTCCCGGTAACGGGAGTAGATGAGTGTCATGTCGCGGCCGACGTCCCGCTGCACCAGGCGGTCGAAGCCGAAACCGACAGCCAGGACAAATATGCCGGCCAGAGCAAGGGAGCTTTCGTAGAGACCGATGTCTTCCGCGCCCAGGACGCGGGCCATCAGCAGAAAGAGTATCAAGCCGAGGAATTTGACGAACACCTCGATGGATACCAGGAAGATGCTGTTGCGGATGAAACCGCCTTCCGAACTCCCCTCGTGGACTGCTTCGACTTTGTCGGCCTGATCCATATTCATTCTTTCAAGATCCTGAACGCGTCAAACCGTCAACTGCGGCGGGCTGAATGATTCCGGCGATAGTGACAGAATTCTATAACATTTCCGCGAACTTTTGTTGCCGCGTTTTTACCCTGGTTTGTCAATCGGGACGGTGTGCCCGCGTTGACAATTCGATAATAAGTCTCGTATAAGCGTGAGTAAATCTCGCAGAAGGGAAAGAAAAAATGAAGAGGAAACTTGTATGGGCATTTGCCCTGTTGCTGGCGGTCTCCCTTACAGCCGTGGCTCAGGAGCGCCAGGAGCGCGGCGAGCACCACGACAAACTCAATTTTTTCGTCGGCGATTGGAAGACCTTGGATAAAGTGATGCCGAGCCCGATGGGCCCCGGCGGCGAGTCGGAAGGTAAAGCCTTGTTCCACTGGATGCTCGGCGACTTCTGGCTGGCACATGAATACACCGGCGAGATGCCCGACTATGGTCACTACGAAGGCCTGGGAATAACGACCTACGATCCTGCTGCGGGCAACTATGTCACCTACTGGTTCGGCAATTCCGGCGCCATCGTGGGGCAGTACCGGGGAGACTGGGTTGACGGCAAGAGCCTGGTACTGGACGGCACGACGGACATGGAAGGGATGACCATTTACGAGCGGCTGACCTGGACCCCGGTTAGCGAAAATGAAATCCACTTCACGATCGAAATGTCGACGGACGGCCGGGAATTCGTCCTGACGCTGGACTCGACATACCGGCGATAGAGCTGATTGAGCTGTGACGCATCAACGAAGCGCCCGGGGTGAATACCCTTGCGTGCGCTTGATTCTTGCACGGCGCGGAGTTACGCTTAGCGGTCCATAAGTTACACATTCCACCACAGGGCGTCCGTCATGAAGCTGCTCCTGCAGAACAAACTGCTCAGAATAGTCATCCTGCTGCTGCTCATTTTCGCTGCCGGAACGATCGGCTACTGGGTGATCGAGGGGCAGGCGCAGGGCATGACCCCCTTCGACGCCTTCTACATGACGGTCATCACGCTGACTACCATCGGATTCGGCGAGATTCCCGGAGAACTGAGCTTGCCGGGGCGGGTGCTCACCGTCTTCCTGGCATTCGGCGGCATGGGGACGATGCTTTACGCCGTCTCGACCATCACCGCCTTTCTCGTCGAGGGGCAGCTGCGCGATCTAATCAGGAGGCGCAAGATGAACAAGCGGATCGAGAAACTAAGCGGCCACTACGTCCTTTGCGGCTCCGGGCTTATTGCGCGCTACATCGCGAACGAGCTCAAGAGCACGCGCAATCACTTCGTGGCGGTCGACACCGACAAGGACGCTCTCGATAAGCTTGCCGGCGACGACCCAGAGATCAACTATGTCGTCGGCGATGTCTCCGACGATGCGGTGCTGATCGATTGCGGCATCGAGCGCGCCCGGGGTTTGATCTCCGCCCTGCCTTCGGATCAGGACAATATCTTCACGATCATTACAGCGCGGCGCCTCAATCCCGGCTTGCGGATCGTCTCGGTTGCGGTGGCCGAGCAGTCGATCGCGAAGCTTCGTTACGCCGGCGCCGACGGCGTGGTCAGCCCCAATTTCATCGGCTCGATGAGGATGGTGAGCGAGATGATCCGCCCCGCGGCGGTCGGCTTCCTCGACATGATGCTCAAGGACAAGGGGGGAGGGCACTGGCGCATCGAGGAGGCGCGCATCGAGGCCGGCTGCCGCATCTGCGGCCGCGCACTCGGCGAGGCGATGCTGAAGGAGAAAGCGGGGGTTCTCGTGCTGGGTATCCGCAAGCCCGGTTCCAAGGACTACATCTACAATCCCCCCCGCGACATCCAGCTGGAAGGCGACGACACGCTGGTCGTCCTCGGCTCGCAGGAGCAGGTCGCGGCACTCAAAGCCATGGTCGGCGGTAAGTAAGGAACGCGCAAACAACAAGGGAGCGGCCCGGCTTTACACGCACCGCTCCCTGTTACATCTTCCGCGGATTTCCGCCTATAAATTGAGAACCATCCATTCCCTGGTGTAAGGCACGGAGCTCATCAGCAGCCCCCGGTCCTTGGTCACCAGCAGCAGGTCGCTGGGATTGTAGCCGAAGCCGTGCTCGGGATCATAGAGGCCCGGCTCGACGCTGAAGGTCATCCCTTCCTCCAGCATCGTGTAATCGCCCACCGCAATCCACGGCGCCTGGTGGCCCTCCATCCCCTGGCCGTGAGCCGGGCGGTGGTAGACCAGCTTGCCGACGCCGTTCTTCACCTGGTGCTTGTGAATCTTGTAGGCGACAGAGCTGCAGGTGACGCCGTGTTTGCTCTCCTCCGCCTGGATCTTGACGCAATCGGTAACCACCTGCCAGACCTTCTCGCGGTGCGAATCCCATGGCAGGAGCTGGTAGTAACGGTAGCACTCACCGCCGTAGCCGCCGATACTCACGCCGCCGGATATCTGCAACGCGTCGCCCTTCTCGATCTTCTTCCAATACTCCTGGTTCGGATGCGGATAGCCGGTGGCTATGCCCGAGCGGCAGCTGACGCCGACGCCGATGCCCACCGCCTTGTGAGGCCGGCCGTCGACGTCGATGTCATTCATGATCAAGTGCATGCCGTACTCGACCGCCGCGTGGCCGATGTCGAAGTCGTAGAGGTCGGTGCCCTTCTCCAGCAGCAGGTCGCGCGCGAAGGCGTGGATCTTGCTGAAGTAATCCATCGCCCGCTGGCACAGCGCGATCTCCTCGGGAGTTTTGTGGATGCGCAGGTCGAGGCAGTCGCCGGCGATGTTGACGATCTCGGCTTTCGGCAGCACCTTTTGCACGGTGGCCATGGCCGAGGGCGTCAGCTCGCTGTCGATGCCGATCACCCCCTCGCCAAAGCCGCGCTTCTTGATGCCCTTCAGCGTCCATTCCCAGAGGTCGACAGTGGCGCCCTGCTGCACCGTCCCGAGGTTGGGGAAGGCGCCGTCGGCGTGCAGGTAGTCGAAGTAGTACTCGCTGTCGGTCGACCACCACGATGTCACCAGGTCGCGGTCGAGGCCCGGGTGGTACCAGAAGATGGCGTCGGCATCAGTCGGCACAAGCACACTGAACGGCCTCTCGGTCGAGGAGTGGAAGAGCCCGGTCTGGTGGACGATGTTGAGCGAATTCTGCAGCAGGATGGCCTTGATCCCTTTGGCGGCCACGCGGTCCTTCAGCTTCTGCATCGTCTGCTTGTACCAGCTCAGCGGCAGGCGGTCGAAATCGGCCGCAACCGGTGCGTCCGGGTCGCGCTTCAGCAGCGCGAACGATCCGCCCTGGCTGACGCCGGGTCGGCCAGATGCGGCAAGACTCGTAAACCCCGCGGCTCCGACGGCGCTCGCACCGAGGCCGCCGAGAAAACCCCTTCTTGAAATGAACATTATTACCCCCTGTATTTTTCCCTGTTTTCACATAATACCAACAGTTGCCGGCGTTTTCGATAATTCGTCCCAATGAATAATGTTCTATCCGCCTTGCTGATTATGGGGCGGGAGCGGTAGGCGGCGTGTAGGGCAGTGAATGCACGTGAATCCGGTTTGCGCCTTTACACCCCAACCCCCATATGCTATAATGTGTTGATTTCACGGGCTTTATCGCAGACATACGGGTAGAGTCGAAAAAGATATGAGGATAATCAGTCTCCCCCTCCTGATCCTCGCTGTGTTCGCGGTATCTTTGCTTGCGAGTGAGCTGGACGAAGGGGCGGTAAGGCTTTACGACAGGGCGCAACGGGCCTACTTCGACCTCAAGTCGGACGAGTCCCTGCTGAGCGATCCCGCCGCGTGGCAGCGGGTCGTCAGCGCCTACCGCCTGGTAATCGATTCCTACCCCAACGATCCCCTCGTCGACGACATCATCTTCATCACCGGCGGCATCCACAGAGAGATGTACGAGAACTTCGGCGACCGCTCAGCGCTCGACAAGGCAATTGCCAGCTATCGCACGGTCCTACGCGATTTCCCCGAGAGTTATCTGCAGCAGGCGGCGCTCTTCGCAATCGGCGAGATCCAGGAACACAACCTCTCTGACACGGTGCAGGCTCTGGAGATCTATCAGGAGTTGATCACGCGCTTCCCCAAGGGTTACAAGACGTCGACGGCAAGGCAGCGGATCGAGGCACTCACGGAACAGACCGGCGAGAGCGGCGGTTCGCCAGGAGAGGGGACCGAGCAGCCTCAGCCAGACGGTTCAGCGGAGTCGGCCGAGAAGGAGCCCGAGCCGGCGCTCGAGCAAAGTTCCGAGCCGATAACGATCACCGACATCCGCACCAGCTTCGGCCGCAACAACGGCCGCGTGGTCATCGAGCTCAGCAGGGAGACCGGTTTCGAGTACAAACAGCTTCCCGAACCGAACCGGCGCATCTACTTCGATCTGTACGGCGTGAACCTCTCCGGAAGCCGCCTGACCACCAATGCGATTGCCATCTCCAATAGCTATTTGAAGCAAATCAGGCTGGCGCAGAACAGCCCCTCGGTCACCCGCGTCGTCCTCGATTTCGACAGCTTCCGCCGATACCAGGTCTTCACACTGCCCTCGCCCTACCGCATCGTCTTCGATCTCTACGGCGCCGGCAGCGGACCCTCCTACCTCTCGGCGGCGGGCAAGGTTCCCGGCGAGAAAGAGCCCACTGTCGAGGGGGCCGACCGCAACCACGACGGCTCCTACTCGATCTCCCGCCAACTCGGGGCCAAGATCAACACCATCGTCATCGATCCCGGCCATGGCGGCAAGGATGGAGGCGCCAAGGGAGTCCAGGGTCTGAGGGAAAAGGATATCGTCCTCGACGTCGCAAAGCGGCTTAAGTCGCTGATCGAGAAGGAAATGCCGTGGATCGAGGTCAAGCTCACCCGCGACGACGACAGTTTCATCCCGCTGGAGCAGCGCACGGCGATGGCGAACTCGATGGAGGCCGACCTGTTTTTCTCGATCCATGCCAACGCCAGCCGCAAGCGCGGCCGCAGCAGCGGCATCGAGACCTACTTCATGAACTTCGCCAGCGACAAGGAAGCGGAGGAACTGGCCGGCAAGGAGAATGCCTACTCGCAGCTCAACCAGGCGAAGCTGACCGGCCTGCTGAAGCAGATCACGCTTAATAACAAGAAGGAGGAGTCGCGCGAGCTCGCCCGCTTCGTGCAGACGAATCTTTACCGCAACACGAAGCCGGTGAATCGCTACGCCCAGAACCGCGGGGTGCGCAGCGCGCCCTTCGTGGTCCTGATCGGGGCCAACGTGCCCAGCGTGCTCGTGGAGATCTCCTTTATCGACCACGCGGTCGAGGGCAAACTGCTGCTTACCGGCGGCTACCGCGACCGCATCGCCCGGGGACTCCTGGGGGGGATAAAGGCCTACGTTGAGTCGCTGCAGTAATCCGGCTTATCAATTCCTTGCCATTCCCTACGATTTCCGTAAGATTGCCAGGTTGGCAGCCGAGGCGTTTCGCCGACGGCTTGCCTGCACCAGGCGTCTGGAGATCGGAAAAGGACTATGGCTGAAGAGGAAGAGAAGAGCCCGGAGGAGTTGAAGGCCGCCGTCCGGGACTACTGGAACGGCCGGATCCACGACGTGGAGATGACCGTCAATCCGCCGGGCAGCACCGGCTTCTACGAGGACCTGGCGGAATACCGCTACGACAAGAACCGCTATCTTCTCAAGCTGATCGATTTCGAAGCCTACGGTGGGAAAAAGATCCTCGAGCTGGGCTGCGGCGTGGGGCTCGACCTGACCCGCTTCGCCCGCGGTGGCGCGCAGGTAACCGGCATCGATCTGGTGCCGACGGCAATCGATCTCGCGAAGACAAATTTCGAAATCAACGGCCTCGAGGGTGATCTCATGGTGGGGGACGGAGAAGCGCTCGAATTTCCCGACGATACCTTCGATCTGGTCTACGCCCACGGCGCGCTCCAGTACACGGCCGATCCCCAGCGGATGGTCGACGAGGCCAGGCGCGTGCTCAAGCCTGGCGGGCGGTTCTTCGGCCAGCTTTACAATCGCAAGGGCTGGTTGGTGTTCATGTCGAAGGTCGCCAAAGTAACGCTGGAGCACACCGACGCGCCGGCGTTTCATCTCAACACAGCGAGGGAATTCAAGCAGATGCTCTCCGGCTTCGGCAAAGCCAGGGTGCTAGGCGAGCGCTTTCCGGTCAAATCGAGACTGCAGAAGGGGGTGAAGGGCCTGATCTACAACCTCTTCTTCGTCAATTTCTTCAAACTGGTGCCCAAACCGCTGGTTAGGCGCTGGGGAGCGCACCTGATAGGTATCGCAACCAAGTGATTCTTCTAGAGAGCGGGAATCTTCGTGAAAAGAGATATCGCAGCACTGACCGAACGCACATTTGACCTCGTTGTAGTTGGTGCAGGCATTTACGGCGCCGCGGTTGCCTGGGAAGCAGCCGCTCGGGGCCTCTCGGTGGCGCTGATCGACAAGGCGGATTTCGCCTCAGGCAACTCCTCCAGCAGCCTCAAGATTATCCACGGCGGGCTGCGCTACCTGCAGTCGCTGGACATCCCGAGGATGCGCACCTCCGTCCGCGAGCGGATGTTCATGCTGTGCATGGCACCGCACCTGGTTCATCCGCTGCCATGCCTGATGCCGACCTATCCCAAGCTGATGAAGAGCAAACCGGTCATGCGGCTCGGCATGCTGCTCAACGACATCATCAGCTTTGATCTCAACCGCAGGATCAAGGACCCTTGCAAGAAGATTCCGCGGGGCCGCGTGGTCAGCAGGCAGGAGTGCTTCAAGCTCGCTCCCGGCCTCGGCGAGGCGATTGAGGGCCTTGGGCCGGTGACGGGCGGAGCCGTCTGGCACGACGCCCAGATGTACAACTCCGAGCGGCTCGAGCTGGCTTTCGTGATGTCGGCGGCACGCTCCGGAGCCCTGGCGGCCAACTACGTCGAGGCCAACGGCTACATCACCGAAGGGAATCGCGTGGTCGGCCTGCGCGCGCGCGACTTGATCGGCGGCGGCGAGTTCGAGATCGGTGCGAAGGTGGTGCTGAACACGGTCGGCTCGGGTATCGACAGCGTTCTCTCGCTGCTGCGAAGCCATCCGGATTCCTCCGCCGGCAAGCGGAGAATCAAGCTCTCCACGGCGATGAACTTCGTGATCAAACGCCCGATTCTCGGCGATCACGCGGTGGGGGTGCGCAGCCCCTTCGAATACAAAGGGGCCGGCGGGGTGTACCGCGGCTCGCGCGTCCTCTTCCTTACACCGTGGCGGCAATATACCTTGGCCGGCACCCAACACCTGCCGTTCGACGGAAACCCTGACGGCTGGTCCCCGGGCGAGGAGATGATCGCCGCTTTCGTCGAGGAAGTTAATCGCGCTTATCCCGGCGCGAAGCTGCGGCTCGACGACATCGGCTATGTTCACTCCGGCATAATCCCGATGGAAAAAGTCGACAGCAAGTCGGGCGAAGTTAACTTAACAAGCCATCACAAGATGTGGGATCACGCCCGCACCGACAACATCGAAGGCCTGCTGAGCGTTGTCGGCGTGAAGTACACCACGGCGCGGAACGTGGCCGAGAGGACCGTCGGCCGGGTGTTCAGGAAGCTGCAGCGTAAGCCGAGCGCAAGCTGCACGCTTGAGAGGGTGCTGGTCGGCGGCCACATCGGCAGATTCAGCGACTACCTGGAGCGGGTGGTCGCGGAGAAACCGAACGGCCTCGAAAGCGAAGTGGTCAAGCACTTGGTGCACAGCTACGGATCCGAGCACAAGGGCATACTCTCAAAGATCGAAGATAATCCGGAACTGGGACACAAGTTGCCCGGTTCCAGCGAAGTACTGATGGCCGAGGTGAGCCACGCCGTGCGCGAGGAGATGGCGGTCAAGCTGGCCGATGTGACCCTGCGACGCACGGACCTCGGCTCTGCCGGCAACCCCGGGGAGGAGTGCCTGCAGGCCTGCGCGGCGTTGATGGCCGTAGAGCTCGGCTGGGACGACAACCGCAGGAAGAGCGAGATCGAGGAAGCGAAGTCGGTTTATCCGGCTTGAGGGGGAATTGATGAGCGGCGAAGCGGGAAAAGAACTGATAATCGCTTTGTACGAGAAGGGCATGGTGCGGACCTGGTTCCGCCATCGGCCCGAAGGCTGGAAGCTGATCTCCGGCCTCTGGAGCCCGTTCTACATCCAACTGCGCGAGATCTCCAGTTTTCCCGAGCTTCTGCGGCTTGCCGGAGCGAGCCTGGGGGCGTTGATCAAGAGCAGCATGCCCGATACCGCAAGGCTGGTGGGCATCGCCTTCGCCGGCATCCCGATCGCCGTGGCTGCTTCGCTGGCCAGCGGCATTCCTGCCGCGATGACCCGCAAGATCGAGGGAGTCAAGACCCTCGAGCAACTCCAGGCGGAAATCGGGCGTTATGGCCAGCACGCCCTCGTCGAAGGTGAGTTCGCAGACGGAGACAGGGTGGTGTTGGTGGACGACCTCGTCACCCGCTTCGACTCCAAGCTGATCGCCGCCGCCCAGGTGGAGCACGAGATGCGGCGACGCGGCTTGAAAGACATCGTCTGCCACGACGTCGCGGTCCTCGTCGATCGCGAGCAGGGAGCCGCCGCCGCAGCTGGGGAAAAGGGCTTCAACCTGCACGCCCTCGTGCCGTTGAAGTCGAAGGGGCTGGAGTGGCTGCGCGAGGTGATGGATCCGCTCGAGCACGAGGTGATCACCGATTACCTCGAGGATGCGCAGCGCTACCAGGATGAGAAACTGCAGCAGGACCTCATCGCCCGGGCGAAAAGGGCATAACATAATTTCATCAGAGAATCGTCGAGGTGTAGCGTCGGGCTGAAGCCCGACTAATCACGATCTGCGCGATGATTATCCCGCTCCTCACATCGCCGTGTAGACCAGGATCACCATCCCCAGGCTGACCACGGCCATCACCCAGTTGAGCCAGGTGATCTCCTTCGTCTTCGCCCCGATCAGCTTGCAGAGCGGGTAGGCGATGAAACCGGCGGCGAGGCCGTCGTGGATCGTCTTCATCCCGGCCATGACCACGATTGTCAGCACTGCGGGCACCACTTCGGTCCAGTCAGCCCAGTCGATCTTGCGCAACTCGGTCATCATCAGCAGGCCGACGGCGATTAGCACCGGCCCGATGATCACCGCGGAGGAGAATCCCGCCCACAACGGCGTGAAGAAAATCGCCGACAGAAAGAGGATCGCTGTCACCACCGAAGCGAGGCCGGTGCGCGCTCCCTGGGCCACTCCCGCGCTGGACTCGATATAGCTTGTGACGGTCGAGACGCCCATCAGCGAGCCCGCGACGGTGCCGATGGCGTCGGACATCAGGGCCGCCTTGGCGCGCGGCAGAGTGCCGTCCGGCTTCAGCAGCCCGGCTTTCTGGGCCACACCGATCAACGTACCCATCGTGTCGAAGATATCGATGAAGAGGAAGATGGCGATGTAGGGCAGCAGGCTGAACGTCAGCGCGCCGATGATGTCGATACTCAGGAATGTGGGAGCGATCGACGGGATCGGGGCTGTGAGCCTCTCGACGCTGATCAGACCGAAGGCGGCCGCCACGCCCGCGCCGGCGACCATCCCCAGGAAGAGCGAACCCGGTACGCGCAGGAGGTAGAGCACGCCGATGATCGCGAAATTGATCACGAAAACCAGGAAAATAGTGCCGTCGAAGCCGAAGCTGGCGTCCAAACGCAGGATGCTGTAATCGGCCGGCGGCAACCCGCTGATCGGATTGGGGAAAGCGTAGAGGACGCCGAGGACGAGGATGAACAGCCCGATGCCGACTGCTATCGCCGATTTCAGCGAAACGCTGATCAGCGCGATGATCTTCTCGCGGATCTTGAACATCGAGATGAGCAGGAAAATGAAGCCTGCGATGAAGATCGCTCCCAGAGCTGCCTGGGGCGACGACGCCACTCCGCTGCCGATGACCATTGCGAAGAGCACGTTGATCCCCATGCCCGGCGCCAGCGCGATCGGGTAGTTGGCGGCGAAGGCCATCACCAGCGTCGCGAAGGCGCTCATCAGGCAGGTGGCGATCATGATCGAGAAGAAGACGTCGTCCTGCCCGGCCCAATTGGGCGCGTGGATGCGCATCAATGTCGGCTGGGCGGTGATGATGTAGGCCATCGTCATGAAAGTCACCGCGCCGCCGAGAATTTCACGGAAATATGTGGAACCGCTTCCCTTTACCTGGAACAAACGATCGAGCATTTTTCCCCCCTTGTCACCCGGAGAACCGAACAATTGTGAAGAAGGCGGATATCAATCAGATTACCGGACTCTATTTTTGGGAAATAACAGTCAACAATCAAGCGGTGAATAACAAAATGCCGCCAAGGTGGTATCGGCGGCCGCAGTGTAGGGGAACGAATCGTTTACTTCTTGGGCGACAGCCGCTCCAAGCCGATCCACATCGGCATTTGCATGAGATTGCTCCACAAAAGCTGGATAATGATAGCAACCAATAAATTTCGCGACCGCCCATCTTGACGCTGCCGCGAGGGCTGAGATATAACCGAAGGGCTATAAAACGCGGGTGGGGATACATGTCTGATCATCTGACTCCGGAATTGCATGAGCTTACCTACAGCTATCGGGATTACGAGGCTGAGGTGACCTTCGTCGAACTCTGCTGGCAGAAGTACACCAAGTGCGACAACAGCCTGGTGCTCGACATGGGCTGCGGCATCGGCGAGCACACGCGCCAGTTCATCCTACGCGGCTACGAGTGCGACGGCTTCGATTCCGATCCCGAAATGATCGAGTACGCGAAGAAAAAATTCGAGGCTGAGGGAATCAAGACGGATATCTGGCTAAAAGATATGCGCGAGTTCACGGTCGAGAGGAAATACGGTCTGGTGATCAACATGCTCGCCTCGGCAAACTTCATCCTCACAAACGAGGAAATAATCTCCCATCTGCGCTCCGTGGCACGGGCTCTGGACACCGGCGGTATCCTGCTGCTGGAGATGTTCCATCCCAGGGATTATGGCTTCCCGTTGGACAATCCCCTTAACAACTGGGAAATTTACGGCGAAGACTTCTATCTCGAGTGCATTCTCCATTTCGAACAGGAGCAACTCGATTCGGTCTCTCAAACCCAACGGTCGACCAAGAAGGTTACGATCACCCGTGGCGACGACGTGCAGGAGACTCTGCTTGATCGTCGGCAGCGTGTTTATCTCTACCAGGAGTTCAAGGCGTTGGTCGAATGCGCGGGTGGATTAGAGATGGTCAATTGCTATGGCGCATTCAATCCTGACCTCCCTATTGATAACACAAAGCGCTCATGGCGCATGATCTCGGTCCTCCGCCGAACAGAAGGGGAAGTGTGATGAACAACAATTATCTTACTCGCTTTTTGCTGATACTGACTGCGTTGGCCTTGCTTGTCGTACCGTTCGTCGCCTGCCAGCCTCGCGTCGAGGAGCAGGCTGACTTCATCCTGCACAACGGCACGGTTTACACGGTGAGCGACGATTGGAAGATCGCATCGGCTGTGGCAATCAAGGGCAATCAGGTTCTCGCCACAGGGAGTGACGATGAGATTCTCGCATTCGCCGGACCCGAGACGCAGAAGTTCGACCTTGAAGGCAAAACCGTCGTCCCCGGTTTGATCGATGCCCACGCCCATCTCACGGGCTATGCATCGAGCCTCGACCAGCTGAACCTGGTCGGGACTGCCAGCGCTGAGGAGATCGCCGATATGGTCGGGGCCAAAGCCGCGGAAGTCGGCGAGGGCAACTGGATAACGGGCAGGGGATGGGATCAGAACGACTGGCCGGAAAAGAGCTTCCCAACCCACGCGATTCTTGATCAGGCGGCGCCGGAGAATCCCGTCGCGTTGACCCGGATCGACGGCCACGCCACCTGGGCCAACGCCAAGGCGTTGGAGATTGCCGGCGTGACGCGCGGCACCCAGTCTCCCCCCGGCGGAGAAATAATTCTCGATCAGCGCGGCAATCCCACCGGCATCCTGGTGGATGCGGCGCAGGGACTGATCAGGAGGCATGTGCCGTCCGCCTCGCCGGAACGCTTGAAGGAACTCGCCGTGCAGGCCGTCAATAACTGCCTCGCAGTGGGGCTCACGGGCGTCCACGATATGGGCGGCGGCCCGGCGCAGATCGAAATGTACAAAGCGCTGATCGAGGAAGGCAGGTTCCCCTTCAGGGTTTACTTCAACCTCAGCGCTTCGCTCTCCAACCTGGATGAACTGCTTGCCCAGGGTCAGCAGAACTATGGCGACGGCAGGTTCGTGGTCCGCAGCATCAAATGCTACGCCGACGGTGCGCTCGGCTCGCGCGGCGCCCTCCTGCTTGAGCCCTACAGCGACCGTCCCGACAGCTCCGGACTTGTCGTCAACAGCCAGGAGGTATTGACCGACCAGGCCACGCGCGCGCTCCGGGCCGGCTTCCAGGTCAGCACCCACGCGATCGGCGACGGCGGCAACCGCATTACGCTCAACGCCTACGAGGCTGCGCTGCAGGCGGTGCCGAGAGAGGATCATAGGATGCGCATCGAGCACGCCCAGATCATCGCCCCCGACGACATACCGCGCTTCGCCGAGCTCGGTGTCCTTCCCAGCATGCAGCCGACCCACTGCACCTCCGATCTGCCGTGGGCGATCGACCGCGTTGGCATGGAGCGAATCAAGGGCGCTTACGCCTGGCGGACGCTGCTCAATACCGGCGTGATCATCCCTTGCGGCTCCGATTTCCCCGTTGAGTTGATCGACCCGCGCCTGGGCCTCTATGCGGCGGTGACACGCAAGCACCCCGACGGCACCCCCACGGAACCCTACTACCCCGAGCAATTCCAGGAAGTGCTGACTCGCGAGGAGGCGCTCAAAGGCTTCACCATCTGGGCCGCTTACGCCGCATTCGCGGAGGACTGGCTCGGCAGCCTCGAACCGGGAAAGCGGGCCGACCTGGTCGTCTTCGATCGCGACATCATGAAGGTCGACCCGGCCGAGATCCTCGAGGCCGCGATCGTAATGACCATGGTCGATGGGCAGGTAGCCTACGACAACAAATAATAGACCCCCCAGAGCTTCTTGTGCTAGATTAGCAAGCCGGATTTATTATAGTTATTAAGAAAAAAGGAGAATCTCCATGCTTGCTTTCACCGGGAGTGAACTATCTATGGTTTCGCTGACTGCCGCGTTAGTCTCGATTATTTGCCTGCTATTAATCTCCTGCACGCCGGGAGACGGGGCTGCCAAAGCCGATACCGTCTATTTCAACGGCGTGATCTATACAGTCGACGATGGCTTTAGCGTTGTCGAGGCCGTGGCGATCAGCGATGGCAAGTTTATAGCTGTCGGTAGCGATGAGGAAATCCTCACGCTTGCCGGGCCGGAAACCGAGCGCATCGATCTCCGAGGCAAGGCTGTCGTTCCGGGGATGGTCGACGCCCACGCTCACATGAAGTGGTATTCGCTCGGCTTGGACCAGATCAACGCAATTGGAGCGCCCAGCGCTGAGGCGGTTGCAGAGATGGTCGCCGAGAAGGTTGCCACCGTGTCGCCGGGTGAGTGGATCCAGGGCCAGGGCTGGGACAGCAACGATTGGGAAGGGATGGAATTTCCAACGCACGCGATGCTCGATGCCGTCGCGCCCGATAATCCCGTTTACCTGGTGAAACAGGACTTCCATATCGCTTGGGTAAACTCGGAGGCCCTGTGCATCGCCGGCATCGACCGCAACACACCCGATCCCGACGGCGGCAGGATAGTGCATGACGACAACGGAGAGCCGACCGGTATCCTCGTACAGAACGCCAGGGACCTTGTCTATAATTGCATCCCGGACGCGAGCTTCGAGAAGAGGAAGGAACTGGTGTCGCAGGCGGTTGACAATTGGCTCGCAGTCGGGCTGACAGGGATGCACGACATGGGTGACGGCACCGAGGAAGTCAGGCTGGTAAAAGAGCTGATCGACGAGGATGCCTTCCCCTTCAGGGTTTATTACACCTACAACAACACCGTCGAGAACCTCGACGAACTGCTGGCCGCCGGGCCGGAAGAGTACGGTGACGGACGGCTAGTGATAAGGGGCGTTAAGGTTTTGATCGACGTCTCGCTCGGCTCGCACACCGCCGCGCTGTTGGAGCCTTTCGAAGGCCGCCCCGGCGATCGGGGCCTGCTGCTGATGAGCCAGGAGGATCTGGCTTCGTTGGCCGAACGTTGCCTCAAATCGGGCTTTCAGTTAGTAACCCACGCCTGCGGCGACAGGGGAGCGCGGGTGATCCTCAACGCTTACGAGGAGGCCTTGAAGAAGGTGCCGACGCAGGACCACCGCTTCCGCATGGAGCACGCTCAGATGGTTGATGCAGCCGACATCCCCCGCTTCGCAGAGCTTGGGGTGATCCCCAGCATGCAGCCCACCCACTGCACCTCCGACAACCCGTGGGTGATCGAGCTGGTCGGGGCCGAGCGCGCGTCGCACCTCTATGCCTGGCGCAGCATGGTCGATGCCGGCTCGATCATCCCCTGCGGTTCCGACTTCCCGGTCGAGGAGATCAACCCGATGTTCGGCATCTACGCGGCCGTCACACGGCAGCACGAGGACGGCACGCCCGAGGGCGGCTATCAGCCGGAGTTGTGTCTGACCCGCGAGGAAGCGCTCAGAGGCTTCACCATCTGGGCCGCCAAGGTAGCGTTTCAGGAAGATAAGCTCGGCAGCATCGAGCCGGGCAAGCAGGCCGACCTGGTGGTCCTCGACCGCGACATAATGAAAGTGCCGCCCATGGAGTTGCTCTCCGCGAAAGTGTTTAAAACAGTCCTCGACGGCGAAGTGGTTTACCAGCGCGACATCGCCGAAGCTGCAGAGGATAGTATCGAATAGACTACGGAGTAGAGGTTTAACAAGAGGCTGCACTGCTCTTTGAATCTAAAAGGTAAAAGGGGGACGTTATGCCTTTTAAAGACGGATATGTTCTGTCCACGGTGCTGTTTATCGCGATTTCAGTTGCATCCATCTGCCTGACCTCGATTTCCTGTTCGCCGGGCGGTGAGTCGGCCAAAGCCGATACCGTTTTCTTCAACGGCGTGATTTACACGGTCGACGATGCGTTCAGCGTGGCCGAGGCCGCGGCGATAAAGGACGGCAAGTTTATCGCTGTTGGCGGCGATGAGGAGATCCTCGCGTTGGCCGGGCCGCAGACCAGACGCATCGATCTCGGCGGCAAGGCCGTCGTTCCGGGCCTGGTCGACGCTCACGCTCACATGATGTTGTATTCGCTCGGGTTGGACCGTATCGATGCGATGGGAGCCCCCGGCGCCGCGGCGGTGGCTGAGATGGTGGCTGCGCGGGCCACGATGATCCCGGCGGGTGAGTGGATCACGGGCTGGGGTTGGGACAGCAACGACTGGGAGGGGATGGAATTCCCGACGCGCGGGATGCTTGACGAAGCCGCGCCGGAAAATCCCGTTTCGCTCTTCAAGCAGGACGGCCACGCCGCCTGGGTCAACAGCGAGGCCTTGCGCATCGCGGGCATCGACCGCAACACTCCCGATCCTCCCGGCGGCACGATCATCCGCGATTCCCGTGGAAATGCGACCGGTATGCTCATCGACACGGCGATGATCCTTGTGAACAGCAACATCCCCGAAGCGCCGTTCGAGAAGCAGAAGGAGCTCCTGACAAAGGCGGTGCAGAAGTGGCTGGCCGTCGGCCTGGTCGGGATTCACGACATGGGCGACGGGCCGGAAGAGGCCGCGTTGGTCAAGGCCTTGATCGACGACGGAGCATTCCCTTTCAGGATTTACTTCAGCTACGACAACACGCTCGATAATCTCGATGAGCTGCTGGCCGCAGGCACGGAGGAATACGGCGACGGACGGCTGGTGATCAGGAGCATCAAGGCTTTCATCGATGGCTCGCTCGGCTCGCACAGCGCAGCGCTGCTCGAGCCTTTCGAGGGCAGGCCCGGCGATACCGGCTTGCAGATAACGAGCCGTGATGAACTGACCGATTTGGCCGAGCGCTGCCTCAATGCAGGTTTCCAGTTGGAGACGCACGCCTGCGGCGACCGCGGTGCGAGGATAATCCTGGACGCATATGAGGAAGCGCTGAGCCGCGTTCCTACTCCGGATCATCGCTTCCGCATCGAGCACGCGCAGATGGTGGACGCCGACGACATCCCCCGCTTCGCCCAGCTGGGAGTGATCCCCAGCATGCAGCCCACCCACTGCACCTCCGATAATCCCTGGGTCATCGAGCTGGTTGGCGCCGAGCGGGCAGCCGGCCTCTACGCCTGGCGCAGTATGCTCGACGCCGGGTCGTATATTCCCTGCGGCTCCGATTTCCCCGTCGAGAGCATCAACCCGATGCTCGGGATCTACGCTGCCATTACACGCCAGCATGAGGACGGCACGCCGGAAGGCGGATACAATCCCGAACAGCGGATGACTCGTGAAGAGGTGCTGCGGGGCTTCACGATCTGGGCTGCAAAAGCGGCGTTCCAGGAGGACCGGCTCGGCAGCATCGAGCCCGGCAAGCGGGCCGACCTGGTGGTCCTCGACCGCGATATCATGAAGGTGCCGCCGTTGGAGATCCCCGGGACAAAGGTGTTAATGACCATCTTCGAGGGTGATGTGGTCTATAATAGCGAGCCGGGAGTTACAGAGGAGCAATAGACAATTGGCCGACAACGGGAGCACTTATTTCCTCACCGGGATATCCGGGTTTGTCGGCTCAGAACTCTGCCGCGAGCTGCTGGAACGCGGTCGAAGCGTCATCGGCCTTGTGCCAGCCGGGGAGGACCTGTCCAGGCTTGCGGAGGTCCGCGATCGGGTTGAATTGATAACCGGGGACCTGTCGGACAAGACCGGTCTCGACCGCGCGGTCCGGGGAGCCGGGGCGGACGTGGTCATCCACCTCGCCGCCGAGAGCGCTCCCGCCAAGAGTTTCAAGGAACCGCTGAGGTTTTTCCGCACAAACACATTAGGGACACTGAACCTGCTTGAAGCTGTGCGGCATCACGGCAGGGGCAAGCGCTTCGTGTTCCTCTCTTCAGCAGAGGTGTACGGCGCGGTCGGCACCGCCGATCTGCCCCTCACCGAGGCCGCTCACCTGCGGCCGGCAAATCCCTACGCGGCCAGCAAAGCGGCGAGCCATCACCACCTGATCCAGTATGCAATGCACTTCGGCATCGAGACGGTCGAGGTGCGGCCCTTCAACATGATCGGACCCGGGCAGGACCTCGGCTTCGTCCTGCCCGACTTCGCCTCGCAAGTGGCCGCAATCATCAGAGGCGGCAGGGAGCCTCGTGTCCGGGTGGGACGCCTGAGCGATCGCCGCGATTTCGTGGATGTGCGCGATGCGGTGCGGGCGGTCGCCGATATCGCCGAGATGGGCGGGAGCGGCGAGGTCTATCACGTCTGCAGTGGGGAGGCGGTCGAGATCAAACACCTGCTCGACCTTCTACTCGAGGAGGCTGGAGCCGCAATCGAAGTGATCCAGGATCCCGCCAGACTGCGCCCGGCAAAAGTTCCAGTCCTTTACGGCTCACATGAGAAATTAACCGCGCTGTGCGGCTGGCAGCGGCGGATTCCGCTGAAAGAAACGATCAAAAGCACACTAGCTCACTGGCTCTCAAAGGTCTAATCGCTGCCGGACCGGGCTGAGGCCCCGATTCAGGGCGCTTGACCAAGATCAAATACCAGCCCCACCTTTTACGTATAAGTTATGGATATTCAAGGAGGCGGTAAACCGCCTTCCTGGTAGTTATAAAACTACTTGAGGTTTGAGAAATGAACGAGAGAAACGATAACAGGGCAGGACGGGTCGAGACGATGAAATCGATCATCAAGCGGCTTCATGCCGGTGCTGATCCGCAGGAAGTGAAAGAAGAGCTGGCAAGGCTGGTGCGTGAGACAGACGCCACCGAAATCGCGGAGATGGAAGAACAGATCATCAACGAGGGCATCCCGGTGGATGAAGTGCGCCTGATGTGCGACCTGCACAGCCAGGTTCTGCGGGAGATCACGAAGAATCCGCAGGAGCGCGCAGTGCTGCCGGGCCATCCCGTGGACACCTTTAGGGTGGAGAACTTTGCGATCCGCAACGGGGCCGAAAAGGTCAGGAAGATCTACGCCGGCCTGGACGGCGGGAGCAGCAAAGAAGATGTGGAAGCTACACGTCTGGCGATCAGCGAGACGGTCAACAAACTGATGGATGTCGGCAAGCACTACGGGCGCAAGGAGAACTTGATCTTCCCGTATCTGGAGAGGCACGGCGTCGCCGGGCCGACGCAGGTTATGTGGGCGAAGGACGACGAGGCCAGAGGCTTGCTGAAGGAGTTGGCCAACGGCCTCAAGCGGGAGTTCAATTCCGCGGCCGAGCTTGCCGGCACGCTTGAGTCGCTGGCCGAGCCGGCGTTGGCTGCGTTGGAAGAGATGATCCACAAAGAGGAAGAGATCCTCCTGCCGATGTGCCTGGAGAAGTTCAGCGATGAAGAGTGGGGAGAGATCTTCGTCGAGTCGCCCAAGATCGGCTGGTGCATGGTCGAGCCGAGGCAGGGCTATCAACCCCCGGCATCGTCGGTTGCCAGGGGGGAAGAGGTCTCGCTGGCCGATGACGCAATGGTCTTTCCGGCGGGCAGCCTGTCTCCGGAACAGTTGCGCGGTATCATGCAGGTGCTTCCCTTCGATCTCACTTTCGTCGATGCCGACGACCGGGTTCGGTTTTTCACGCAGCACGCTGACAGCATCTTCGCCCGCAACACCACGATACTCGGGCGCAGAGTTCAGCACTGCCACCCGCCCAAGAGCGTCGAGATAGTCGAACGCGTCCTCTCGGATTTCCGCGAAAGGCGGCAGGACGTTGCCGAGTTCTGGCTAGAGATGGGCGGCCGCTTCGTCCACATCCGTTACTTTGCGGTGCGGGATTCGAACGGCGAATATCTCGGCACTCTGGAGGTGATGCAGGACGTCACTCAGATCAGGGAGTTGGAGGGAGAACGCAGGCTGCTGCAGTACGAATGAGCCGCCGAAACCTATCCGGCCTTTCTGATAACCACCTTGGCGCCGCGGCCGGCAGTGAGCACCCTGGCTGCGCTGCCGTCCCTGAGGGCAATTTCCAGCAAGCCCCTGCTGCCGGTGAGCAGCACCGTTTCTCCAGGCGGGGCGGAGGCATAGTGTTCGACGAAAGTCTCGATGCGCCTGCCGGCCACCTCCGCCGTCATTGCTCGAGGTTCTATTCCGGCATTCACCAGCAGGCTGGGTTTGATATTCGTGACTAGGTTGCCGAAGCGGTCGACATGCATCACCTCGCCCGAGACGAGCGCCGTCCCGGCCACCGCTTCCGGCAGAGCGAGTCTGACCGGAGATGCGACTGCGGCACCGATATTGGAGAAATCGAATCCTCCTGCGAGCGCGGCCGCAGCCGGTGCGAAGATGTCGCGGCCATGGAATACAGCGCTTGGGTCGGAGCTAATGAGGCTCTCTTCATGGATTTCTCGGGCCTGGGTGCTTCCCTCGTTTTCAAGGACCAGGGTGAAGATGCCGTTGTCGGGGCCGACGAAATAGTGGCCGGCAGCCGATAAGGCTATTGCCTTCCGTTGGCTTCCCACTCCCGGGTCGACGACAGCGAGGTGCACGGTGCCCGGAGGGAATTCACCCCGGCAGCCTTCCAGCACCCAGGCGGCTTCGACCACGTCATGCGGCTCAATCTGGTGGCTGATGTCGACCAGGGAAGCTTCGGGCAGCTTGGAGAGAATCACTCCCTTCATCGCAGATACGTAGTGGTCGCGCAGTCCGAAATCGGTAAGCAGGGTAATAATCCTCGGCATTCAGATGATCTCCGGTCTAGCAACAAGTATAGCGCCGCGTCTGCGTAACGTAAAAAGCCCGCCTGCAGCAGGGCGGGCGGGCCGGAATATAAGCTATGCTCTGTTGGTTCAGCGCATTACGGCGCCTGAAATCCCATTAGATGTCGTCTCGATGTTGACGTCTCTGTTGGCGAGTAGTTTTCCCGTCGCCCTTTCCAGGTCGATCTCGGCTTTGTTATAGCGCACCAGGGCCACGATCACGTTATACCGGGCCGAAACGAGGTTGTTCTGATACTGAAGGACCTGGAAGTTGGTCGTGCTTCCCACCTGGAATTTCTGCTGCTCAGCTTCGAGCTGCCTCTCGGCGTAGGTCAACGCCTTGCGGCGGGCCCTCAGCTGTTCGGTGGAACTTCTGAGTTCGCGGATGGCGTTGCGGACCTCCACCGCGATCGAGTAACGGGTCTGGTCGATTCGCAGCTCGTTCTGACGGCGCATTACGCGGTTTGTCATCAGCGTCGAGCGGGCGGCATCGTTGCCGAAGATGTAGACGAAACGGGCGCCGACAGTCCAGTCGCGGTTTGTGCCCGAGAAGACGTCGCGCAGTGTTGAAGTGAAGCCGAGGGGTAAACCCTCAGGCGGCGCGGGGGCGAACTGGTTAGGTGTGAAAGTGCCGCCGAAGCTGTAAAGCGACACATCCGCTACGATGTCGACCTGTGGCAGAAGCTGGTTGCGGGCAAAGGAGATCGAGATGTTGTTGTTCTCGACCTGTAGATCGAGCTGCTTCAACTCCTGACGGTTCTTGTAAGCCTGCTCGAGGTAATCCCTGAAATTGTATTCCTGGGGGGTGGGCTCGTGAAGCTCGTCAGTCGGAACGATGGTGATTTCCCACTCCTCAGAGACTATCGCTTGCTTGAGGTTGTCCTGTGCGCGCTCCAGAAATGCCCTGGCGTCGACCAGCTCGGCTTCGCGCGCGGCGACCCTCTCTTCAGCGGCTGTGATCTCGATTTCGGGCAAGGAGCCTACTTCCACCTTGATGCGGTTGATTTCAAGTTGGTCCTTGGCTAGCTGCAGCGCGTCTTCCGACACCTTGAGGGCGTCATACGCACTCCCGAGATCCCAGTAGCGCCCCTCGAGGTCGACAAGCGTCCTGATCACCTGGCTTTCGAACGAGGCCTCGTCGATCTTCAGCGAGTTGCGGCTGATCATTATCTGGCGCTCTGTTGCCGTCTTGCCGAAATTCTTGAGGATCGGTTGGTTTACACTGATATTCCAGGAGTTATTGAACTGCGGATTCAGCGAGGAGGTGATCGAGTTGGAGCCCGACCGGCGCATATTCAGATAGGTCGAGATATCCGCACCGGTGAAGATCTTGCGGCTCAGCATGCTGTTGAGCGACTGAGCGTTGGTCGCGCTGCCTCTGAAGGATGTGATGCCCCGCTCTTGAGTTTTGTTGTACTGGAAACTCTCGGTAAGAGAGAAATTATAGATGCCATAAGAGCCGAGCAGGTTGGCGTAGGCGCTTTCGGTGCTCAGGGCCTGGATCTGAATATCAAAGCTCTTCTTTAGCGCCAACTCCCTGGCCTGGTTCAGGCTCAAATTGAGAACGCGTTTTTCTTCCTGAGCATCGGCTCTGATCGCCAGTGCCATCAGGACGGCCAGCGTCAGGACAACAATCCCCACGATCCACTTGAAATCTCGATCGAAAACCTGCGCCCTTGCCTCCGCCCTCGGGCGCTCGGAATTTATCGATTTTATCGGAAACATAGACTACCTCCCTATTATCATTTTCATAGACGTCAATATAGACACCAACGTTCGTTGGAAATTAAGTTTTCAGCGTTTTCGCGGGATTCTTTTTTCTGCTCATTTCCTGTTCTTGCTGCCGGAGTTTCTCCTGGAGTTCTGGTCCGTAAGCTTTACCCCGGCAATGTTCATCAGCTGACTGAGCTTGGCGAGCCCGTTGTCTTCCGCGATTTCACATAGCCGGATAAAGATAGCCGCGGTAGCGGCGGCATCCCCCAGGGCTCTGTGCCGCCCCTCGATGTCGACGCCGAAGTAATTCGCGACCGAGCCGAGCTTGTAGCTTTCGAGTCCGGGCAGCAGGGCTCTGGTCAGGCGGACGGTGCAAAGGGTCGGGTTTGCGATGCGCGTTCCCCGTGCCCGCTCCAATTCAGAGTTGAGGAAGTTGACATCGAACGATCCATTGTGAGCTACGAGCACGCGCTTTCCGAGAATATCGACAAGCGCGTCCGCAACTTCCTCGAATTCCGGAGCGTCTACCACCATTTCGTTTGTAATGCCCGTCATGCTGATTATTCGCCGGGGTATCGGCACGCCGGGGTTGATCAGGGTGGAGAAATCGTCGGTGATCTTACCCCTTTCCACCAGGACTGCGGCAACCTCGGTAACCCTGTGCTTCGGCGGCGGCAGGCCGGTGGTCTCAAGATCGATGACGGCGTAGCGTAGCCGGGATATCAATGGATCGTTATTGCGGGCGCGCGACAGGCGCACACCCCCCTCGCTGAGCATGCTGATGCGGCTTTCTCCCGCAACCGCAGCTGCGACGAGGCGCCTTGCTATCGGATCTGAGCAATTGGCGATGTCGAAGACTTCACTGCATATTTCCGCCACGGAGGAGTGACCGCCATGCTCGGTTAGGTAAGCAACGAGTCGTTCGATCAATTGTGACTGTCGTTCAAGCGTCATCAGCACTCCCAAGGTGCGGGTGATTGTAGCACAGCAGCGGAGAAATTGTGAAAAGGGGGTGGCGGTGAGCCCATCAGTTCGGGAGTTCGATATTGGCGATTCCCGAATTGTCGAAGAGCGACTCATCAAGGGAAAGGCTGTAATCAAGCTCTTGCAGCAATCTCTCTCTCTCATTCGGGATGATGCCGCGCACGTGGCAGTGATTGGAGACGTGGGTGCAATTGATTGCCACGTTGGTCTCGATCTCTTCGATGAGATCGCGAATCTCCCGAATTGATTCGTGAGGCGAGAGGAATGAAAAACGCTCTTGCTGTGCTTCCCTCGTCAGGGGAGTGTTAGGAATCTGCACGAGGGTCTGGAAGTCGACGGAACCTGGAGAAATTTCATTGACGGCCTCGGCGGTAGCCTTGACATGCTCCCCGCTGAGGGCGGTGCCGCCCGCACCGATCAACACATAAAGGTAGAGCTCGAAGCCGGCATTCTTGATTAGTGTCGCCGCCTCCAGCATCCCCTTCGTGTCGACGCCCTTGTTGAGAAGTTGGAGAACTTCGTCGCTGCCGCTCTCCAGGCCCATGTGAATGCGGCTGAGGCCGTTTCGCCGGAACGAGGCCAGTTGCTTCGGCGTGCGGTTGAGCACAGCCCCGGCGCTGCCGTAGGCCGAGATCGTCTCCAGAAACGGAAAATGCGAGTAAAGGATTTTAAGGATGGCATTGAGCGTTTTCGGCTCAAGGCTGATCGTGTTGCCCTCCGAGATAAAAACTGAATTGATGTCCTCGAGCTGGAAGCGGCGGGCCTCCGAGCGGATGTGGTCCTCGAATTCCCTCAAATCGAAAGGCTTGGTTTCATCCTCGCTGAACAGCGGGCAGTAGCTGCACTTGGCGTAGGGGCAAACGCCATGACCGTGGATAATCAGACTGCGTGACTCGCTCTCGGGTAAGACAATACTTTGGTTGTCTTTGTCAGTATTCAAGAGCTACTCCTTTTCGAAACCAATCGTATCGAGCAGGCCGCCGCGTGGGCGTTGGCGCACTCTGATTCAACTTCGCATTTCTTAGGTGAGAAGGATAGGAAGAAGGATTAATGGAGTCAAGCCATTGAACCGGCTCTATCCGTTCCCGTTAACATCGCCGTGGTGCTTCTTCAGGGTGAAGCGGAAGCTGCTTCCGACGCCTTTCTCCGATTCCACCCAGATTCGCCCTCCATGAACCTCCACGATCCGTTTAGCGATCGCCAGCCCAACTCCGCTGCCCTCTATGCCCTCCTGTGCCGAGCTGAAGAAGACTTCGAATATCTTACCCGTCAATGCGCCGTCAATGCCAACGCCGTTGTCTTCGACAGTAAACACATAGTAACCGTCATGTTCTTCACATGCTATTTTTATCAGCAACGGCCTCTTGGCATCGCGGTGTTTTATCGCATTATTGAGAAGATTATGGAAGAGGCGGGTCATCTGCTCTTCGTCCGCCCGCACTATAGGCAGCGTATCGATCTCGATTTCGACATCTTTGGTGCCTGAGCGTAATTTTTCCTCGAGGAAGACGCCGGAGATCAAGGGATTCAGTTTTATGTCCCTGAAGTCGGCTTTTCTGGTGCCTACGCGGCTCAACGCCAGCAGATCATCGATCATCTTTTCCATCCTGCTGAGGTTGACGATGATGCGTGTCATCAGGTGGCGATGCTCTTCGTCCTGTTCGCCCTCGTGCTTCGCTGCGAGCATTCTCAGCAGTCCGGACAGCGTAAAGAGTGGAGATTTCAGGTCGTGAGAAACGGTATAGACAAAACTCTCTAGCTCCAGATTCTTAGCGTGTATTCTGTCCCCGGCGAGCTTCTGATCGGTAACGTCGTCGCTGAAAAGGATGACCTTCTCCACTTCTCCCTCCGCATCGGAGATGGGGAAGAAGTTGTGAACATACCAGCGCTCCGCGCCGTAAACCTCGTGCAACATCGCTTCGGTACGCCTGTGTTCACCTTTCACGGCGCCGTTGAAGGCAATGAAAACTTCCTGGCTTCCAAGTTTTCTACTCCGTCCGACACTAACCGTCTCCACCAGCGAGTCCTGATCATCGATACCGACAAGCTTTTTGAAAGCGTTGTTGCAATCCCTGCAGTTTCCTGAAAGGTCAAAGATGGCGATGCTCACAGGCGATTTGTAAATGATCTGCTGGAGAAACCCTTCCGATTCGCGCAGCTCAGCAGTCCGCTCATCTACCATTTGCTCGAGCGATTCGTTGAGAGCCGTGATCTCGCGATTCAGTCGCTCGAGGGTCTCCGCCTTCTCCTTCGTTTGTTCCCGGCTTGCTTTCAGACGAGCCACCATGTCATTGAACGAGGTGGCGAGCATACCGAGCTCGTTCCTTATTTTTACATCTATTACGAGATCCAGGTCTCCGGCCGCCACCCGTTTAGTGCCGCGGATGAGTTCGTTGGCCGGAGTGAGAATTTTTCGCCTAGCCAGGAACCACGACGCAAACGTGGCCAGCATAATCAAGATGATGATCGCGCCGATTGCAATCGCGAATTGTATCAACGCACTGTTGAGGTTCTTACCGGTTTCAAGGCTTCTGTTGCCGGCGATCTCGTTAAGCACAGCCAGCCGGTTGCCAAGAGCGTCGGCGCGCGAGTCGAGTTGATGCATCAATTCCTCGGCTTCCTCACGAGCTCCCACTTCGACGGCGATAAAAACCCGCATCGCCAGGTTTTCAAAACTGAAGTGCTCGCTTTTAACGGCGTTCATCTGCTGAATCTCGCCTGTAGACTCGCTGCTTTTTTCCAGCTGGTAATATTGTCTGTAAATCTTGAAGCTCAGCTCGAGGAATTCGCTCTTGTCATCTTCGTTCCGGTTATCCAGATAGTGCCTTGTCAGGCGGTATTGCTGCAGCAGGTGACTGGTGATTTCAGAAGAGATGCGGCTTGTCGCCTCCGTGGATGAGATCACAGTCTGGAGGCGGCCCAAAAGAGTCAAGGTTTGCAGAATGGTGTAGATCAGCAGCGCACTCAGAGCCACAAGCAGCGTAGTCAGGCCGGCAATTATGGCTATTTTTATATAAGGTCTCATCTATCGCTTGCCGGCTCACTTGACTGCGCATCAGGGATAACCCGGCTCTCGAACACGGAAAGCACGTCGCCATGCTCGAGTATCGACACAGGGCGTCGGTTGTTCCCGCCGTGGGTAAATGAGATCGTGCCGGAGGCACCCTCGAACGGCTGCGTTTTAGTGCCGACGCCTACGATATACTCTCTTACCGATTCCCTTGTCGCTCCGGAATTCTTTATGGCTTCAGCCAGCAGGTTTACGGAGTCGTAAAACAGCGCGTCGTTGGGTTCCGGTTCGCGGCCGTATTTCTTCGAGAATGCCTCCATGAAGTTGATATTGGCAGTGCTTTGCAATAACGGGTTGTAGAATGTGGAGGAGAATACTCTGCTTTTTCCCCGAGTCGCCGCGATGGGGCCGCTCCAGTTGACGCTGAATGTAGTGTCGCTGGACAACACCGTGGCCGTGAAATCGGCTTCGTCGAAACGTCTGAGCATTGCGGTTATATCAGGGATTGTTCCGATAAAAAATATCTGCCTGATATCGGCATCGATTATCTGCTCGGATATCCTGGCAACAATCCCTGTGTCGTTCACCTCGAAGAAGGCAACATAGCTGATTTGCCCGCCTTTCTGCCGAAATTGGTTCATGAAGGCATTCACGAGCATCTTGCCGTAATCGTTATTGGTGAAAAGAACCGCGATGTCGTCGAATTGAAGCTTTTCTATTGCCACGTCGGCCAGAAATTTCCCGTGAAGCTCATCGTTGATGCTCAGCCTGAAGATCCAGGGGCCGACGTCGGTGATCAATGGATTACTACTCCCCGGAACGATGTTGACAACGCCGTTTCGGTTATAAACATGGGCCGCAGGCAGGCTCTCTGTGCTGTTTTCGTGCCCGACCACGGCGACGATTCTTGGATCTGTGGCCAATTCATCGGCTATCGCCACCGCCTGGTGGGCGATGGACTGCCCCTGCGGCGCGGAGGCAAAGATCACCCGCAACTCGGCACCGTTAATCCCGCCGGCGGTGTTTATCTGCTCGACCGCCAATTCTATGGCTAGTTTGGTTCCCGTGTTATCCACGGCTCCGATGTAGACTGCTTCGGGAGTTGGCTGGCATGCCTGAGCCGTTGCTAGCAGCAGGAGTGACAGCAGCACTCCCAGCTTGCCGACTTGGTTTCGGTAATTTCGCATCATCCTATTCAATTCCTGAAAAAGAATATAGCGGATACATCTCTTTAACAAGATAGGCGCTCTTGATAATGACAAATATGGAGAGAGCGACCTTGCCTCTAAGGTCGAGGTTGCAGCAGGGCAAGCCCAATCGCGGCCAAATCTCTTAATTTATTGAAGTTATGCGAATAATCGAGTTGCATCTCTGCCCCAAATATGGTATATATACTCATATTAACTACCACGTATGGGACGGAGTACGACGACACTTGATACCCCGGGCGTGGTTGGTGCCGCAGCAGAGAGGAAGGGCTAATGCGTCAGAAGAGTCAGACCAGTATATACTTGCCTTTTTTCCGCCTGAAGAAGCCGCCGTTCGCGATGACACCCGATCCGAGGTTTTTCTTCCAGAGCAAGACGCACCTGGATGCCCTGGCGGCGCTTGTTTACGGGATCAAGGAGCGCAAAGGCTTCATCATGCTCGCTGGCAATGTCGGTACCGGCAAGACCACCGTGCTGCGGACGCTGCTGGAGAACATAAGCCCCAACGTGGTCTTCTCCCATATCTTCAACACCGATGTCACCTACGTCGAGCTGCTGCAAATGATTTGCAGCGATTTCGGCTTGCCGATCACGGGCCGCAGCAAGGTTGAGCTGATAGAGGATCTCTTCTCGTTTCTGGTTGAGACGCGACTCGAGGGCAAGACGGCGCTGGTGGTTATCGACGAAGCGCAGAACCTCGCCCCGGAAGTGATGGAATCGATGCGCATGCTTTCCAACCTCGAGACGCCGCGCGACAAGCTGCTTCAGATTCTGCTTTGCGGCCAGCCGGAGCTCCAGAAGAAGCTCAAGTGCGAGGGACTGCGCCAGTTGGCCCAGAGGATTGTTGTCACCTGCGAACTGGCTCCCCTGACGCCCCGGGAAGTCGAGCGTTATATTTATCAGAGGCTTCAGATCAGCGGCGTCAGGGGCGACGAGTTGTTCCCGGAAGCGGTGGTCGGGCGAATTGCCCGCCTTTCCGGCGGGATCCCGCGGCTGGTCAACATCATCTGCGATGCCTGCCTGCTGCTTGCCTACGCCGAAGGCAAAAGGGAAGTGAGCGAGCGGGTCCTGGACGCCGCGGCGGAACAGTGCATCAGTCTCTCCCCCAGGGAGGGCGAACGGGAAACCGGGGAGTCGGAAGGCAGTGAAAGCGGAAGGAAGCGAGGTTCGTTCTTCCGCCGGTTCGTGCCCCAGTTCGGGCGGGTAGCAATGCTGCTGGTGATGATTTTGATGCTTATCGCGATGGGATTTCTCCAACTGGATCGAGGAAAAACCGATTCTGTCGATAGCGGGGGCGGCGCAAATAGTCAGCCTGTGATCACTGCGGAGCAAGCGATCACCGGACAGTGAACAGGCGCATGGCTCTGTGCTTGCCCTGAGGGTGGCGATTAGATATGGGAAAACTCTGGGACGCGCTGAAGAAGGCTGAGCGTGAAGGGCACAGCGATTATGTGTCCGAGTATGAGCAGACCTTCGAAGCCCCGCCGGAAGATTATGCCGGCGATTACGACCTCAACCTGACATCCAACATGTCGGAGGAGTACCGCAAGCTCTTTCACGTGATCAAGCGGATCGGCGAGGAGCAGAGGAAAGACCTGAGGCTGGTGCTGGTCACGGCTGCCGGCTTCGGCGAGGGAGTCACCACCGTGGCCGTCTCCCTGGCCGCCAACCTCGCCAGTGACAAGCGCGACAGCAAGGTCCTCCTGTTGGACCTCAATCTCCGCAATCCGGACGTGCATAGAATCTTCGACTTCATGCCGGCGCCGGGGATTGTCGATGCAGTTCTCGATTACGAGAAGAGAATGGAGTACTTCCGTGCGAGCCCGCTGCGGCTCGTGCCGAACCTGCACTTGATGACCGCGGGCAACACGGATCTGATTCAAACCAATCCCTCCGAAATTCTCGAGCACGAAAACCTGGGCAAATTCCTCAAGGAACTGAAGGGTTTCTACAAAACAGTGATAATCGATTGCGCGCCCATCTTCCCCTTCAGCGACGCGGTCAGCCTCGCTCCCATCATCGACGGCACGATTCTGGTGATAGACGCCCAGACGACCCGTTGGGAGGTGGCCGCGAAGGCGCGCGACCATCTGATGTTTGCCGACGCCAATGTACTCGGTGTGGTACTGAACAAGCGCAAGCTTGTGATACCGAAAGCCATATACAGGCGGTTGTAAACTGCACCGCCGGGAGTAGAGCCGTTGGAGAGCAAAGTGAAAGCAGGCATAGCGCCGAAAGCTGTTCTTTGTTTGTTTGTCATCGCCGCGCTCGTGCTCGCAAGCGCCTGTTCCAGCGGCAGGAAGCCGCCTGAAATCGAGGCTGCGGCGGAAGCGACCGGCGATTACGATCCCTTCGCCACGAGCCCGGCCGAAGAGGATTACCTGGTGAGGCCCGGCGACTCGATCAGAGTGCACTTCCTCTACAATCCCGAATTGGATCTCAACCCCACCACCGTTCGCTCCGACGGCAAGATCAGCTTGCCGGTTATCGGGGATTTGCTGGTCGCGGGCAAAACTTCATCCGATCTCAGCGTGGAAGTCAGGGAAGTCTACCTCAAGTACATCGAGGAAAGCGGTCACGGCAGGGTTCTGCGGGCCGGCGACGAGCTCCAGCTTCGCTTCACTTACAATCCCCAGCTCAATCAGCGCGCCTATGTCAGGCCGGACGGCCGGGTTTCTCTTTTGCTGCTGGGCGAGCTGGCAGCCGACGGCGTCGAATTCAGCGAATTTGAGAGAATGGTTAACAGCGGTTATGCGGACTTCATCAAGGAGCCGGAACTCTCGATCTACCTGCTCTCGACGGCCACCAAGAAGATCTACACCGAGGAGGGCGATATCACCGTGATGGTGGCCAGCAGCAGGCCGAAGGAAGTTTACGTCGGGGGCGAGGTCATGGAGCCGACTCTGATCGAGTTCCGCGACAGGCTGACACCGCTCCAGGCCGTGATGCGGGCCAAAGGCGTGAAAGAGACCGGCGACCTGGGGAGCGTGATTCTGGTGACCCGCGGCGAAGCAGGGGGAGCGGTTGCGGCCAGCATCAACCTTGCGGCTTATATGAAGAGCGGCAGGGAGGTGGCAAATATCTACCTCCGCGACGGGGACGTGGTGATCGTGCCCCGCAGCGGCATCGCGAAGCTCAACCTGATCGTCAAGCAGTACATCCGCGACGTCATGCCGTTGCAGTCGAGCTTCAATTTCAGCTATCTGCTCAACGACAACTGGCGTTGGCAATGATGAGGTTTTTCGTCAGCTTGGTTGTGATCCTCTTCTCTGCTGCCGGTGTCGCAGCTCAGGAGGCCGGCGGGGTGTGGCGGCCGCAACCGGGTGTGCGCAACATCTCCCGCTCGGATTTCGGTCTCGCGATGAACGGTGCTTCGATTGTCGATCTGGGTTTGGTGAGCGACGAGAGGATTGGTCTGGAGCAGGAAGACGATTCATTCGGAAGAGGGCCGAAGATCCTGATGTTCCGCACGCCGCGTCCCCTTTCGATGCGCGAGGGGCAGGCGGTCCGCTTTCGGGTGCTCACGGGGGAAATCGATGCGGTCAGCGTCAGGCCGGAGTCATATCCCGGCAAGGTCAAGTGGTCCTTCACGATTTCGGAAGTGATCGGGGCCGGAGGAAGACGAGTGCTCTACAGCGACGAGATTCCGATCGGAGGATCGCAGCACGTCTCCCTCGGCTGGTACTCGGAACTGGAGATCGAGGTGAGTCTCCTCGGCCGAGAGGTGCGCGCGGCCAGGCCGCTATGGATAGCAGTCGAACCGGCCGGAGTTTTCGAGAGCGGGACCGACCGCCCCCTCGACGAGCGCTCGAGCGAGCGGGAGCCCGGGAGCGCCGGCGAGCAACAATAAAGTAGGACAGGTGATATGGCGAACGTGATCAACGGCAGGCTGAACGGGGGGCGGGGTGGATATACGGCAAGGGATTTCTTCCACTCCATTTTCAAACGTTTCCATATCTTTATCGGCGTGCCGGTCATCATTATCGTGCTGATTGTCGCTCTCTCCCTGATCGTTCCCCCCGTGTACGAAGCAATGACCGATTTGAAGATCGACGACACGAACTACGAAAACATCGGGCTGAGCGAAGGGCAGTACCGAAGCACCGGCAACATGCTGATGCGTAAGGAACAGCAGATCAACTCCGAGGTGGAAGTTGCGCGCAGCCACGAGGTGCTGGAGAAGGTGGTCGATGAGCTCGGCTTGGTGCAGCGTTGGGTTCCTGCACAGCTCTCCGAGGAAGAAAGGCGGGCGGAGGCGGTTGCGATCCTGAGCGAAAATATTCACGTAGAGCCGTCACGTGATTCGTGGGTGATCACAATCAGTTTTCGCGGCAACGATCCGGCACTCGTGGCCGAGGTGGCTAACTCGGCAGCCCGGAATTACATTGAGCACAACATCGAGGTCAACACGCTGCCCCGGGCTGGCGAGTTCTATCAGGAGAGGATAGAGTTCGAGCGGAGCGAGCTGGAGAACCTGCAGGCCGATTTCCGCGAACTGAAGCAGGACGAAAATGTAGTCGCATACAAAGAGCAGGTGGATCAAAAGATCAGAAACCTCTCGGAATGGGATTCGAGGCTTACCGATGTTAAAAAGGAAATTCTCAGCAAGCAAGCCAAGATAAACAAGATCAACGACTTCCTTCGCGATAATCCGGATGTGCTCGTCCCGATTCCTGAAATAGCCGCGGCGAGGATTATCGAGGATCTTAATTACCGGATGATCAACCAGCGCCTGGAACTGGCCGCGCTGCTGGAGAAGTACACTGAGAAGCACCGCGACGTTGTCAATCTGAAGCTGCAGATCGAAGAGACGCGTAAAGAGCTTCGTGGCGAGGTCGGAAAGATCATCCAGCGCGAGCAGACGGAATTGAGGAAGCTGGAAGCCGAGCGCGATGCACTGGAGAGCTCGATCGAGAGAATCAAGACCGAGTTGATCAAGCTGCAGGAGGTCGAGGCCCCGTATACGAACCTCGAGGAGCAGATAAAGTCCAAGCAGGAGCTCATCAGGGATCTCGACCGCAAGTACAAGGACAGCCTCTACGCTGGCCAGACCGATACCAGGTTGAGCCGGGTGAAACAGATCAGCAAAGCCAGCGTGCCCACCACTCCCGTTTTCCCGAACCTCAGGTTCAACCTGCTGATCGGCGTCCCGATCGCCCTGCTCTTCGGCCTGGCGCTGGTGATCTTCCTCGACGCCGTCGACCGCACCTTCGCTAATCCGGAGCGGGTAGAGAGGGTTCTGGGCCTGCCCGTGCTCGCAACGATAAACAAATTCGATACGAAGAAACATCGACTGTTCCGTTAGCGACTCCGCGGTGCGGAAGAGAGCAACCCGGCAATGACAGACAAAAGCAGCGCATTACACAACGGCATTGCTCCCGGCTCCGATATGCGAACCAAGAAGCTTAATCCGCTGCTGTTCCTGCTGCTGCTCCTGCCGTTTATTTGCATCCCGGCCGCCTGGGTGGTTCTTGCCAGGCTGATGCCGTTGAAATGGTACGTCTTCGGCATCCTGGCCTTGATCGCGGCGGCGCTAATTGTGATCTTCCGCAACGACCGCCGTTTCAACCTCGTGCTGCTGGCCTTCACCATCGGCCTGCAATTGGACATTCATTTCACCACGGTCTATTCCGAGATCTACATGTCGAGCATCGGCTATTACATCAGCCTCGCTCTGATTCCTCTGCTGGCTCTTTACGGTCACTGGATATGGCGGGTGATGATGGGGCGGGAGAGCTTTAGATTCTCCCGCAGCCTTCTCTTACCGGTGGCAATCTTCGGGCTCTTCTGCGTGCTGAGCATCGCCCAGGCGCAATACCCGCAGCTCACTCAGTGGGAGCTTGTCTCGCTTGTCTATTGCCTCCTGTTTTTCTTCTACATGGTCGGCAATATTCATAACCGGGACGACCTCAATCTGATCGTCCTCGGCCTTGTGCTGAGCGTCGCGGTCCAGGCGGTTCTGGCGCTCATGCAGTTCGTAACCGGCTCCAGCCTCGGCCTCGGCTTCCTGGGAGAGGAGCAGCAGTTGATGACCGATGTCTCCGGCGCGTCCCAAGTCAGCAGGGCGTCCGGGACACTCGGCCATCCCAACAGCCTCGCGATGTACCTGGCGACACTGTTGCCCCTCGTATTGGGCGCGGCCCTGGTCGCCGCCTCGTGGTTGAGACGCTTCCTGCTGACAGGCGTCTTCTTATTGGGGGTGGCGGCGATGGTCGCCACGCTTTCGCGCGGCGGGATGCTTGTCGGCGCGGCAACTATATTTATCTTCATCGTTGTCTGGGCCAAACGTGCCGGCAAGCTGGGGATCGTCAGCAGCGTGATGTTGACCGGTGTCGCGGTGGCGGCTTTGCTGCTGGTCATGCTGGAGAATCCGATTAAGTCGCGCTTCATCGAGGATCGCTACGAGACCGCCCACATTCGGCTGCCGCTGATGCGCGTCGCCTTCAACATGGTCGAACACAACCTCTGGCTCGGCGTGGGTTTGAACAATTACTCGCAGACCGCGGATAAGTACGACAACACTGTGGAACGCATCACCAGCGACTTTCCCCATCCCGTGCACAACATGTTTCTGCTGCTGCTTGCGGAGATCGGGATTTTCGGCTTCCTTGCCTTCCTCTGCGTTGTCTTCGGCGCGCTGAAGAAGGGCTGGGATGCTTCGAAGGCCCGGGACGGTGAATTGTCGGTTCTATCCCTGGGGCTGACTCTGGGGCTGCTCGCCATGCTGCTGCACGCATTCGTCGACTACTTCTATGTCTCGACGTACTTTACCTTCTGGTTTATTTCGGGCGCGATCGTCGGGCTGTGGCACATGAAGGGTGAATTGCTGAAGGGGACCGTGCTCAGTCGAACCGGTGCCCTTTTGGGATGACCACGACGCCGCCGCGGCTGACCGTGAAGTGCTTCCTGTCGCTTTCCAGGTCGTAGCCGATTTCCGTCCTCGCGGGTATCTTGACGTCCTTGTCGATGATAGCTTTGCGAATACGGCAGTGCCGTCCGATGTCGACGCCGTGAAAAAGAATCGAATCCTCTACCTGCGCATAGGAGTGAACGCGCACGTTTGGGCTGAGGATTGAGTGGCGCACTGTGCCGCCGCTGATGATGACTCCGGAGCTGACAAGGCTGTCTAACGCCATTCCCCTGCGGCCGCCCTTTTTCTCGTCGGCAAACACGGTTTTGGCCGGCGGGTAAGGCTTCATGAAGGTGCGGACCGGCCACGCAGTGTCGTAGAGGTTGAACACCGGGTCGACGTCGCACAAGTCCATGTTGGCTTGGTGATAGCTGTCGAGGTCGCCGATGTCGCGCCAGTAAGCCTCCACTTTCTGCTCTCTGTCGAGAAAGTCGAAGGCGAAGACGCGCTTGCCGCCCTTGATCATGGCGGGGATGATATTCTTGCCGAAGTCGTGCGCGGTGTCCCGTTTGGCGTCGGCCATCACCGCCCTGACCAACTCCTCCGTGGAGAACACGTAGATGCCCATGGAGACATTGGCCCTGTCTCCGTGGCCGGGTGAGGCCGGCGGTTCAGTGGGCTTCTCGAGAAAGTTGATGATCCGGCCGTCCTCGTTGGAGGCAACGACGCCGTAGTCTTTCGCCTTCTCCAGCGGAGCGCTGACGCAGGCGACTGTCAGGTCGGCGTTCTTCTCGATGTGGCGGGCGAGGAAACGCTCGTAGTTCATTTTGTAGACATGGTCGCCGGCGAGGATCAGCACGTAGTCAGGCTTGTCGTCGTCGAGCAGGAAGATGTTGTGGTAGATCGCGTCGGCCGTGCCGCGGTATAGCGAATCGGCCCCGCGCTGTTGCGGCGGGACGATATCGATGAATTCCCCCAACCTGAAGATATTCCAGCCGAGTGCCATATGGCTTTGCAGGGAATGGCTGCGGTACTGCGTCAGCAGGTGAATCTTGCGCAGGCCGGAGTTGAGGCAGTTGGAGAGCGTGAAATCGATGATACGGTAGATGCCGCCGAACACCACGGCAGGCTTTGCGCGGTCCTTGGTCAGCGGATAGAGGCGCTTGCCCTCCCCGCCGGCCAGTATCAGCGTAAGCGTTCTTTTCAGCGCGGTGATCAAGATTCATAACTCCCTGGATGATTACCCCGGTTTGTAATCATGGCATCACTCAAGAGGCCAGCCTCGCTTGTCCGGCTGGACCTCCTCGTCTGTGTCCTCGCCGGTTTCCACGCTCGCCAGGCCGTTCGCCTCCACCCGCGGTAAGCTTATCAGAAACGTCGTACCGCTGCCGACCCTGCTCTTGACGGTGATCGAGCCACCGTGAGTCTTCACGATGTTGTGCACAATCGAAAGGCCGAGCCCCGTGCCGCTTGACCGCGTTGTGAAGAATGGCTCGAAGATTTTCTCGAGTTGATCTTTGGGAATGCCTTTCCCCGTGTCCCTGACGGCAATGCGGATAGTGGAGCCCGATATTTTTGACGATATGGTCAGCTTGCCGCCGGGGCTCATTGCCCTGCGCGCATTGTTTATCAGGTTGAGCAGCATGTGCCTGATGAGATGTGGATCGAGCCAGGCCTTGCTCACGATGCGGTCGAGCCTGGTGACGATTCGCAAGCCGTCATCAGCGAACTCCGGCTCGACGATGGCGATCGCTTGCTGGATGACGTCGCGAAGTGAGACCGACTGGAATTTCGCCTTCATCGGCTTTGCGAAGTTGAGCAGGTTGGAGACCACCTTTTCTAGCCGCGAAACCTCTTCGGCAATGATCTTGAGGTAGGGGAGGTCGGGGTCGCCGTCTCTCTTGTCTTCACAGAGTGAGCGCGCGAAGCCGCCGATTGATACGAGCGGATTGCGGATCTCGTGGGCGACACTGGCGGCCATCTCCCCGAGTGCTCCGAGCTGCTGGAGCTTGGCCAGGCGGGTCCGGTGTTCCTGCAGCAATTCGTTGGAACGCTTCAACGATTCGACCTTCGTCTCCAACTCCTCGTAGAGACGCATGTTCTCGAGGTTGCCCTGAGCGGCCAGGGTCATCAGATGGAGGAAGCGCAGGTCGCCGTCGCTGATCGGTTTTCCGGTGACGAAATTATCGACCAGCAGGAGGCCTGTCGGTCGGCTCGCGACAAACAGGGGCGCGGCCGCGAAGGATTCGATGCCGACGGTCTCCAGGGTCTTGCGCTCCGCTTCGGCGGGATTCTGCGCCATGCTCATCATCGTCGGGATACCATCGTCGAAAACCCGGCAAAAGAAGCTCTCGCCGTCACAAGGCAGTGAGATCCGGCGAATCCGCCGGTTTAGTTCGGTTTCCTGGAGCGCCTCCACCTTGCTGAAATCCAGAAGCAGGCGGGCGAACTCCTCGCTGCCGTGCTGCATGCCCTTCCAGATCCGATCCGCCTCTTCAGGTGTGGCCGGGCCGATGGCCGTCGTGCCATGCAGTTGCTTGCCGTCGTCATCAAGCAAAAACAACAGGGCCCGGTTGAAGCCCAGCCCCTGCTCGGCGGTGACGCCCGTGAGATAAACATAGGCCAGCTGGGACAAGTTCTTGCAGAACTTGAACGCATCGCTGATGCTTTTCAGGATCGAGAGTGTGAGCACCTTCTCCCTCAGCGCGCGCTCCGCTCGGATGCGCTTGATAAAATGGCCGAGGTTCTCGCTCAGGATGCGCAGTAGTGTTTCCTCATCTCTGATAAGCGGGTCTTCGCTGCGATGGTAGACATTGAGATAGCCGATGGCTTCGCTTTCGACGAAAATCGGAGAGTAGATGGCGCTTTTGAGGCCAAGCTCCTTGAGGAAGCCGAGATGCGGAGAATCCTCGGTGATAATCAAAGTGTTTGGCTCGACCGGGTCGGGTTTTGAGATGAGCCGGCGGGCCAAATCCTCCCCCTCTCCGAAGAAGGCCCTAAGGCGGAACGGGCCGCCCTCTGCGTCTCTTAGCGAGAGGATCGCCACGGTGTCGCGAAAACCGAGACCGCAGACTATCGTGGAGACGACTCGCGGATAGAGCTGGTCGCCCTCAGTGCAGACGTTAAAATCGACGCTGAGCTTGTTGAGGACGCTGAGCTCCCGCACCTTTTCCTGCAACCTGCGGTTGATCGCCTGGATCTTCTTTGCCGTCTTCTGCTCTTCAGTGATGTCCTGCAGGGTTTCGACGACATGAGTCACCAAGCCATCGGCGTCCTTGACAGGGTAAAAGTTGAGCAGCAGGCTGAGTTCATCGCCGTTCGGTTTAGTCAAATGCACGACTTTGTGCGATTCCAAACCCTGCTCGAATATGCGGGCGGTGTCGTCTTTCGGCAGAAGCTCCAGCAGGGGGGCGGGCAGGATGCTGAAATGTTCGCCGAGCAGTGATTCGCGCTTCAGTCCCAGGAGGTGCATCGCGAAATCGTTGACGTGAGTGATGTTCAGCGCAGGGTCGAGGACGATTATGCCCTCTCCGATATCATTGAGAATCGAATTGAAAAGTTCGTGAGAGAGGAAGCTGATATCGAAGGTTCGCGCTCCGCTGGTAATGTCCTGCAACTGGATGACTGCGCCCTCGGGCCAGTTCGATGAGCTGAAATCCCTCGGGACGAACAGGATCTGGCGCGGATCGCTGCCGGCGAGGAACCGCAGCGATACCGACTCGCTCCGCCCCGAGTTGAGGCAGCGCTCCATGATGCCGGTGATTGTGTCGCGGTACGCCGGCGCGAGATGGCCGGCGATGTCGGTGCCCAGGGCCTCCCGGGCCGGAACGCTCAGGAGACCGTCGGTCTCGCCCTTGATCTTGACGATCTTCCTGTCGCCGTCGATGTAGACAGAGGCCTTGGATCGCTCGAGCAGGACATCCAGTATGCTCTTTTTCACGGCTCGAAATTTCCGGTCGTTCGATTCCGGAGCGGCTTCAGGGCCCCGGCGATTCGCAGCGGCTCGAGAACGGGCTGCCGTGCGGTCGGGATTGGGAGCTTACTCCTGCCCGCCGTAACGCTCAGCCAGGATTTCACGCACTCTGTTCCTCAACTCACCCATATCGGACGACTTCACAACGTAAGCATCCGCCGCCCACGTCGTGAAATTGTCCTGATAGGAGGCATAGGCGGTATTGAGAATCACTGGCGTCTTGTTGTCGATGCTCAGCATCTTGCTCATCGTCTCGACGCCGTCGAGACCGGGCATCTTGATATCGAGGATCACGAGATGGGGCGCAGCCTCCTGGAACTTCCTGAGCGCCTCTTCTCCCGATTTGGCCAGGATCACCTCGTAGCCCTCCTTCTCGAACTCCTTCTTGTAAAGGAGTCTCAGGTTCTGTTCATCGTCCACTATCAGTATCTTGTACATCATCTCTCCCCCACATTCACCGAGCGGTTTCCAGCACGGCCCGGTTGTAGAGTTTGAGGTATTTCTCGGCTGAAGACTTCCAGGAGAAGTCTGCAGTCATTGCGTTGCCGATCAGGGCTTTCCATGATTTACCGTCGGCGAACAGGCGAACGGCCCGCTGCACGGCTCCAAACAAAGCGTGCCCGGAGTACTCCTTGAACGAGAAGCCAGTCCCCCTGCCGCTCTCGGGGTTGTAATCCGCTATCGTGTCGGCAAGACCGCCGGTCGCCCGTACGACGGGAATGGTTCCGTAGCGCAGGCTGTAGAGTTGGTTCAGGCCGCAGGGTTCGTAGCGGCTGGGCATCAGGAACATGTCGCTGCCGGCCTCGATCAGGTGGGCCAGGGCGTTGTCGAACGCCAGGCTGACGCCCAGCTTTTCCGGGTACTTCGCCGCGGCCGCTTCGAACAACTCGTGGTACTTGCGCACGCCGGTGCCGAGCACGACCATCTGGATATCCTGCTCCATGAGCCTATCGAGGCTCTCCTCCAGGATATCGAAGCCTTTCTGGTCGGCCAGGCGGCTGATGATGCCGATCAACGGCACCCGCCCTTTCCTTTGCGGCAAGTTGTAATGTTTCAAAAGCTCCTGCTTATTGAGCTCCTTGCCCTTAAGATCGGCAGCCGAGAATTGATGCGGGATGAGGCTGTCGATCTCCGGATTCCAGACCGAGTAGTCGATGCCGTTGATGATGCCCGAGAGGTCGGAGGCCCGCGAGCGGAGAACGCCCTCCAGCCCCGCTCCGAACTCGGCGTCACTCTGTATCTCGCGCGCGTAGGTCGGGCTGACGGTGTTGATCAGCGTGGCATAGACGATACCGACCTTCATCATGTTGACCTTGCCGTAGAACTCGAACGGCGACATCGGGTAGAACTTTTCGAGCGGGATCTCGGCTACCGGCATGATCTCCAGCGGCACGACGCCCTGGTAGGCGAGGTTGTGGATGCTGAAGAGGGTTGCCTCGAGTTCTCTCAATTCGCCGCGGCGGCTGCGGACGTAGTAGGGGATCAGCCCGGTGTGGAAGTCGTTGCAGTGGATCACCTCGGGAGTCCAGTTGAGATGCCGCAGCAATTCGATCACCGCCTTCTGGAAGAAGATGAAGCGGAAGGCGTTGTCGCTGTAACCCTCGCCGGTTTCGGGATCGTTGTAGACGCCCTTGCGGTCGAAGAAGCGGCCGTTGGCGATCATGTAGACCGGCACGTCGCTGCCGGGAATCTTGGTTGCGTAGACCGCGGCCGTCTCCGTGTCCGGCCCCATGGGGATTTCGAGGGGCGGGATCGACTCCAGGGATTTTATCCCGAACTTGTCGCGGTCGATGCCTCCGTAAAGCGGCATGACGGCGCGGATGTCCACTCCCACCTCGGCCAGCGCTTTGGGCAGCGCTCCCGCAACATCGGCGAGCCCGCCTTCCTTGGCGAACGGCACGATCTCGGCGCTCGCCAGAAGAACCCGGCGTTGCTTATCTGCAGTTGTGCTCGTCATCTCTGTTCTCCTGTTATTGGTCAGGGTTTAGCGGCTCGGACCAATTCTCGAGGTTTATCTCGAATATCGAGTTCGTAGTCCTACATTCCCGCAGGAAAGCCATGTCGGTTTCCGGCACGCTTTCTCCCTCGAGCGCCAGGCCGGCGATCGAGTGCAGTCGCTTAAAGTTGGAGTAGTGGCGATCGACGCGCGCCTCCGCGTAATCGCGGGCGCTCCAGGTGCTGATCAGGAACTGCCAGTCGGAGCTCTCCAGCAGCAGCAGCTCACGCGCCATCTGCTCAACGATCTCGCGCGCAAGGCCCTCCCGGTCGCCCAACCGGAGGGCGGTTTCGACCATCGCCTTTTCGGCTTCGTAGATGTGGCGCCAGGTCCAGTCGTTCCAGTCGTTGAGCCAGATGTAATGGAAGCCGCCTTCGCCCCAAGATCCCTCCGGAATGTCGACCACGTGGTGCGGCGGAATGGCCTCCATCGCCGCCGATGCGGTGACCTGTTTGACGTCTGGATTGGAATCGAACTTGCGGATCACCGCTTCCAGCCAGCGCGGCCCCTCGAACCACCAGTGTCCGAACAGCTCGCCGTCGTAAGGGCTGCAGACAACTCCCGGAGTTCCGTCGGGGCCTTGGTTTTCGGAGAGCAGATCCGTCGCGAGCCGGACGAAGTGGTCGCTCTGCTCGTCGATGATGCCCTCGATTCTCTCCGGCTCGTAGACTTGCTTGTCGGCCAGATCGCTCTTGGCGCTGGTGACGCGCCAGTAGCGGTGGCCGCCCGGGAAGTGCTTCTTGTGGAAATCGAGGTAATGGCCGTTCCCGGGGTAACCGTGATCGCCGCTCCAGACCTGGAGGGTTGTGCGCGGATCGCGCGTGAAGACAGCTACCGGTTTATCACCACCGGTCGAGCTGGCGTAGTAGATTCCATAGGGTGTCTTGGTGGCGTCGAGCTCGCGCGGCGTGTATTCCTTCTCGAACTGTTTCCAGAGCTGCTGCAGGGCTTCGAAGCGTTCGAGGTAAACGCCGATCGCCTTGCCCCCCTGCAGCAGGTGGGTGTCGATGAAGAAGTACTTGATGCCGGCGTCGTGCAGGAATTCCTCAACTCCCGCGCGCAGAACCGGCTCGGTGTCGTCGCCATCGACCGGTGGGCGCCAGGCGTAGCGCGGGCGGTAGGCGCACTCGGGCAGCCAGATGCCCTTGGGATCGCGGCCGTAGTGGCGCCTGTAGCTCTCAACGCCGGTGTTAATCTGCGCGCGGACGCATTCGTCGAGACCGATCAACGGCAGATAGCCGTGGGTAGCGGCGCAGGTGATGATCTCGATGCAGCCGTCGTCCTGCAGCGCGCGCAGGCGGGCGATGAGGTCGCACCCAAAGCGGTCGTTGAACAGGCTCCTGATCTTCTCGTAGTAAGCCCTCCAGTTTTCCGCCAGGCTTCTTTTACGCTCGTTACCCATTCTGGAGAAGGAAGCCGCGTTCTCCGCGGCGGCCTCGATCTTCTGCTGCAGGTAAGAATCGAATCCCTGCTTGAAGCGCTCGTCGGCGAGCTGCTCGGTGAGCACCGGGGTCACGCCCACGGTGATGCCGGCCTTGATGCCCTCCGACTGCAGCCTTTCTAACATCTCGACCAGCGGTACGTAGGTCTCGGCGGCCGCCTCGTTGAGCCAGTCCATGCCGTGGGGCCACATGCCGTGGCCGATGACATAGGGCAGGTGGTTGTGCAATACGAGCGTGATGTATCCGTGGTTCATCAATACGTCCTCTCCTGTGCGCGGCGGCTCAGATGTCGACCTCTCTCAGGAACTTGGCTGCGTTCTCCGGCGGGACGGGGTTGATGTAAAACCCGGTGCCCCATTCGAAGCCGGCTGTTTTGGTGACCCGGGGAATGATCTCCAGGTGCCAATGCCAGTCATACTGAAGCGTTTCCCAATAGTTGGCTCTGCGCGGCTCGGTGTTGATGTTCGGCGCGGTGTGCAGCATGAAGTTGTAGGGCGGGTCGTCAAGAGCGACATTGAGCCGTGTCAGGGCTTCCTTCAGAGTATATGCCATGTGCTCGAGAAATTCGTCGCTGCTCTCGCCGAAGCGGTGCGCGTGGACGCGGGGCAAGACCATCATCTCGAAGGGGAAGCGCGAGGCGAAGGGGCAGTAGACGACGAAATGCTCGTTGGCCAGCACGATGCGTGAGCCGTCGGCAAGTTCCTGCTTCATCAAGTCGCAAAAAATGCAGCGCTCCTTGATGTGGTAGTAGGCTCTGGCCGATTCGAGCTCGAGAGCCACAATCTTGGGCGTGATCGGGGTGGCGATGATCTGGGTGTGCGGGTGCGCGAGCGAGGCGCCGGCCTCTGATCCGTGGTTCTTAAAAATCAGAATGTAGCGGAAACGCGTGTCCCGCATCAGATCGACGAGCCGCTCCCGATAGGTTTTGAGCACCAGCGCCAGGTGGTTCTCTTTCATCGTTGCAATGGTCTCGGTCAGCTCGGGCGTTTCGATCACCACCTCGTGCGCCCCCACGCCGTTCATCTTGTCGTAAAGCCCCACGCCCTCGCGATCGAGGTCGCCTTCGATCTTGAGAGCGGGGAACTTGTTTGAGACGACCCGTATCTTCCAGCCCGGCGTGTTCGGCTCGCTTCCTTTCTTCCGGATTGCGAAGACCTCGGGGGGGGTCTTGTCCTCGTTCCCGGGAGCGAAGGGGTCGAACGAGACTGATGTCACGCTTGCCTTCTCGTGAGTGAAATCCGTGGGTCTGCGGGCGCGGTCGGTGGCGATGATGATCCATCTGCGCTGGATCGGGTCGTGTCTCAGTTCTGGCATGTTGAAAACCTCAGTTAGTCCAGATATGAACCGGAATCCGGCTTTTCCGCCGAAAAGACGATCTTTATCTCCCGCACTGCGCCTGGATCAAGCGTGAGCCGCCAATGCGGCAAAATCACCGAGCTCTGATAGTTGAGCTCGAAACCGGTTTCCGATTGCGAGATCGTGTTGGACGGAAAATACCAGACATTCGCCGGTGAGTCCAGTTGCAGGCTCAACTTCATGCCTTTGCGGAGATCGAGTATTCCGAAATCCATGCATCCCTCGGCCGTCCCGGAATCGTCGAGGCGGCAGTCGGGAATTTCCTTGTCCGAAGCAAAATAGCTTATCTTCTCGTCGCCGCCGCTGAGCATCGAGAAGTTAAATTCCGGCGCGAATAGAAAATCGATGCCCCCGGAGCCGTGGCATCCGAGCCTGTAAGCGATGGTAAGCTCTGATCCCGACAGGGAGACTGTCTTCTCGATGGTCAGCGGATTGATCCCTTCCTCGCTGTAGAGCGCTCCTTCGCGCTTCAGCACGGCGGTGCCCACGATAACCTTGGATTCGTAGGGCTGGTTGATGAAGTCTCCCAGCTCGCGGAAAGTCCGATCCATCATCTGCTCGAGCGTCGTGCCTACGGGCAGGCAGTGATCCAGGAGGGAGTAACGATTGTGCCAGTCGTAGCGGAGGGCTGCTTTGAGCTCCTTGTTCGCATCCCTGGCGATGTCGTGGATGCTCGGCGTGTCGCTCTCTTCAACCTGGGCCGTAATCGGAGCATCGAAAGCGGAGTGGTAGCCCTCGCGGCGGCTGGCCAGAGTGTCGAGCAGGTTGAAATCGAGGGGGCGATAGTCGAGTTCGTATAGTGCCCCGCCATACAGAGGCGCCACCAAAGCGGTGAGCTCCTGGGAGCGGAGGATCAGCTCCTTGCCGCCGTCCATATTGATGTCCGCCTCGGCAACCGCAGGCAGAAGGCCGTCGGTGAATTCCGCTTCGTCCGCCGCCTTCTCGGTGCGTATCAGGTGAACATAGACGGCGTGGCGTAGATGGGGTAGGTAGAGCCCTCCGAAAATGCCGTGCCAATATGCGCAGTTGCACTGGGCGCGGTAGAGATCCATTGTGGCTGACTCAAGGTGAGCCTCAGCTTCCTCGTCGCCTTCGGCGTCGTGCTCCGTCCAGAGGCGCTCAACGCGCGCGCTGAGCGCGAGCATGCGCTTGTGCATGTTGTTCGACTCGGGATATTTGCTGAGGAAGTTGCGCCAGATTCCGCCGCGCAAGAAAGGCCGGTAGCGCTCGAGTTGCTCGCTGTCTCTGAGCTGGTGGACGATTGAGGCGAATTCCTCGGCCTTTTCAGCGGGCAGGGTCCATTCGCTCATCGAGAAGTAGGAGGCGGTCGGCAGGTAGATAATGCCTCTCGGGGGCATCTCCGCGAGAATATCGGTCGGGGTGGCCGTCTCGAGCCAGTCGGAATTCTCTTCTAAGGACGCGAAGAAACGCCTGAGCCATCCGTCCTTGTAGCTGAGGTCGCGCGTCCCGGGCCAAACCCCGAATTTTTCGCCGTCGTCCATCATTACAACAACGCTTTTCCCGCCCTCATATGCTCGGCGGAGATATTCGATCGTCTTCTCCGGCGGCTGGAACGGAATCGAGAAGCGCAGCGCCTCACTGATCGGGAAGATGGCAAGTGGCAGACCGTCGTTTTCTGTGACGTAATAACCGTCGATTTCATCTTCGGTGATGCTGGCGCACTTGAAATGGAAATCATCGAGCACCACGTAGCGCAGCCCGGCTGAGACAAGCGAATCGACAACCTGCGGTTCCCAAACCCTCTCGGTCATCCAGGCGCCCTGCGGCCGTATGCCGAAGCGGTCAAGCAAGTAGTAATTCATCATCTCGAGCTGGCCGAGGCGGTCGCGGTCGGGTATGGCTGCAAGCACCGGCTCGAAGAAGCCGCTGCCGAGCAGTTCGAGTTGTCCGCGACCGCTGAGCGCGCCCACCAGGTCGAGAAACTCCGGCTTATGCTGCTCGATCCACTCGATCAACGAGCCGCTGAAGTGTGCGCTCATCCTGATGCCGGGAAATTCGTCCAGCAGCCTGAAGAACGGCTCATAGGCGCCCTCGAGTGCGTCCTTGAAGACGAAGTCGAAGTTCCCGACTGGCTGGTGGCAGTGGCTGCCGAAAAGAAATTTCAGTTTTTTCATAGTCTTAGGTGGTCAAACCGTCCACATTTGAGATTCTAGGTCGTCTCCGGAGGCGCGTAGTTCGATGAGGCGGCCGCGCGGATGACGCTCGAGTTCATTGTCTCCATCTGCCAGCGACAGATAGAAGGCTAAGGTGTCTCCGCCGTTGATCAACGGCTGGGGCAATGCCATCTCCAGAATGCTGTCGAAGCCGTGGAGCAATTCCGCTGCCTCCTCCTCGCCGTCCCGCTTGAAGCACGGCGGCTTGCCGGAGCCGAATTTGTAGCTTATTTCGGCAGTTACGGGGGCAGTGATATAGACCCGTAAGGTCTTGCCGTCAAGAGGTTTCTTGCGGAAAGGCTCCCGGCCGTCGATACGGAGGTAGAAATTGGCTTTGTCGAAGCCGAAATACAGCGTTTTCAACAAAGATGAAGTCTGGTGCTGCATACCGGCTCCGCCCAGCGTGCTATAACATCCGGCGTTGACCCATTCCGAATAGCTGCTTTCACGGCCGTCAAGCTTGGGGGTGATATGTCGCAAGGGCGGAGTGATCTCCGAATCCATTTTGAGCTGCATTATCGGTTTCAGCAGGTAGTTGGGCGGCTCGATGTCCAGGTCCCGGTAGACATTGGAGACATGTTCCCTGAAGAGGACGTCGAATTCGGCGGCGAAGGCGGTCGAGTGGTCGTCGCCGTACCACCAGAACCAGTCGGAGCCCTCGGCAACCAGCATCTCACGCCAGGCAAGCTCGAGATCGTTCCCGGCTGCGGTTTCGTCCAGCTTGTCACGCGCCGGCGCGAGCACCTCCCAGCCGCGGTTCTTCTCGGGGTGGCCGATCCAGGTGGTCAGCGTGCCGTAGATCCATGAGCCGGCTGTCACGCGGTCGAGCCGCCGTTTCTCGATATCTTCGCGCTCCAACGCTTCGCTCGGGGTGATTGTCTCCAGCCATTCCGTCGCTTGCAGACGGGAAAACAGCTCTTCGAAGAATTGGCGGCCGTTGTCGGGATAGGCGGCCCAGGCATTCTCCCCGTCGAGGATCACCGAGACCACCGGAACGCGCCCCTCTTCGCCGCTTTCCGCGACCGCCTTCAGGCGCTTGAGAAAATCGTCCACGGCTTTTTCCGCGGGCCAACTTTGGTAGACGAATGCCGGGAGGTCCGAAAGCTCCGTGTCGCGGAAGAAGAGAGCCAACTCGCCTGCGGGAGTGGTGAGCACGTGTGGCGTATACAATTCCCGCGGGTGCAGTTCGCCCGGTTCGCGCCCGAGGCTGTTCGCGAGGACTGTGCGGTCGCTGCCGGCCCATCGGAGTCCCGCTGCTGCGATCAGTTCGCAGGCCTGCATGCTGACGCTGCCCTCGGACGGCCAGATGCCCTGAGGGGGCTCGCCGAACAATTGGATGTAGCTCCGGATGCCCTCCTTTATCTGCCGGGCGGCGTCATCGGGCCGGCGGAAGGATGTCTCCGGAAGCTGAAGCCCTGGCACCGCCTCGCGGGCCGATTCCAGGTCGCACAGCAGGGGAAGAATCGGGTGGAAATAGGGGCTGGTGGTGACCTCGCCGGCCCCGGAATCCCGCAACCGCTTGTAAGGCTCGAGCACTTCTCCGAGGAATTTGCGCTGGGCGTCGAGCAGCGAGAGCTTCTCTGCCTCGGTGAAGTTGCGTGCTTTCTTCAATAGCGACGCCACCGCAGGTTGCTCGCGTAACAACCAGCCGCTCCAAGCGAGGTTAAAGAGGACCTGGAGGTCGCGAAATTCCGCCGGTCCGAAACGCTTGAGCGCCTTGTCGTCCACTTCACGCGACTGGTCGCCCTTGAGCATCAGCAGCTCTCTGAAGCGGGGAACAGGCTTGATCTGCCGGTGGTTGAGCTGAAAGAAGTTTGAGAGGATGAACCGCTTATCCTCCTCCAGCAGCTCATCGGCCGGCATGCGCGACATGCGCTCGAAATGATCGGTCGCCCCGGATGCGTAATCCTGGATCTGCTCAACCAGCGAGGGAACCAGGTTGTAAGTGATTTTGATCCCCTCGTATTTCTGCTGCAGCGAAGGGATGTCGGCATAATTCCGCAGGGCGTGCAGCCTGACCCAGGGAAGCATGTACTCGCCGGTCCGCAGATTCTTGTAAAACGGCTGGTGCATGTGGAGATAGATGATCAGATAGCAACGCTTGCTCATGTTGCCTCCCTGGTTGTCACGCTGATTATACCCTCCTCGCTCTTCTCTTCAATCCCGCCTTGCTGTGGGTGGTATACTTAGGCGGACAGGTTTCCAGGTAAGGTAACTATGGCGGAATGGATTATTATCGGTTCCTTACTGGCGCTTGCCGTAGTCATGCTGGCGGTTTTGATCTGGCTCAGATTCCGCAGCAGCGTTCCCACGGCTGATGAAGCTGGAGGTCAATCCGCTTCGCAATACGGTGTCGAATACGAGTGGACCACCGGCTCGTCACCTGCCTTCAAGATATTCCTTGTTCTTGTCTTCGGCGCAATTCTTGTCGGATCCGTCGTCTTTTTTTTCATCGATGAAGCCGACTTCATGGATCTGCTGAAGACCGGAGGTGCAGCGATCGCGATGGTGGTCGGATTGCTGGGAGGTTTATTCAAAAAAAAGACATACCAGATGACCGGCGAAGGCCTCTACGGATTCCGGCAAGGCGGTAAGGAGCGCACCAGGATGTTCGCCTGGCCGGAGCTGCTGTGGTTCAAGCCGGGGAACAGCGGTTTCAAGTATTACCTCAGACAAAACATCTCCCAAGAAATTTCCTCGGGCGGCGTAAGCCTTTCAGTCGGCAAGAGCATCTATTGCGGCAAACACGCGACGCTTGTCAACAGCATCATCATGGCCCGCGGGATTCCCACCAGTCCTCCAATGAAGTGACCCACTTTCGCTTGCGTTGGCGCCCTGATTTGATATTATTCGCTTATACCAATTTATGTCTAACCGGAGGCAAGCCATGCTCTTCGATAACCTTGATGCGCTTTACAAGGCATCATCCAATTACTTTTCCATCACCGAGAACGGCATCACTAATCTTCAGAAAGGAGCGTTCGTCGAGCGCTTCGTTGACGACCTCGCCTATAACGCCGTCTTCAATCCCGACCGCGACGTCGTCGACGCCTGCCGCTGGCTGATCTGGCACGCGGCGCACGAGTGCGGCGCCTGGGCGGCTTCGATCAACGACTTCTATTTCGCCCGGGGCAGGGGGGAGTACGCCGACCTGACGGTCCCCGCGGTCAACCTCCGCGGCCTGACCTACGACGCGGCGCAGGCGATGTTCAACGTCATCAACCGCGAGAACATCGGCGCTTTCATCTTCGAGATCGCCCGCAGCGAGATCGGCTACACCGCCCAGCGTCCCGCCGAGTACGTCACCAGCGTGCTGGCCGCGGCGATCAAGAGCGGCTACGAGGGCCCCGTCTGCCTGCAGGGCGATCATTTCCAGTTCAAGGCCAAGGCCTACCTCGAGGTCCCCGAGCAGGAGCTCAACAACATCAAGGCGTTGGTGCTGGAAGCGATGGAAGCCGGTTTCTACAACATCGACATCGACGCCTCCACGCTCGTCGATCTCGACTATGCGACACTGGAGGAGCAGCAGAAGCTCAATTACGAGCTGACGTCGAAGATCACCGAATTCGTGCGCAGGCACGAGCCCGAGGGCGTGACGGTCAGCCTTGGCGGCGAGATCGGCGAGGTCGGCGGCAAGAACAGCACGGTCGAGGAGATGCAGGTCTTCATGTCGAAGCACCTGGAGACCCTGCACAGGATGAATCCCGCAGCCACGGGCATCAGCAAGATCAGCGTGCAGACCGGCACCAGCCACGGCGGCGTCGTCCTGCCCGACGGCTCGATCGCGGAAGTGGCGATCGACTTCGACACTTTGGAGAAGATCTCCAAGGCGGCCGTCAGGGATTTCGGCATCGCTGGCGCGGTGCAGCACGGCGCCTCAACGCTGCCCAAGGAAGCCTTCGACAAGTTCGCAGTGACCCAGACCTGCGAAATCCACCTTGCCACCGGCTTCCAGAACATCATCTACGATCACGGCAACTTCCCGGCCGAGCTGAAAGGCGAGGTCTACGGGTGGATAAACGCCAACCTCGCGGGCGAGCGCAAGGAGGGGCAAACCGATGAGCAGTTCTACTACAAAACCCGCAAGAAAGGTTTCGGCCCCTTCAAACAGAAGATGTGGGATATGCCGAAGGCGATCAAAGAGCCGATCCTCAGGGATTTGGAGGGTGAGTTCGCGACGATCTTCGGCAAGCTGGAGATTTTCGGCAGCAGGGAACTGATGGTCAGTAAAACGAAGGAAGTCTTCGTGCCCAAGGCAAAGCCGCTCTGCATGCGCTGAACCTGACGGCGTAAAACGAACTGAAGCCGCCGGTAACAATACATTGCCGGCGGCTTTTCGCGTTCGTGCGGATTTCGTTATTTATCCCCGAAGCTGATGCCGAGGGCGCGGGCTACCTTCACCATCTCACCGTCAGGATTGACCAGCTTGCTGCCGGAGATCGCCTTTGCGATCGGGACCGAAGTGATCTTGTCGCCCTCGATGCTGGCCATGTGGCCGAACTTGCCCTGGGCGATAAGGTCCACGGCGGCGCAGCCCATGCGGCTGGCCAGCACGCGGTCGAAAGCGTTGGGGCTGCCGCCGCGCTGGAGATGTCCGAGGACGACCACGCGCGTCTCCAGCCCGATGAATTGTTCTATGCCCTCCCTGACGCGGTAGCCGATGCCGCCAAGGCGCGGCATGCCGAAGCGCTCGTCGCCCTCCTCGAGCAACGTCGAGTCCTCATCGCCCTTCATCTTCGCGCCTTCAGCAACGACGACGATCGAGAAGTCACGCCCTTTGGCGCGGCGCTCGTGGATCTTCTTGGCGACGTTGTCAAAGGAGAAGGGGATCTCCGGTATGAGAATGACGTCGGCGCCGCCGGCGATGCCTGAATACAGCGCGATCCAGCCCGCTTCCCGGCCCATCACCTCGACGATCATCACGCGGTCGTGGCTCTCGGCGGTGCTGTGCAGCTTGTCGAGCGCCCAGGTGACGATGTCGACCGCGGTCTCGAAGCCGAAGGTGCGGTCGGTTGCCCGCAGGTCGTTGTCGATAGTCTTGGGCACTCCGACGACGGGGCAGTTGAGCTGGTGGAAGCGATGCGCGATGCGCATCGTGCCGTCGCCGCCGATCAGCATCAGCGCGTCAATCTTCATGTCGAGCATGCGCTGAATCACCAGCCCGGAGAGGTCGACGGCAACCAGCTTGCCCCCTCGCTCACTCGGGTAGGAGAAGGGGTTGCCGCGGTTGGAGGTGCCGAGCACTGTGCCCCCCTTGGCGAGGATGCCCTTGACGTTTTCCTCAGTGAGCTCGACATTACCCTCCCCGGTGATCAGCCCCTCGAAGCTCTCGCGGATGCCCAGTATGCGCCAGTCGTGCTCTCTCTTGATTTTGCGGACCGCCGCCCTGATGACCGTGTTCAATCCGGGAGCGTCACCGCCGCCAGTCGAGATCGCAATGGTCTTGATCTCAGATCTCTTGGATTTTGCCATTTACCCCTGTCCTTGTCGTAATTTATGAAGATATCCGCTCAATGCTATCACCGCGCGCCCGCGGCCTCAAGCGCGGTTGTTGGCCTCTTGCCCTCCGGGTTCTAAATTGATAGTGTGCGACACAAGCTAAACCGACAATTGAGCAACCTGGAGAAGCGGTAATGAGGACGAAGATAGCCATACTTACCGGCGGCGGCGACTGCGCAGGCCTCAACCCGGCGATCAAGTGGGTGACCAACACAGCGCTCGATCCCTTCGAGGAGGAGCGCCGAGGAGGGCGCTACGAGGTGATCGGTATCCGCGAGGGCTGGAAAGGCCTGGTGGAGTACGATCCCGACACTCCCGGGATGGATTCGCCCTGGATCGAGGAGCTTAGCGAGAAGAAAGTACGCAACTGGGACCGCGCCGGAGGCACGTGGCTGGGCTCTTCGCGGACCAATCCCTTCGATCCGAAGCAGGACCAATCGGAACGGCTGCGGCGGAACATCGAAGCGCTGGGCATCGACGTGATCGTAGCCATCGGCGGGGAGGACACGCTGGGCGTCGCCCACCGGCTCCACACGCTGGGCGTCAAGGTGGTAGGCATTCCCAAGACGATCGACAAGGACCTCGGCGGCACCGACTATTCTCTCGGCTTCCAGACAGCGCTGGAGATCATCACGCGAGAGATCGACATGCTGCGTACTACAGCGGGCAGCCACGGCCGCATTTTCGTGGTCGAGACGATGGGCCGCCACGCCGGCTGGCTGGCGTTGGAGGGCGGCATCGCAAGCGGCGCCTACATCATCCTGATTCCGGAATTCGATTTCGATGCCGACCGAGTGTGCGAGTTGCTCGTGCGCCGCAGGAACATGGGAGTGAGGTACTCCATCGTGGTGATAGCCGAAGGCGCGAAAGCCAGCGTTATGGACGAGGCGGTCTCGCAGAGTGACATCGGCATAGATTCGTTCGGCCACAAGACGCTCGGGGGCATCGGCAACTGGCTGCGGGCGCGGATCGTTGAGAAAACCGGCTTCGATATTCGCGCGGTCACGCTCAGCCACCTGCAACGCGGCGGGTTGCCTTGCGCCTACGACCGGCTGATGGGGCGCAACTTCGGCGTTGCCGCGGTCGACCTGATCGAGCAGGGCCTCTTCGGACAGATGGTCTCCTACAAGCAGGGCGCCATCACATCCGTCCCGCTCACCGATGCGGTTGATAAGCTGCACGTCGTGGATGTCGATGAGTACTACGATAAGGAGCGCTACAACGGTCGCCGCAAGGGCATTCTGACCACCAGCAGCCCGGGAGTCGTGGTCGAGGAGGAGCAGCAATAGCCCGGGGACTTGGTTTCCGGATGCGTTCTTGCGGAGGATGGGGGAGGGTAGTATTTTTAAGACAAAAAAGTTGTCTGCGCGCAAGACACAAAATAGAGCATTGCAGCGTTGGCAGAGCACAATATTAGGGTGTTACAAACCGGGACCTCATGGAAAGCTGCCTGCCAATATTTGTTGAAATACAAGGCATTATGTGCTAGTATTCATTTCTCTTCGGCGGCCCCTTTTGATAGATTTTTTCTAAAATCAGGAGAGGGCTGCTATGTGGCTCGCAGCACAAACGACCATACCCGATACTTCTGCAAGTTTGGTATTATTGCCGGCGCAGCACGACCGCATCCCTCGAGCTTTATCGTCAATTTATGCTGATACCTGCTGCTACACAATGTTGCATAATGAAACTAAGATTGCCGTATGCAACGATCAGATTCGAGCCCTGTTGGCGGGTTTTTGCCGCTATTTGTTGCAAATGAAGGACTTATGGATATCAGCAGCATCTGGTACGATTCTTGATAATAAAGGTAAGAGATAACATTAGGGCTCTAACTTTAGCGCAAGGACAACTTTTTCGAAGCAGGGAGTTATCGAGATGCGGAGTAAAACAACAAAAACCGTGGGTATTGGTTGGCTCACTGTCCTGACTTTTGTGGTCGGGTTGACCAGTCTCGCCGTGTTCGGAACGCCAGCTCAACATGCCGCAGTGAACAAACCTTACCCCGTGTTGCTGATCCATGGCTTGTCCAGCAATCCCGAGAGTTGGAAGAACCTGCCACAGTACCTTGAGAACCGCGGATTCACAACTTATGTGATGGATTTCAACGAGTGGGACTGGCTCGATTATGCCAAGACGAAGAAGAAAGATTTCGATGAGATTGCGGCGGTAATCGCCAGGCAGATCGCCCAGATCAAAGAGGAAACCGGCCGAGACAAGGTCAACATCATTGCGCACAGCATCGCTGGTATCGGTGTGCGCGCATATATGGCCGACTGGGGCAAGCGCATCGAGCCGCGCGGCAGGTTCTCCAACGACATCTCGCGCGTGATCTACCTCTCCACGCCCCATTACGGCGTAAATGTCAACGGCAACAAGCTCCGATTGCTGCTCAAGGAAACTGATTACGGCGAGTTCCTGTCGAATCCGTCAGCCATCATCAACGCGCTGGAGACGGGCAGTGAGGAACTCATTGAGCTGCACGACTGGTCCAGCGCCAACGGCCACAAGACGGGTGTCGAGGAGATCACCGTCGCCTCCAGCGGGGACCACGTGGTCAAGAGCTACTGTGCCAACCTCGACGGCGTGGCAGTGAATCCGCTGGCTCCCACCGTCCAGAATCCCAGTCGCCATATCAACCTCAAGCAGTTCGATCATGCCTACAGTGACTGGCTTGGCCGCTCGAACAGGACAATCATTGGCGTCGGTAATCCTTCCCACGCGGTTCTGGGCATCGCCAACAAGTTCTTCAACGGCGAGGATGGTTGGAAGAAGTATCAGACCGAGATCAAGAAGGAAAACACCATCGTCATGATGCGCATCAAGGGCGGCGGCGTAAATCCGAAGGGCTTGAATCTCGGCAACGTCAAGCTCAAGAAGGTGATGTCAAAGAAGCGCGCCAAGCGCGTCAAGATGGATCGGAATCCGGATTCGCAGGTTTTCTTTACGGTGGGCTTGAAGAGCGGGACGTTCGAGCTCGAACTTCCCTTCAAGGGACAGAGACAGACGTTCAAATTCATCATGGGCGTAGCAGGCGGCAGCGGCACGGTTGTCAATTTCGATCCCAGCAATCCACCTCCCGAGCCGGAGCCGGATAAACCGGATCCAGGCGAGAAGCCCGAAGCGCCCGCGGATGTTAAGGATTACGATACGCTGCGCCAGTTCGTCGAGTTCCGTTTCCCGAAGAAGGCTGTGGAATGGCTTAGCGGCTACGAAATGGCCGGCCTTGTGCGCAACGTGCGCGACACCTTGGCGGGCTCCTATAGCAACATAGGCAGGAACTTTGCGGAGGCAGAAAGCAGGGTTGACGTTTTCGAATTGATCAGCAACGATAAATATATCGACTTCGTCTCCGGCGCCGACTCGGACGGCATCCTGCTCAACAAGCTTCAATGGAATGAAGTAACGTTTACCGATCCCGATACCGGCGGCGGCGGTGGTGGCACCGGCGGTGGCGACACCGGCCCTCTCGCACTGTTGACAATCGCAGATTACAGAGCCGCCTTCGACGCCTGGGACTATTCCGGGAAGAATTTGTACTACACCAGCCTGTCAACGACATGCGGAAAGTTCAGGGATTTCCTGGCGGCCAAATACACCAACGCCGAGCGCGTCAACGACCAGTACGCGCGCCATCGCTACTCGACGAAGGATTGGTACAAGCACGCCGATGCCGTCGTGATCATTCGCGAGCAGATCAATCCCTCGTTCGATGTCATCGTCGATTTCTGCTACGGATCCTCGGAATCCGGATACCTGCGCTCGAAGCTGCAGTGCATCTGGCACGATGGTCCCTACTCGTGGTGGGTCGATAACGCTTTCCTGCTATAGGCTGATAACACACTCCCGCCGGCGCCATGAAGGTTTCCCGGCGGAGAAAGATAGATCCGTCGGCCGGGGGCGGCGTTCTCAAACGCCGCCCCCGGTTTTATGCAAAATCAGCCTTTCCGTATCTTTCCCACCAAGGGAGTTGCCTTCATTTCAGGCCCTCTCTAAAATGGAACGGAAATGGCGAAGCCGGACTTGCGCAGAACAAAGCAAGCGCATTCGCTTTTTAATCATCCTCAGGTAACACTCGTGTACTCGAGAGAAAATTTTGAATCGAAGAGATTTCGTTAAAAAATCCCTGTTGGCAATGGGCGCTTTCTACACGCTGGATGCCTGTTCTCCGGCCGAGGAAAAACCCGCGACGAAACTCTCTGAAATCGGGGTACTGCTCATCAAGGATCTCACCGCTGATGAAGAGGGGGATCTGCAGGCGCGCAACGTGGTATCGGCCATGGCTGAAAGCTACCCTCGCAGGCTTTACCAGGTGCTCGTGGCCGTCAACACGATGGCCGCCGAGCGTTTCGAACGCGGCTTTGTCGAACTCGGGCGGGAAGAAAGGCACTCGATCATCTCAGATATTTACGAGCAGAACGGCGCGTTGAAGCAGTTCTGCGCGGCGATGATAAAGGTCCACTATAACTACCCTTACCGCTGGCGCATCATCGGCTACAAACCTGTGGAGCACCGCTATCGCGGCGTCGAGGATCCCGAATTCGATTTCTATGATTCCCTTCCCACGCTGTTGGAGGTCTGACCTGGATGGATTACGAAGCTATTGTCATCGGCGGGGGCACCACCGGGTCGCTGATCGCGCATGAACTGGGCAAGCTCGGCCGGAAAGTGCTGGTAGTGGAGGCCGGCGGCAAGGCGCAGATGAAATGGCCGGTCAATCTCGCCGGCGACGGGGAAATTGAAGGTCCTGCTCATTTCCGCGAGTCGTTCCGGATGGAATCCGACCTGGGGACTCAGTATCACCTGGCGGTCAGGGGACTGGGCGGAGCCGGCCAGATATATGCCGGCTGGACCTACCGCTTCCATCCGAAAGACTTCCGCCTCAAAAGCACCTATGGCGTGGGCGAAGACTGGCCGTTGGCGTTTGAGGACCTGAAGCCGTTTTATCTAGAGGCGGAGAAACTCATCGGCATCGCGGGCGAGCAAGCGCCCAACATTCCCAGCACCGAGGCTCCCTACCCGATGCCGGCCTACGCGATCGATTACGCTTCACAAGTGTTTAACAGGAAGCTCAACGGGGAGTTGGTGTTTACCCCGGCGCCGCAGTCGAGGAACAAGGAGCCGTACGACGGTCGGCCAGCCTGCCGCGGTTACAGGATGTGCTGGGAGTGCCCGCTCGAAGCGAAATGGACGCCGCAGAATACCGTGATTCGCAAGTCGTACGAGTTAAAGAACGTCGAATACCTGATCCGATCGCCGATCGTCTTCATTGAGGTCGATTCGGACGGCTCGATCGACGGCATCCGCTGCCTCTCTTCCGGAGGCGAGCAGCGATTGAAAGCCAAGGTGTTTGTGCTCGCCTGCAACGGCATCGAGACGCCGCGCCTGATGCTGCACTGCAGCCAGCCGAACGCGCCCGCCGGCCTCGCCAACAGCAGTAAACTGGTCGGCAGGAACTACATGGGCCATCCCCATGTCGACTGGCTCGTCGATCTTGGCGAAAACGTCTACGGCGGCCGTGGGCCTTTGCACAGCTCGCACTGCACGCGCTTCGTCGATCACCCCGATCGGGCGAAATCATCGGCCACTAATCTCCATTACATCCAAGCGATGCTGCCCGAGATCAACATTAATCCAGACTTGTGGGGAGCAGCGATGATCCGCGCCGCCCAGGCCGATTCCGGGCAGGTGGTCCATCTGGGTATCGAATCCGAGATGCTCCCCGACGAACGCAGCTTCATCAGTCTCGACAGCGACGTCGACCGTTTTGGCATCCCGATTGTCCGCGTCCACTATTTCCTTACCGATTACGTCAGACGCGGTTTCGAGCGGATTGCCGGCATCCTTAGGGAGGCTGAGCGCCGCGGCGACATCAAGGGCTTCGAGCAACGCCCTCCGGAGCACGACGGCGGCCATTGGATGGGTGCCACGCGAATGGGGACAAGCCGCGAGACCTCCGTGACCGACAGCTTCGGCCGCACTTGGGACCATCCTAATCTGTTCATCGCCGGGGCTTCGCTTTATCCCACTTCCACACCGTTCAACCCTCTTGAAACCTCGGTGGCTCTGGCACTGCGCGCAGTTCCGGAAATCGAGGCCTCGTTGAAAGATTAGAAGAGCTATGGGCAGACGCAAGATCTTCAAGCTCGGTTATCTGACGGCGATCCTGCTGACGCTGGCGGTGCTTGTGATCTTCAATTACGTAGACACAGCGACCACCAGCTCGGGGTATTGCCTCTCCTGCCACGAGATGAATACCGCCATCGGGGAAGGGTGGCGCAATTCGCGGCATTTCACCAACGCCCTCGGCGTGGTGGCGGAGTGCAGCGATTGCCACGTGAATCCCGGGGTTGTCGGATTCATCACCTCGAAAGCCTGGCCGGCGGTGAGGGATCATTACGTCCATTTCCTCGGCGAGGCCGATCCGGGCAGGATGGACTGGCAGGGCTTGCGCACCCGCGCGCGGATGACAATAAACGACGATGCCTGCAAACGCTGCCATGACAAACTGACGGATTCGCTGATATCCAAAGCCGCTATGGAGGCTCATTCGGCCGCCGAGAAAGCCCGAGAGCAGGAATTTAAAAGCTGTCTAGCCTGTCATGTTGAGCCGATGCACCCGGCAATGCCCGCCTGGAACAACGAAGCCGGCCTGACCTTGATGTTCTCGCGCATAGAGGTGGAGAGCCACGACCTGCCGGACGACTCTTATGTCATCGTTGACGACGGCGTTTATGACGTTACCGAATTTCGCAAATACCATTCCGGAGGCGGTTGGTGCTTCGCCGCCGGGCAGGACAACACCGACACCTGCCGCAGTTGCCATGCCGGCCCCCAAGGCCAGGACAAGGCAGCCTACCTTGATTCCTACGGCGCGCCGCAAGACTACAGGCAGCTCGTTTATAAGCAACCAAAGATGCGCGTCGGCACGCTGATCGACACCGACCATGCATACAGTCCTTACTTCGTCGAACCGATGGGCCTGAAGCCTCTCAAGCCGGTACTGGATCGCTTCGGTCTCGTTGACGATCTCGGAATCACCGCGCGCTACACTGTCGGCAAGCATGGAGCCTTAAGGGACAAGGTCGAGTAGACGTCCCAGTCAGCCGCCTGCCCGGGATAGCTGCCCGACGAAGCACAAGCAGCATAGAGCGTCTGATTGTCGGCGGTCATTTGTTCGTGCTCTCCCCTGATAAAAAGAAACCGGTTGGTTGCAATATTCCACAACCAAGGCAAGCCGCCGGCGCAGGCTGTAAATAACCGGCCGGATAAAGAAAACCGCCGCCAGGGTAGCCCGGGCGGCGGTTATTGTTTCGAAACCGGTCCGACTTAATCGTTGATGTTGTAAATCACAAAGTTGCTGAGGATCATTCCGGTGGGATTGTTGTACTTGGCGTCGTGGTAGCGCCCGCCGAAGGAGATAACCGGATCGGGGTTGTAGTATGGGGCGCTCTTGGTGATCTCGGGTTCTGCCCTCCAGGGGTTGACCAGTTCGCCGTCGACCCAGACATCGATGCGGGCACCGCCGGTATCCCGGGTCCACTGCATCAGCTTGATGTGGTGTTTCTCGCCCCAGTTCCAGAGCTTGATGGATTTCGCTTCGATCGTCTCAGCACCCAGATCTTCACGGTTGTAGGCGCCGTCCCTGTCCTTGTCGACCATGAAATGGATGTTGATACAACCGGGGCCGGCCAGGTAGCGTGTGCCTCTGAAGATGAACTCAAGGCGCCCGCCGTTCCATCGCCAGTCATCCTGACGGCCGCTGGCGTTGTAGAGGGAGAACACGATGCCCTTGTTGTAGGTGCCCATATCGAAGTTCTCCGCATCGAATTCGATCACGAAACCGTTGGTATCCAATTTATCAAGCGGGAACCATGATTCTTCCGAGCCCATCGACGCTACAAACTGCATCTGTTCGCGGAAGAAGATGCCCTGGGCTGGTCCCAGGTACTTCTGGCCGCCCTCGTAGAGCTTGTGTTCGACCGGGTTGTAAGCGAAGCTGCCGAGGCCGCTGAAATCGACTTCGATATCTTCCTCAAGTTTAGTCTTCTTGGAGTTGTTGATCGTCAAAGTGTAGGTCCCGGGAGTGAGATCCGAGAAAACGAAGGTCTGCGTTGAACTGTTGAAATAGCCGGCCTTAATATCGCCTCTCTTGGGCGCGCTGACCGACTCTTCGCCCTTGTTTTTCTTCTTGAGTAGGAGAGTCACATCATCGATGTCGATGTCCTTGTATCCCGGCTTCTTCTGGTACTGGACCATTACGATGCCTTCCTCGGGGATATTCTTGAAGCCGATCTTGCGCCAGTTACGGCCGTTGTCGAGGAAGCTGGCAATCGCCAGGAAATTCTCGTCGGTAAGGGACTCGACGTACGCCAGGGAGTTCAATTTGTCCACGGCACTGCTGGGGTGAACGCTGTGCGAATAGTTGCCATATTGACCCTGAAAGACGCTGAAGTGGTTGAAGTTCACCGTTTCGCCCTTCTTCATGAAGGCATTGAGGAGGCCGAATTCCTCGGCGACGATCTCGTCATCGCGGCTGATAAAAGTGACGGCGTCGATGTAGTCCCCATCTTCGCGCTCGCGATACATATTGAATGCACGAAGCTTCTCGTCCATATCAAACAGCATCTCACTGCCCGGCTGCAGGACACTCAGCATCGCCGACTCATTGGTGAACGCGCCGTAATCCGTATCCTCCACCAGATCCTTCAAAACCGAGGGATCGGCTGTAGAGCCGTAAAACGGCGTCTGTAGGTAGCAGACCTTCGCAACGTTATCGTCAAAGTACCCCTTCTTCTTCGCGAACTCCTCGCCATAGTTGAGCAGATAGGCCTGCACGATCAGGCCGCCGAAGGAGTGTGCCACGATGTGCAATTTGTCGGTTTCGTACTTGTCGAGGACCTTGCGGATCTCCATGCCGAGGACTGCTGACATGACGCCGAGGAAATCCTGATTCTTGTGATTGACAAGTTTGTTCTGTTTCGAGTAGGCGTTGAAATCCATCACCTCGACGTCGAAATAGTACTTTTCCAGATACTCTTCCAGCTTTCCGAATGCCTCTTCCCCAGGCCCCTCGCCAAGGCCATGGACGAGCAGCACAGGGTACTCGAGCTCGTCCGCGGGCACGACCTTGGTATCCTTTTCCATCGTTGCCGGGCTTAGGAAGAAGAGCGTAATCGCTGCAACTGCCATCGCCGCTAACGCTGTCGTTCTCAGAAGTGCCTTCATTTGGGTTACTCCCCTTGGTTATTAGGATTTGGTTGAACCAGTACTCTCCGATACTCCAACCCGTATATTTAGTAGTCGCAATCGTACCCTATTTGAGCGATTGTGTCAAGCAGGGCCACAGCGAGAATGCATTGTACACCGGTAGTTTACGAGCTTTTAGCACGAACAATTCCCCGTTGCCAATCCCGGGCGAAAAATAACGAGCATTTATGCCGGAAGGTCTCATATCTTAAGCGAAAACGGTTTTTTACGCGTTGATTGATTATCAAAGGCACACTGGTGGGAGCATTCGGATGGAATAGCCACTCAGAACATCCCGTAGCCGTCTATGAGAAAACACGAGGAAAGGAACGGGCCATGCTCGAAACAGGTATGAAAGCTCCTGACTTTTCGCTGCCGAATCAGGACGGCGAGACTGTGAACCTCTCCGATTTTGGCGGCAAGAAGGTTGTCTTGTACTTCTATCCAAAGGACGACACACCGGGCTGCACCACGGAAGCCTGCGAATTCCGAGACAATATAACCGATTTCGAGAATATCGATGCGGTGGTGCTCGGCGTAAGCAGCGACTCTGTCAAGTCGCACTCCAGATTCCGCGACAAGTATTCGCTGCCGTTCCACCTCCTGGCCGACACGGAGAAGCAAGTCCATAAGGCCTTTGGAACCTGGGTCGAGAAGAAAATGTACGGCAGGGCTTATTTCGGCACCCAGCGAGCCACTTTCGTGATCGACGGCGAGGGGATAATCCGTCACGTGTTCCCCAAGGTGAAACCGAAGGGGCACTCGGAGGAGGTCAAGAGCGTGCTCGCCTTGATCTGACCGCTTCGGAATGAGAGCCGTTTGCGCGCCGGCATAGTGCGTTTCTCGCTATTTATTGGGTAAACGGGGGAAATTTTGAGACATTGTTATTCAGATTACTTGGGCCTGGTTTCTTTGGGATGATAATATATGGGTATTGTGTACATTCATTAGGACATCGGCGCACTGCTTAATTCACGCCGGAGGCGGGACTGAAATGGCTAAGAAAATCTCCCTTTTATCATTCGTTCTCCTTGTCTGCGCGGTTTTGATTTTTGGTGCCCTTGCC
>Ga0307378_10000436_pt1 | contig 73331 bp, 70 predicted proteins | sample UN1MG_FD_202238 | JGI IMG/M metagenome (GOLD analysis project Ga0307378, IMG submission 202238) | Soil microbial communities from Risofladan, Vaasa, Finland - UN-1 | ecosystem: Environmental > Terrestrial > Soil > Coastal area > Acid sulfate soil | place: Finland: Risofladan, Vaasa | collected... | reverse complement strand
ACTGGCTGGGGGCTTACCTGGACGGCGAGTTGCGCGGACTCCGCTTGCGCTGGGTGGAGTCGCACTTGAAGGAGTGTGCCGTATGCCACAGCGAGCTGGAGGCCCTGGCGCGGTTGAGGACGCTGCTCCTGGAGAGCCCGGCCATGGAGGCTGCCACTCCGCCCGAACGATTCGTGGCCCAGGTGGCGCTCAGGCTGCCGCGCCGGCAGGAGCAACCACCGGCACAAAGGGCGCTGGAGTTGAGCTGGAGAATGGTGCCTATCGGTCTGCTATTCGCCTTGGCCTTCGTGCAGACCGCGTTCACCATCGCTGGTGTGTTGCAGTTGGCTCTATCCATGGGGCTGGGAGGCGAAGTGGGCACGCTCTTGTTCCCGGGGGCAGGTGCAGGCTTATCGGTCCCAGACGTGTTCAGTCTCTCACAGGCGAGTCTGGCGGGTGCGCTCGGGGCGATGGTGGAGCTGATCCAGGCCGGAGGAGCGCTGGCCTGGCTCCCTGTGCTGTATCTTTCTTTACTGGTAGTGATCGGACTGCTGTACTGGAGCTGGCTGGCCACCTGGTGGGCCCGTCGGCGACATCAGCAACTCACGGCCTCGAACAACAGAGGGTAAGGTGCGTACAGAAAGGAGTAGTTAGAGATGGATCACGCAAAGGTTCTCAAACGGGCTTGGGAGATACTGTGGCGGTACCGCGTGCTCTGGGTCTTCGGAGTGATCGTGGTCCTATGCGCGGCTAGTTACAGCCCTAATTCGAACTTCAGCTTTGGAGGGGGCGGCGATGGGTACGAGGGACCAAACGCACCTCCTTGGGGCGGCGAGTGGCGATGGGAAGGCGAGCCCTTCGCTGAGGTCATGCCGCAGATCTTGGGCGCTTGGGCGACTGTGGCAGCGGTGATTCTCGCCATCATCGTCGCCTTGTGCTGTCTGGCCGTCATTCTGACCGTGGCCAAGGTGATATTCCTCTATGTAGGGGAGACAGCGCTGATCCGCATGGTGGATCACTACGAAGAGACGGGCGAGAAGAGAGGGGTGCGCCAGGGTTTCCGCCTCGGTTGGTCGCGTACGGCCCTGCGGCTCTTCGTCATAGACCTGCTGACACGCATACCGGGCTTCGTGACGCTGTTCGTGTTGCTCCTATTGGGTGCAGGGATCTTCGCCCTGATGATCTTGGTTCAAGACGGTGTGGTGTTGAAGGTGATCGGCGCGGTTGCGGCCATTGGCCTGGCCTTCCTGGTCATCCTGGCGACCGTCGTTCTCTCCCTGGCCATATCCCTGGTGCGACCGTTGATCTTTCGAGTGTGCGCCCTCGAGGAGCGAGGCGTTATCGACTCGTTTCGCGTGGGCTTCAACTTCATCAAGACCCATCTTGGTGACACCGTGGTGATGTGGCTGATCATGATCGGGCTGGAGATCGGCTGGATCCTGGCCATGTTCCCCGTGGTATTGCTCCTCCTGCTGGTAGGGGGAGTCGTCGGCGGGCTCGCAGGTCTGTCTGTCGGGGGGTTGGCCAGCCTGGTGGTGGAGGGGGCGGTGCCCTGGATCCTTGGGTTCGGTGTGGGCATCCCCCTGTTCATCCTGATCATTGCGGCCCCACTGGTGTTCCTCGGGGGACTGGCGGAGGTCTTCAAGTCCAGCGTGTGGACGCTGACCTACCGGGAACTGCGTGCCCTGGAAGGTTTGGAGAACAACTCCGGAGAACTGCCTGCGCCGGACGCGAGCGCCGCGTAGTGGGTGGACCCGCGTCGATCGGACAATAGGTCCGCTGGTAGGGGGCACGGCGAGCCGTGCCCCTACCGTTTCCCCATCGCCTGGCGGCGACGATCCTCGGGCATCTTCTCTATGGCATACCTCAGGGTCACTCTCGGCATCGTTGCCCTGTTGCGCATCAAGTATTGAAAGACCTCGTCCTCATACGTCTTGCAGGCCACCTTCAGCAGCCACCCGCAACCTTTCTGAACCATATCATCCGGGTCCTTCAGCAGCGCATCGGCCACGGCGAAGATGTCAGCGAGAAGCTTCCCTCTCCGCGCACCGTAGATAAGGCTGACGGCCGAGGCCCTGCGCAGCCATCTGTTCTCCGAACGGGTCCACTCCTTGACTCGTGACAGGAACTCCGGGTAGCGCAGGACGAAGTCACCCAGGGCGTGAGTGCACAGATCATCGCAGCCGCCCCAGTCGTGCACATAGACCTCCAGCCATCTCTGGAGAACCGAGAAGTGCTCTGGTCGAATTTGCCGTCTGCAGCGAAAGGCCCAATCGAAGGCGATGGTTCTATTCTCCGTTGCGCCTGTCTCCAGCAGGGTCTCACATAGCTCCAGAACTCCGTCTATGTCGTGGTGCTTGAGCTCCTGGAAGTGCTCGGCGGAGAGCTTCCTGACGACAGGCGTTCTCACGCCCAAAAACTGCTCAGCGTCTTCGCCGAAGTACTCCGCAGCCCGCGTCCTGAACACCGGATCGGCGTGGGCCTCCAGCTCGCTACGCATTCTGTCTAGAAGTGGGCGGCCGTTCATAGATCCTCTGAGGACCAGGGACTCTCGAACCTTACGTAGACTGCAGTGCTCGAGAGCTTGGGGTCAGTCCGGGTTGAAGTACCGAACGAGTCGCGCGCAGGCCTCCTTCAACTGAGGCTCTTCGACAGAGCCGTAGGATAGGCGCAAGAAGCCTTCCCCGTTTCGCCCGAAGATGCTCCCGGGGACTACAGCCAAATCGGCCCGCTCGAGCAGATCCCAGGCCAGTGCAGCCGCATCGGTGCAACCCTCCACTCGCACGAAGGCGTAGTAGGCGCCGCCAGTGGGGTGCCAGTGCAAACCAGGTATCTCTGCTACGGATTGGGCGACCAGTTGGCGGCGTTCAGAGAGGATAACACGGCGCCTGGCTAACTCCTCACGGGGGGTCTTCAAAGCGCCCAAGGCAGCCCTCTGGGAGATGACCGGTGCGCAGACCAGCATGGAGTCCTGGACCTTGATCGCCTGTTGAACGAAGTCTGGTTCGGCTAAGAGGTAGCCCACGCGCCAGCCTGCCAGGCTGAAGGTCTTGGAGAAGCTGCCCACCGTGATCACGTGGGAGCGAGCTTCAGGAATCGAGCCTGGACTGAGGTGTTGAGCTCCGTCGTAGAGGAAGGCCTGGTAGGTTTCGTCGAAGATGATGGCAATCCCCCTGGCGGCCAGCGCACGGGTGATCCGCTCCAACTCCTCCAGGTCGTAGACTGCTCCCGTCGGGTTGTTAGGAGAGACGACGACCACCGCCCGGGGCTGCGTCTTGAGGTGGGGTTCCAGGTCGGCCAAGGTCAGTTGGAAACCCGTACTTTCGCGCAGGGACACCTCGACGGGCACAGCTCCCACGATGCGTATACTCATCTCGTGATTGAAGTAGAAAGGCGAGGGCAGGAGTACCTTGTCCCCCGGTTCCAAGAGAGTGAGCAGGGCCAGGGCGAAGGCCTGGTTGCCGCCAGCCGTGATCACGATCTCTGTTTCAGGGTCGGCCGCGAGGCCATGGATCTCGGACAGCCACTCGCTCAAAACCTGGCGCAGAGGTAGAAGTCCCGCATCGGCGCTGTACACGTGAGTCGAAGGCTCTTCCAAGGCCTGCCGGGCTGCTTCCATGGCGGTAGCCACTGGGGGGAAGCCGGACGCCCCTTGACCAAGGTTGATAACGTCTGCACCCTCATTCCGCAAGGCTGCTACGCGGGCACCAAGCTCGTCCATAAACGCTGGGGCTATGTTTCATACTCTTGGGGGTATGTACATCTGCGGCTCCGTGGTCGGGCACCTTGGTGAGGTTTCAGCGATCTGGGTAACTGCCGATAGTGCGCTCCATGAGTGCCTTGCCTATGGCTGCGGGCGATGATACTATCCGTTTTGGAGAGGTAAGAACAGCCTCGCTTGTCGCCCGTGCCGAATAATCTAGTGGGTGCAAGCAACCACACTTGTTCAGCGCTACCATAGCACAGGGATCGGGCGGCAGCAACTTGGCGAGCGTTGCTTCACAGGCTAGGCACAGTCAGCCGCCCCTACTGGTGGCTTGGGACGACACCAGGCCCAGTCCTCAGTCAACGACTTGCTTACTACGGTCCAGGCCCAAGAGCATCGGTGACGGTGGGGTAAGCGCCCCTCGCAGGCAAGAGGTGCGCACCGACCGTCCTCGCGTAAGCGGGCCACGCATATGAAGATCGCCAACGCGGAGCTGAGGGAGAGCGATCTGCCACCCCCCGAGGCTGGATGGCGTGAGATTGGCCGGTTTGCCCTGTCTTTCAACGGATACGAAGCCTGGGGTTCTTTGGAGAAGTGTGCTGAGGTCGGGAACCGGTGTGCGGATGCCTTCCGAGCGACCGCAACTTTGCCTGGTTCGCTGACTGAACTGCGAACGTGCCTGTTCTTCGAGCAGAGGAGGTGGCGTCACTTCGGCCTCGACCCCGATGAGCCCGCTATGGGCTACATCGCGGCGCTGGTGGAGGAGATCCGCAAGAGAGTGTGCGAGTGAAAACGGAGCTTAGGAGGAGTAGCCATGTTCAATCGCGCTGCCTATGAGAACTCCAGGCCGGACGGAATCGGCGTGCTGGAGGTGGCGAACGGTGCGGAAACCGGCGGAGAGCAGCCGCGCCTGTTTGTGCCTCTCAAGAGAACGGAGTTGAGGGGGGAGATCGCCGGTCCCCTGGCCTCGTTGCGCCTGACCCAGGTCTATGGCTATTCGAAGGAGCAGATGGACAAGGTCCTGGAGGCCGTCTACCGTTTTCCGCTGCCCGGCGACGCGGCCGTGACCGGAGTGACGGTCACCTTCGGCGATGTGGAGATCAAAGCTGAACTGAAGGAGCGCGAGGAGGCGGAGGAGGATTACGAGAAGGCGAAACAGGAGGGCCGGCAGGCTGCGCTGGCCACCCGCGAATCGCCGGATGTCTTCACCCTCCAGGTGGCCGGCATCCAGCCGGACCAGGACGTCCAGGTGGAGACCTCCTATGTGCAACTTGCCAGGGCGGAGGGAGAGAGGTGGTCACTCAGGGTGCCCCTGACCACGGCGCCACGATACGTGCGCAGTGACGAGGCTACGTCGCACCAGGCTCACGGGCAGCCGCTGCTTCTTCTGCGGGACCCCGGCCACCGCTTCTCGCTGGACTTGACCCTCGTTGGTGCCGGCTCGGTCTCTAGCGAGACGCACGAACTGAAGCTGAGCGAGGTTGACGGCGCGATGCGGGTGCAGCTTTCGCAAGGCGAAGTGATCCCTGACCGGGATTGTGTGCTGTCGTGGCGGCCGCGCCAGGAGGAGCAGCGCGCTTCTCTTGAAGTTTTGCTTCATGAGGACCCCTCGTCGGACTGGGTCTACTTTCTGGCGCTGGTCGCTCCAGCAGCGAGCCAGAAGGAGGGCTCGGGTGTGCCGCGAGAGGTGACCATGCTGGTCGATCACTCGGGGTCGATGTCGGGACCCAAGTGGGAGGCCGCCGACTGGGCTGTGGAGCAGTTCCTGCTGGATTTGACCCCCGGAGATGAGTTCGCCCTTTGTCTGTTTCACAATTCCCCTCGGTGGTTCGCTGAGCAGCCTCGCCGCGCCGAGCAGAAGGCCGTCGATGAGGCGGTCAAGTTCCTCTTGGAGCACAAGGATAGCGGCGGCACGGAGCTGGGTGTGGCCCTGGAGCAGGCCCTTCACTTGAAAAGGTCGGCCGACGAGCGCGCCAGGCACCTGGTCATCGTCACCGACGCCCAGGTCAGCGATGCGGCGCGGATTCTTCGCCTGGCCGATGAGGAGGCGGCGCGCAAGCACCGGCGAAGGATCAGCGTGTTGTGCATAGATGCCGCGCCCAATTCCTTCCTGGCCTCCGAGCTGGCGGAGAGGGGCGGCGGCGTCTCCAGGTTCCTCACCAGTTCCCCAGACGAACTTGACATCACCACCGCTCTGGATGATGTGCTCAAGGACTGGGCACAGCCGGTCCTGGCTGATCTGCGACTGGGGGTGGAGAGAACTAACGTCCAGTCAGCCACCGGTCAGACGATGAGCGGCGACGAAGCAGGTTGGAGTTTCATTGACCTGGGCGACTTGCCTCGCGGCCGTGCCCGGTGGGTGGCGGGCAGAGTGCCGCGCGGGGATAGCCGAAAGTTGCTTTTCAGGGCGGCGACGGCGACAGGCGAGGAAGCGGCTTCCCACGAGGCCGATGTGGGCAAGAAGGCCAACGTGCGACCGGCGCTGAAGGCCCTCTTCGGGGCGCGCCGGGTTCTGGGGCTGGAGTACTTGATCAACTCCGGCTACTCCGTGGATGAGTTGAGGGACCAACTGGAGCGTTTGCAATACGATGCTGAGGAGATCCTCGGCCAGGCGGGCGTGCCTTCGAAGGTCTATGCGGAGAACGTCCGGGAGGATGCCCGCAAAGCCCTGCGCTCGCTGCTGGTGCGAGAGGCGTTGGAGTACGGTCTAGCCAGCGCGGAGACCGCCTTCGTGGCGGTGCGGAAGGAGAAAGGCAAGCCTGTGGAGGGAACCGTGCCCGTGGCCAACGCGCTGCCCTTAGGCTGGGCTGACCACTTCCTGGCCAGTCCGGGGATAATGAAGTCGGCAACGGGAGCTCCAGGAGTTTCCTACGCCGCAATGTCTGCTCCCGACGCGCTCCGCGTGTTTCGAGTTCGGCCGGGGTTCTTGGGCAGGCGCGACCAGCTGGCCTCCATTATTCCTTTCACGCCAGAGCCTGGCGAGGCGCCGCAGCCGACTGTGATCTTCTCTGGGATTCCGTCCTTCGTAGGGGGCGAGGCTGTTCTGTTCGATTCTTCCCGCGACGAGGACGCGGCTGAGATTGCCGAATCGGCGACCATCCGTCTGATAGAGGTGCGCTTCCCTGACGGAGAGCCCGAGCGCAGTGCGGTGGATCCTGGATTGGCCCTGGTCGTTTTCGTGGGCGATCTGGCTTCACCACGCGCCAGGATGGCGCTGGGCGATCTCCTGCGGCGGCGAGGGCAGCGACCGCTGAATCTCGCCAAAGCGAAAGGAGACATCGTACGTGTCGTCCTGGCCGATCCTCAGGGGGCCTGGAGGGAGGGCGCGCCCAAGATTGAGGTCGCCCTTGCCTGGTAGTCGGGCGAGCCCTGGCACTTGAGACCTCGCTGAGGAGACACCTGAGCGTGCCCATGGGGAGGTCGGATCCCAGACTGCATCAGACAATCATACTCCTTGACGGCCGGACGCTGGGCTTTGCCGAATACGGCGACCTGTCTGGCCGACCCGTTCTTTTCTTCCCGGGCACGCCCAGTGGCCGGCTGTTCCACCATCCCGACGAGTCGATTGCTCGATCGGTGGGTGCTCGCGTCTTCGCCATCGATCGGCCAGGGTATGGCCTGTCGGACTTTCAGCCGGGTCGAACGCTCCTGGATTGGCCCGACGACGTGGTGCAGCTGGCCGACGCGCTGGGTATCCATCGCTTCTCCGTTGTGGGAATCTCCGGTGGAGGCCCGCATGCGGCGGCGTGTGCCTTCAAGATCCCGCAGCGCTTGACGGCAGCGTGCATCGTCAGCGTGATGGGCCCCCTTGATCGGCCTGGTGCCACCGCTGGCCTGCCCAGCGTGAGGCGCCTGAGCGCCACTGTGGCGAAGCACGCACCGTGGCTGGTGAGGCCTTTGCTTTGGCTCGTGAGCAACCCGCATCGAGATTCGGGACGCTTTCTTGAGCAGATCACTGCTCAATCTGCTAAGGCGGACCGAGCGATATTGGCCCGGCCGGAAGTAAGGGCCATGCTTATCGAGAACTGGGCGGAGGCAACCCGCCGTGGCCTCCGGGGGTATGCACAGGAGGCGGTGCTCTTGTGCCGTCCCTGGGGATTCCGGTTGGGAGACCTGACGATGCATGTCCAGCTCTGGCAGGGGAGCGCGGACGCCGTCACGCCGCTGAGCATGGGGCGCTGGGTGGAGGAGGCCATCTCTGACTGCCGGGCTACTTTTCTTCCAGACGAGGGTCATTTCCTCCTCTTCGACCACTGGACAGAGATCCTTGCCGCCATGGTCTCGTGGCGATGGCAGGAGGGCTCTCGCAATTGAAGGCTGGAAGGTGGAGGCATGGCCGCGCGAGGCCTCTCTTGACTTCAGATACACACCCCAAGGTGGTGTGACAGAGCTGTGTCCCCGACCACGGCATTGGAAAGGCTAGCGCGCTCGCCCATTGTCGCGCTATGCGGGGTGCTGGCAGCACTGTTTCTGCTCTACTTCTGTGGGACGGAGCGGGCAGCAGCGGAGCGCACCCCGGGAGTTATCGAGCTCGAACTGGCTTTCACTGAGGAGAGGTTCAGCGGCATCGTTGACCGGTGGGCCGAGGCTGGCGCTCTCGCGGTCCAGCAGCGCAACCTGTGGCTGGATCTCCTCTTTCCCTTCGCCTATGCGGGGCTTCTCACTGGTCTGCTTGGCATGCTGGCCCTGCCGTCCTCGAGCAATCTCTCGCATAGCTGGAGGATCGCGTCGATGCTGAGGAACTTGATCTCCTGGAAGTAGCTGGCGCCAATCTGTCTGACGATGGGCGGCCTCACTGCCAGGAAGCGGCCGACGTCGCGCTGGCAGTACTCCGCAGCCCGGATCCTGAACTCAGGATCGGCATTCAGCTCCAACTCCTCTTGCATTCTCTGCAGTAGGTGTTCACGGTTCCCCCTGGCACGAAGGATGCTAGCTCGGCCTGCGCAGGATTGTTCCATCGTCAAACCTGCCCGGCAATTGATCTACCCCAGTGTGGTCACGCCCATCGGGACTTGACAACCATTGAGTTTTGAAATACAATATGCGCAAAGGCTATAGAATATAGGTGGGAGACGAAGAGTTGTATTGATTGTAAGCAAAGCTTAGTGGTAGCTCGCCCACTGACTTGGAATAGGTTGGCTCCACGGGGGAGAGTGTAGAGGCACGGAGGGGCAGAGTGTTCTAAACGGCGCTGATCGTCTTAGCTGAAATAGCGAACGGTCGGCGCTATTCTCGTTCTGGATAGGGTACGATCCCGGGCGCTACGACGCGGGACCTCACGGCGGCACGTTGCCGTATGCGGTCAACATGAAAACCGGCCAGGGGGCCGGTTATTTTTCGGAAAGGAAGATGGCTCCGCTCAGTCTTAGGGGACCAGCGGAGCCGTGACGCCCAGCGAACTCACGCCTAGCGTCTTTATTAGATTACAGGCAATCTGCAACTCTGTCAAGGTTGCGTTTAGTGAGCCCATAGGTGGCGATGGCACAGACAAACATAAATAGAAAGTGGTCTCGGCCCGGTGGGGCCGGCCGAGACCTTGCACAGGGCGCGCGCAGCAACCACCGTGCGTTTTCATTATGGCGCAGGGGCTGGCCGGGGTGCGCCCTGCGAGGCCGCACTGTTTTGGCAGGGGGTGATGCCTGGCCAGTATGACTAATTGTACGATGCCCTAGTTCACTGATACTGCGCAAGCTGCACAGGATCAGGACGAGGACACTCGGTCTTGACAAAGGAGAGGAGGAACGATGAACCTGAATAGCTCTAGGCGGACGATGGTGATCCGAGGCGTGATAGCCTGCTTGCTGCTGGCACTCAGCGGTATGACCGGTATCTCCTCAGCGGCCGACAGTGTGCTCTACGCGAAACCGGGGGCCACCGGCCTTTGCACAAGCTGGACCAACGCCTGCAGCCTGCAATACGCACTGGCCTCGTCGACGGCTGGCGAGGAAATCTGGGTAGCGGAAGGCACCCACAAGCCTGGTGCGTCTCGCACAGATACCTTCCAGTTGGTCAACGGCGTTGGGGTATATGGCGGGTTTGCCGGGACTGAGACCAGCCGCGACGAGCGGGACTGGACCCTCCACGATACCATCCTCAGCGGCGACATTGGCACAGCTGGAGACGACAGTGACAACAGCTACCACGTGGTCACGGTCAGCGGCACAGACGCCACTGCCATCTTGGATGGCTTCACCATCACGGGAGGCAACGCAGACGGCAGCGATCTCAACGACCGTGGCGGCGGGATGTACAACGATGGCAGCAGCCCCACCCTGACCAACGTCACCTTCAGCGGCAACTCCGCCATCTTCGGCGGCGGGATGGGCAACTACTCTGAGAGCAGCCCCACCCTGGTCAACGTCACCTTCAGCGGCAACTCCGCCGCCGTCGGCGGCGGGATGCACAACTACTTGTACAGCAGCCCGACGCTGACCAACGTCACCTTCAGCGGCAACTCAGCCGCCCTCTTCGGCGGCGGGATGGAGAACTACAACAGCAGCCCGACGCTGACCAACTGCATTCTGTGGGGGAACACTGCTCTACTAAGCGGGCCGCAGATCTATAACGGCGGCACCGGCAGCACCACTGTCACCTACAGCGACATCCAGGGTGGATATTCGGGCACGGGCAACATCGACCTCGACCCGCTTTTCGTTCGCAACCCCGACCCCGGCGATGGGGATTGGACCACGCCTGGTGACAATGACTATGGCGACCTGCGCCTGCAGCTTACCTCTCCCGCCATCGACGTGGGGGATAACAACGCTCTTCCCGCTGGAATCACGACCGACCTGGGCGGCAACCCGCGGATCAGCAACAACATCGTCGATATGGGTGCTTATGAAGCCCCGCCTGACCATCTCTGCGTTGACCAGGACGCCGCAGGCTCCAACGACGGCACTTGTTGGGCCGGCGCTTTCAACGATCTGCAAGACGCCCTCACCTGGGCGGTGGAGGGCGTGCAGATCTGGGTCGCCGAGGGCACCTACAAGCCGGGGACAGACCGCACCGTCACCTTCCAGTTGAAGGACGGCGTGGCGGTGTACGGCGGGTTTGCGGGCAGCGAAGGCAGCCTCGAGGAGCGGGACTGGACGGTGCACGAGACGATCCTCAGCGGCGATATCGGGACACCTGATGACACTAGCGACAACAGCTACCACGTGGTTTCGGGGAGCGGCACTGACGCCACCGCCATCCTGGACGGCTTCACCGTCACCGGGGGGAATGCCAACGGCGACTGGCCCTACTCCGAGGGGGGCGGCATCTTCAACTATGGCGGCAGCCCGACGCTGACCAACGTCACCTTCAGCGGCAACTCCGCCCACTTGTACGGCGGCGGGATGGAGAACTCGAACAGCAGCAGCCCCACCCTGGTCAACGTCACCTTCAGCGGCAACTCCGCCCACAACGGCGGCGGGATGGAGAACTGGAACAGCAGCAGCCCCACCCTGGTCAACGTCACCTTCAGCGGCAACTTCGCCTACTACGGCGGCGGGATGCACAACTACTTCTACAGCAGCCCCACCCTGGTCAACGTCACCTTCAGCGGCAACTCCGCCGACTACGGCGGCGGGATGTTTAACGACACCAGCAGCGCGGCGCTGACCAACGTCACCTTCAGCGGCAACTCCGCCGACTTCGGCGGCGGGATGGCCAACTACTGGAACAGCAGCCCGACGCTGACCAACGTCACCTTCAGCGGCAACTCCGCCGCCTTGAGAGGCGGCGGGATGGCCCACCAATGGAACAGCAACCCGACGGTGACCAATTGCATTCTGTGGGGGAACACTGCTCCAAACGGGCCGCAGATCTACAACGACTTCATCAGCATCCCCAAAATCAGCTACAGCGACATCCAGCAGGGTGGATATTCGGGCACGGGCAACATCGAAGCCGACCCGGAGTTCGTGGATCCCGACGGCGCTGACGATATTGTGGGCACCCTCGACGACGACCTGCGCCTGCAACCTACCTCTCCTGCCATCGACGCTGGGGATAACGGTGCCCTGCCCGCCGATACCCTTGATCTGGACGAGGACGGCGATATCGACGAGCCGCTGCCCTTAGACCTGGACGGCTACCCCCGCTGCGTGGACGTAACAGGCATCCCCGACACCGGCGTGGGCCCGGGCCCCATTGTGGATATGGGCGCCTGCGAGGCGCAATGGGAGTTGGCCTACGTGCCCCTGGTGTTGAAGAACTAGGGCGCCGGAGCGCAGGCGTACACTTTCGAGCCGACGCCCACCTATTCACTGACTCCTACACCAACCCATACGCCGGTGGTGACTCCAACTGCCACTTTCACACCCACGCCGACGCCGACCTATGAACCGACTCCCACGGCGACTGATACTCCACAGCCGGAAACACCGACCCCCACCCCCACGGATACACCGGCACCTGAAACGCCGACGCCCACGCCGACAGATACGCCGGCGCCTACCCACACACCTACTCCGACGTCAGTCCCCAGTGCGGTCGGGCGGGCGCGTCTGCGATAATCAACCCTCCCGGAGGCTCGCAGCCTCCGGGAGGGTGTTGCCTGCTCCCTCGTGTGGCTCGGGCCTGGCTTCGATGCGGGCCAAGCACCACTGAGGGTCAGTCGAGCGGTTGATCTGTGTTGGGCCACTGCGACCTGAAGCCCACAGCTTGTGGGAGATTTTCGGTGTAGCCGCACGGCATGCCGTGCGGCTACGGCATCCGAGCAACACACCTGTCATCTGAGCGACCGGAGGCAGCAAAGCGTGTCCTGAGCCAGGACGAACGAAATCTCGCTTGCTCGCGTAGGAGCGAGACCCTTTCCTTCGCCTATTTGCTCCGCCCAGGGCATGCTCAGGGTGACGATTGAACCCTCCCGGAGGTTCAAAACCTCCGGGAGGGTCGTCTCTCTAGTCCCAAACGTACTTCTGCATCTGATCGCGCAACCGCTGTTCGTCTTCATAGTCCACGACGAAGGATCGATACGACCCCGGCGTCGGAAAACGATCGCGGATGAAAGCCTCATCCTTCAAAATCCCAGCCCGCTGACTGGTGTATTCCAGGTAGTTGGAATAGGGCCAGTCCTCCGGTCGGGTTACCAGCCTGGCCTGCACCGGGTTGAGGTGAATATACCGGCATAGGTGGATGAGGTACTCCTCCCGATCGACCCACGCATGGCGAAAACGCCCTTCAAATAGCGTACCCTTCCGTCCTTGCTGCCGGTTCACCGCCTGCACGTAGGCGTTGAAGAGCACGCCGATGAACTTGGATAGGGGTTCGTCGCTCTCCTGCCTGAGCAAGAAGTGGTAGTGATCCGGCATAAGGCAGTAGGCGATCAGTGTGGGGCCATACCGTTGGTGGTGTCTCTTGATGAGGTGCAGGCAGTGTTCGTAGTTGTCGGGGGTGAAGAATAGCAGGTTTCGCCCTGCGCCGCGGTTATACAGATGATAATAATGCCCTCTGCGGAATACGTCGCCTCGATACGGCATACCTGATCAATCAACCACAACTGCGAAAGGTTGCCTCCACTGCCGCCTCAAGATGGCATATGCCTACCCCTTGCGCAAATCTCCGGTCAACCCTCCCGGAGGTTCAAAACCTCCGGGAGGGTGTTGGCTCCTCCCTCGGTTGGCCCGTCACAGGCTTCGATGCGGGCCACGGCCTGCCCAGCGGTTGATCGGCCATTTTTTCTTGGGCGAGCGCGGCCTTTTTCAATCCTCCCGAAGGCTCCAAGCCCTCCGGGAGGGTGTTTGGTATGTGAGATGCCGGTTGCCCAGAACTCCCCACGATGGTTACATTATGACGTCTTTTGCAGCCTGCCATTTGGCGAGGCCCATCGAGCCAGCGTCCTTCATCGACACGGGGGCCGAATTCAATGAAGACTCTTTCTTGGAGCGAAGAGCAGCATTCAGGCTCCGGCAGAGGCATCTCTCCCCAAGGGGATATCGCTGTCCTGGGGTTGTATCTCCTGTTGGCTATCGTCCTGACCTATCCTCTAGCTCTCGATTTCACCACGCACGTGCCAGGCGACAGCGGAGAGCCCACATTCCGTCGGGCATCATGGAGTTGGACGGTGTGGGGGGCGATCATTCGGAGGTGACAGTGAAGAAGGCCAGCCTGAGCATTCTCGTCTTTGGAATCTACATGGTGGGCGTGGGACTGGCGCTGCTTGTTGTCCCCAACGTGCTACTGAGTCTCTTTGCCTATCCGACCACGACCGAGATCTGGATCCGGATCCTGGGATTCATAGTGGTCGTCCTTGGCTACTACTACATGGTGGCAGCACGCTTCGAGCTCACGCCCTTCTTCAGGGCCTCCGTCTACGGGCGTCCCGCAGTCATCGTGTGCTTCGCGGCCTTCGTCCTTCTGGGGATGGCCCAGCCGGTTCTGATCCTCTTTGGCGTCATAGACCTCTTGGGAGCCGTGTGGACTGGGTTGGCCTTGCGTGCCTCGCGGTGACGCGGGTAGTATCCCCCTTGTGCTACCCGTGGTCTGCGTGCCGAACAGTGACAGGCAAAGCGAGAAAGGAAACGAAGATGAAGTCAGAGGTTGACATAGGCGCTCTACCGCAGTGGGACCTGTCTAACGTCTATCCCGGCCTCGAGTCCAAGGGCTTCAGCGACGCGGTCGACGAAGCGAAGGCCAAACTGGACGACATGGACGAGTACATCTCCAAACACCAGATCAGCAGGGCGGGTGCCAGGCCAGGCGGTGCCAAGGAGTTGGCCGCGGTCATCAGCGGATATCTCCACAGAATGAACGACCTTATACGGCTGTTCGGGACGCTGGAGGCCTATGTCCATAGCTTCGTGTCCACGGATTCATATGACACCTTGGCGAAGCGCCTGGAGTCTGAACTGGAAGTGCTGGGCGTACGCCTGGAGCGCCAGGGGGTGTTCTTCCAGGGATGGATCCGCACCATCGCGGAAGACCCCCAGGCCCTGCCCGCGGCACTAGAGCACGACGGCTCGGTCAAGGAGCATGCCTTCTTCCTCAAGGAGACGGCGGAGCAGAGCAAGTACCTGATGGGCGAGGCCGAGGAGACGCTGGCCTCGGAGCTATCTCTCAGCGGCGCCACCGCGTGGGCCAAACTCCAGGGGGTGGTCTCCTCGCAGGTCAAGGTGCCCTTTGAGAGAGAGGGAAAGGTCGAGGACCTCCCGGTCACAGTGGTCATCAACCTGCACAATGACCCCGACGAGGATGTGAGGCGCAGGGCGTACGAGGCGGAGATCAAGGCTTGGGAAACGGTAAGGGAGCCGCTGGCCGCCTGCCTGAACGGTGTCAAGGGCAGCGTGATTACCCTGTACAAGCGCCGGGGTAGGACCGATCCCTTGCACGAGACCCTCGATCAGGCGCGCATCGACCGGGAGACACTGGATGCTCTACTGGGCGTGATGCGTGGCTCGTTTCCCATGATCCGGCGCTACTGGCACTCCAAGGCGGAGAGACTGGGCAAGCCGACTCTTGCCTGGTGGGACCTGTGGGCGCCTGTGGGGCGGTTTGAACGGCGCTACACCTGGGATGAGGCCAAGGAGTTCGTCGTTGGGCAGTTTGGCACCTTCTCAGGTGCGCTGGAGGCCCTCGCCAGGCGTGCCTACGACCAGCGCTGGATTGACGCCGAGCCGCGCGATGGCAAGAGAGGAGGTGCCTTCTGCATGAGGGTCTACGGCGTGGAGGAGTCGCGAGTGATGTGCAATTTCGACGGCTCCCTGGATCAAGTGACGACTATTGCCCACGAGCTGGGCCACGCCTATCACAACGAGACCCAGAAGGGAAAGCCCCCCTTGACGAGGCGAACGCCCATGACGCTGGCCGAGACGGCCTCCATCATGAGCGAGACTATCGTCACCGACGCTGCCCTGGCCCAGGCGGAGGACGTGGAAGAGGAGTTGGCGATACTGGAGACCTTCCTGCTCAACTCGAGTCAGGTCATCGTGGACATCTACTCACGGTACTTGTTCGAGAGCGAGGTGTTCGAGCGTCGGGAGAAGGCTGAGCTCTCAGCGGACGACTTCTGCGAGATCATGAGCCGGACCCAGAAGGAGACCTACGCGGAGGCGCTGGACCCCGAGCATCTTCACCCTTACATGTGGACCTGGAAGCCGCATTACTACATCCCTTCGCTGTCCTTCTACAACTTCCCCTACGCCTTTGGGCTGCTCTTTGGGTTGGGTCTTTACGCCATCTACCAGAAACAGGGCAGCGACTTCCTGCCGGACTACGAGGCGCTGCTGCGGAGCACGGGGGAGGGGACGGCCGCGGAGCTGGCTGCGCGGTTCGACATCGACCTCAAGTCGCCTGCCTTCTGGGAAGGCAGCATGAAGGTCATTGAGGAGCGCATCGACAGATACGTGGCCCTATGACACCGCGTACTCTACCCACACGTAGCCGCACGGCATGCCGTGCGGCTACGGAAGGACCGGGCATGCTACGGGTCGCGCTATGGTGCAGCCGGAGACTCACGACGTTCAGAGAGACAGGACTAGGCATAGCCGCTGAGGAGAACGGGGATCGGAAAGCGGGCCGTGAAGGTCCTGGTCATGAATGGTAGTCCCGACACGGGGCAAGCCAATCAAGCTCAAAGCACTTCGTAGCCTCACGGCATGCCGTGAGGCTACGGCGAGGCCGGCCAGGCGAGCTGTGTGGCATGGCGCGGACATGGGGTGCGGAATCCCAGGCAGACACTGCCGGGACGACTGCGTGGTAGGAAGTAGCGTGGACTACTCACGAGGAGAGGCCGCACGTGTCGAGTAAGCAGAGACAGTCGGGTAAGTACCGAGGCGGCTCACTTCGGCTACCGGGCTACGACTACACGCAGGCCGGAGCGAACGCGGTCACCATTCGCACGCGGAGAGCCCAAGCGTTGTTCGGCGAGGTGGTGGATGGGGTGATGCGTCTCAACGCCCACGGACACGTTGTGCAGAGCTGCTGTGAGGAGATCCCGTTGCATTTTCCCCATGCTCGGCTGGAGACTTGCGTCGTCATGCCCAATCATGTGCACACCATTATCATCCTCCGTGACCAACCTCAACAATCTGGTAGCCAGACCGACGGGAGCGGCGAGCAGTTCGGACGTCCGGTCCACGGATCGCTCCCCACGATCATTCGATCACTCAAGTCCGCGGTGACTAAGCGAATAAACGGGTTGCGTGGTACACCAGCTGGCTCGGCCTGGCAGCGGGGATACTACGAACATGTCATAGGGGGCGAGCGCGAGCTGAAGGAGCATCAGGAATACATACTTCAGAATCCTTCGCGCTGGTCCCTGCAAGGTGAGAAGTAGGACGACGTGCGAAGTGGCCGTGCGGTCCCATGCAGGTATGTTGAGCGTGGCCATTCTCGCCGCACCAGTTCCGTAGCTAGTGTTCTAGTGTTCGTAGCTAGTGCTCGTAGCCGCACGGCATGCCGTGCGGCTACGAGGGCTGACGGATAGCCGCGCACGTTGGGTAGGGGACCATCGACTATGAAGATCTTGGCCATCAACGGCAGCCCCCACAAGGGCAAAGGGAACACCGCGCTGATACTCGATCCCTTCCTTGAGGGACTGCGTGAGGCGGGGGCGGAGGTTGAGCTCCTCTACACCCGCGATCTGCACATCAACGCCTGTGTGGGATGCTTCGGCTGCTGGATCAAAACCCCGGGTAAGTGCGTGCAAGAGGACGACATGGCGGGGCTTCTGCCCAGGCTTCGCCAAGCAGACGTGTGGGTGCTGGCCACTCCTCTGTACTTCGATGCCGCCAGCGGCCCTCTGAAGAACCTGATGGACAGGATGACGGCCTTCCTTCGCCTGGCCGCGGAGGTGCGGGACGGTCACAGTCGCCATCTGGTGGAGGAACAAGTGCAGGGGGGCAAGGTCGCGCTGGTCTCCAACTGCGGCCTTTGGGAGCTAAGCAACTTCGATCCCCTGGTGGCCCAGGTGCAGGGGTTCTGCCAGCACGTGCAGAGGGAGTTCGCAGGAGCGCTGCTCAGGCCCCACGGGCAGATCCTGCGGGATCTCCTGAAGCAGGGCAGGCCAGTGCACGACGTCCTGGAGGCTGCGGGAGAGGCCGGTCGCGAGCTGGCGAGGGATGGCCGGATCTCCGACGACAGTCTGCGCGCGGTGGGCAGGCCCCTGGTCTCCCTGGAGGAATACGTGGCGAACGTGAATGAGACAGCGCGGAGATTGACGGGCTGAGTAGCGCAGCCGGGTCGCGCAGGTTCACACTCGTAGCCGCACGGCATGCCGTGCGGCTACAATCATATACGGCCAAGACGGCAGACACCGGCAGAGGCTGTATCACCGGGAATAGGCCACCCGGTTCAGTTCGAAGCGAATGTGGTTTCGCTGTGAGCCCGGGCCCATCTCGTTGAAGCCGGCCTTCTGAAGGACCCGAACGGACGCCATGTTCCCCGGCTGGGCCTCGGCGATCACCTGGGTCACCTCTGGGTGCTGAAAGGCCCAGGTCACCAGCGCCTCTACCGCCTCCGTCGTGTAGCCCTTGTTTCTGTATGGCGGAAGCAGGGAGTAGCTGATCTCCACGGTGCCTTCATCGTCTGGTGGCCCTTTGAACCCTCCGTTGCCGATGAGTGTCCTGTGGCCGGTCAGCCTGTAGTGGAGCACAAAGTACCAGCCCCACCAGCCTACCTCGTCTGGAGCATCCTCTAGCCGCTGGGCCATGGAGCCCATCACTTCCTGGTAGTCGAGCTCCTGCGCCCAGGCGGGGTGGACTCGGGCCTCGAGCAGGCGCGCGAAGCGCTCCCGGTCGCTGGTCTCGGCGCGAAGGAGCTCCGATGTGCCCGCGATCAGCTCCAGGCGTTTGGTCTTCAGTCGTAGAGAGGCGGTTACCTGGGACATCTCTTCCTCTCTATGGTATGAGGGAGAGGCCGCGTGCAGACAGCCCGACACCTGCGCGTGGAAGCTAAGTCAGGTAGATGTCCAGGATATCCCGGAGCATCGTCGCGGCCGAAGGCACCGGCGTAGGCTCGTCGATGGCCGCCATAATCGTGCCATAGATGTCCGTGTAGTAGGCCACCCCCATGTGCTTGCGACCCAGACGGGAGAGGAAGTGGTCCGGCGGCATCAGCGTTGGGGCCACTTTGAGGTTCGCTCTGCCGTCCGGACGGCGCTCGGCACTGGCTAGCAGCTTGTAGACGCGGCCTTCCCTGCGGGCCTGTTGCACATCGTCTGAAGTCACGCTAGTGATGCCGGTGCGGTCCACATCCTCTAGCTTTGCGGGAATCCTCATCACCGCATTAACCAGGATGACCAGTTTGGCTGCTGCGTCCCAGCCTTCCAGGTCGAAAGAAGGGTCCGCCTCCAGAGAGCCCTCCGCGCGGGCGCGCTCCATTGCCTCCTCCCAGGACCGCCCATCCCCCAGCAACTCCATGATATACCCTGTCACCAGGTTGGGCACGGCCTCGATTCGACGCACGGTGGACCCACGAAGGTCCCTTTGGCCGATGTACAAGGCAGGCAGCCCCCCGGCGACGGTTCCATCGAAGCGGAGTTGGACGCCGTGCTGCTCCGCCAGCTCGTGCAACTCCCGGTAGGCCAGCACCAGAGGTCCCTTGTTGGGGGTGGCTACGTGCATGCCTCGCTCAAGGGCGGTGCGGATGTGGGTCAGCCCCGGCTCGGCGCCCTGGTTCAAGTTCACCGGTGAGGCCTCGCAGAGGACGTCGGCATCCCTGCGGGCGACAAGCTCGGCAGCGGTCTCGCGGGTAGTGCCCAGGCCAGGATAGTCAGCAATAGTGCCTCCTGCCTGTTTGATACTGGAGATCTGAGACGGGTCTAGACCTTCAGCGTCGTAGGCCGAGCCGCGGCTGTCGGCGGCGCCGACAACAAGCAAGCGGAGGCCGTAGTCGGCCTCCAGTTGAGGTCCCTTTTGAGCGAGAATGTCACAGAAGCGGTGGCCCAGATTCCCCAGGCCCACGAGCAGAATACGCACTTCTTCGACCATAGCAGATTCCTCCATGGCGGCAGGTAGGCATTGGCTGGGGAACGATACTGGGATTGTAGTATAGTCAAGCTTCCGCCCCGTGGCAAGCGATGGCCCAGCTCACCAGCCCCATCAGCGTGACTTGTGCACGTCCATCCCAGGTGATAGAATGCGCGCGGGGCCCCTGGCAGCCTGGCTCAAACGCGAGGAGATCACGATGAGAGCTCCGCCCGACTTCGATTCCGTTCGACAAGCGGCTCAGCGTATCGCTCCGCATGTGCACTGTACGCCGGTACTGACCTGCTCCAGCCTGGACCGTATGGTCAACGCCGAGTTGTACTTCAAATGCGAGAACTTCCAGAAGGTCGGAGCCTTCAAGTTCCGCGGCGCCTGCAACGCGGTCTTCTCCCTCTCTGACCAGGAGGCGAGCCGCGGCGTGGGCACCCATTCGTCGGGAAACCATGCGGCGGCCCTGGCCCTGGCTGCCCGGCTGCGCGGCGTGCAGGCCTTCATCGTCATGCCCAGGGACGCCTCAAAGGTCAAGAAGGCGGCGGTGGCTGGATATGGGGCGCAGATCTTCCCCTGCGAACCCACCGTGGTTGGGCGCGAGGAGCGGATGGCCGAGGTGCTGAAGGAAACGGGTGCGACCTTCATCCACCCCTCCAATGACCCCCTGGTGATAGCCGGGCAGGGGACGGCCGGCCTGGAGCTTCTGGAGGAGGTGTCCGATCTGGACGTGGTCATGGCCCCGGTCGGTGGCGGTGGACTGTTGAGTGGAACCGCCCTGGCTGTGGCCGGGCTCTCTCCCGACACCAGGATCATGGGCGCAGAGCCGGAGGGGGCGGATGATGCCTACCGCTCCCTACAAGAGGGGAGGATCATCCCCTCTGTCAACCCCCAGACTGTGGCTGACGGACTGCTGACCTCCCTTGGTGACAACACTTTTCCCATCATCAGGAATTACGTCGAGCAGATCGTGACCGTGAGCGACGAGGCGACCATTGCGGGGATGCGTCACGTCTGGGAGAGAATGAAGATCGTCATCGAGCCCTCTGCCGCGGTACCCGTGGGTGCTCTAGTGGAAGGGAAGGTCAATCTCTCCGGCCTGCGTATCGGCGTCATTCTGTCGGGGGGAAACGTGGATCTCGACAGACTGCCGTGGTCACGGAGCTAGATCCTCGTGGTCGCAGGATTAGCTCACGGGCTTTGCACACGGCCCTCAAAGCTCCCGAGTCCAGGGAACCCGAACAACATCTGCTCGCCATCAAAGGCAATTCGGAACGTGTAGGTGGCTAGCCCTGGGCCTTCGAGATAATCCACGATGAAGGTCTGATCATCATCCCAGTAGCCAAGCGCCACCGCGGGTCGGCCAACACGGCTCTGCCGGTACACGCCATCCAGGCCGACACCGGTCACGCGCGGGGCTGGTTCGTACGCCACATCGAGATGCAGGACCGCTTCCGACGAACCATCAAAGTCGAGACGCGCGGACCGCAGGTTGACCGGGTTCGGCTCCAACACATAGGTCGAGCCGGAAACGGCACTGGCCGTAGCGGGAAGGGGCGGCAGCGGCTGCGGTGCGGGACCCTGGCCGACGGCGGCCAGCGCGGCTTTGAGTCGGTCTACACCGGCAGAGTTTGGCGGCAACGGCTTGTTCGGGTCGATCAGCGCCGCCCTCAAGTACTGGTCGATTTCATCGGATTCGAAGCCACCGCCCGTCTCGACCACGATCAAGTTGAGGGATGGCACGACCATGATCTTCTGCCCGCCACGCCCGGAGGCGTAGTAGCTCTCTTCCGAAACCCACCAGCCATACCCGTAATCATCTCCGCCTGACCTGCTTTGTGCCGTAACCGAGTTTTTCACCCAGGCAGCCGAGACGATCTGCTTGCCTTCCCACACACCATTATTGAGCCACAGATAACCGATCTTGGCTGCGTCGCGCGGAAGCAGGGACGCGTCGCCCCATCCATCGGTGTAGCCCTGGGGGTCGGAGGGCCAGTACACGTGCTCGATGCCCAGCGGCTCAAACAGGTTGGCGCGCGCAAAGTCCAATGCCGGCATCCCCGTCGCCTCTTGCAGGATCGCCGAGAGCAGATGCATACCTGGACTGTCGTAACAGAACACGGACCCGGGTTCCCTAACCATCTCGCGGTCCAGTGCGGCCTGCACCCAGTCTGCCTTGGCCCGCATGGCGTTAAGGGTTGGCTCGTCACCACGCAAACAGCCTGATTCAAACCCATTCACCATACTCGCCAGGTGCCGGACGGTGATGTGCTCCTTGCGGTCATCGAGGTTGGCGATGGTGCGGTCGGGGAAGAACGACACCATCGGCTGATCCAGATCGAGCCTGCCCTGGTCAGCGGCGATCCCGATCAGGGTGGTCATGAGGCTCTTCGTGACCGAGGCGAGGTCATGGTAGTTTGAGCCGTCGTAAGGGTAGAAGTAGGCATCAAGGAAGACCGATCCGTAGCGGATCATCAGCAGGCTGTGGGTTCTGATGCCGTTCTCCCTCATGGCCAGGATACCTTCGGCCAGCTTGGCGGAGTCGAACCCCTGTTCCTCCGGCGTGCTGCTCCGCCAGCCCTGGGTGGGCCAATACGTCGGCGTGGGAACTTGTCCAGGTCCACGCAGCTGCGTAATGAGCACAAGTGCCGCCACGACCACGACGGCGAGCGCTAGCGCTCCGCCAAGTATCCATCTCTTGTCCCATTTCGATGTTGTTGTCATGATGCACCTCCTGCTTGCTCCTGTAATGCAGGGCACTCGTCCGCCTTCGAGTGGTCGCTGCGGCGGAGACCTCAGTCCAAAGAGGAAAGGAGTTCTAAGGTAGCATCGATGACCTGTCGTTGCTGTTCCTCCCGGCTGATGGTTGCCGGATTGTCGCCTGACTGTGGCCCGTACCAGCCGAACTGGGCGTGGTTGCCTCCTGCTATGGCCACCCACTCCGTGGTCGGAGGCAGTAGCGGGCGCGAGGCGGCGATCTTCTCGGTCGTGGCCAGGCCGTCCAGCGTACCATAGACGGACGTCACCGCCAGGTCTCGATGGGAGAGATCGTTGCTGCCATCCGGGTAGGCAGCCCAGAGGACCAGGCCCTGCACTTCGGCAGGGTGGCCATAGGCAAAGCGCGCTGCCATGGCCCCGCCCAGCGAGTGACCTCCGATGGCCCAGTGGGATACGTCAGGGTGGGCCGCAATCACGTCGGCGGCCGCGTCGGAGGCGAAGACCGCCAGGTTGAGGGGCATGGGCACGATGACGACCAGGTAGCCCTCTCCGGCGATAGCTCGAGCCGCAGGGGAGTAGGAGCGCGGGTCCACTCGCCCTCCAGGATAGAGGATAAGCCCGGCGATTGGCTCCTCATTCGCCGGCTGGAAAACAAGCCAGCGATCCGTCGTCACCTGGACCAGAGAGGCGGATTCGAGAGCCGCCAGCGCTTCCGGCATGGGAGCCGGGGTCGCTTGTGCCCAGACCACGAAACCTCCCCCTGCCAGCACTGGCAAGAGGAGCAACAGCCAAAGCAGCTTCTTCCGCCCGGACATGGAGAACCTCCCGCTTCAGATAACGGGGCATACGATCCCCAACATGGGTTGTGCTTTGCGCTTTGAGGTCAGGCCACCGGTGCGAGCATCGCCAACTGTTGGCAACCGCCGGTGCCGAGGCCAAGAGTGCACGCCAACCTATACCTGCGGGACGTGAAGATCGTCGGAGCCGTGGGGAGAGATCTTGACCTCCGGTTCATTCTCGGCGATGAGGTCTCTGACCACCGCGGCCCATTTGACCTTCTTCCGTACCAGATGGATATGCTCTTCGTCCCGGACCCAGGGTTGGTAGAGACTCTCTCCCCCTCCTGCGGACAAGGCTGGACCTGGCTCGAACTTGAAGTAGCAGGGCGAGCAGACCCTGGCCACCTCCGGCGCATCGTAGAACCGGTTGAAGCCCCCGAAGGAGAGGGAGGTGTAGATGTAGAAGTCCAGGGGTATGCTCACAGCCTGCCTGATGGAGGCCAGCTGCGGCAATGTCAGGTCGCCGGGCGGATTGAAAGAGCTGGCCCCCAGCTCCTCCAGGAGCCTGCCACCAGCCGCCGAGCTGTGGGAGGTCCAGACGGACACCTTGATGGCTACGTCCACGGGGAAGTTGCCTTGCTGCTGCATCCGGCTGATGAGCCAGAGTAGCCCCTCATCCACCAGCATGAAGCCTCTGATGCCCGCATCGTACAAACGCATCATGTCCGCAATCACCTTGCGCAGCTCATCGGAGCCCCGATGGTGCATCCCGGCACGCATGCCCTCGGAGGAAGCGTATTGCCTACCGATGTCCCATCCGTTGCGCGGGCCAGGCACGGCTATTACTTCCATCCTGTCCTCAGCGGCCATCTGTGCGAAGTCCCTTAGTTCCTTGTCATCAAAGAGGATCCCTCCCTGCACGAGGGAGATGAGTCTGTGCACGGGGACATCGCGACGGTGTCTTTCCTCAATCAGGGCTTCGAGGACTCTCGGACCTTCGACCCCGGAGATTTCGATGCGATAGGAACCTCCGTCAGGGAAGAGCTTCTGACTGGTGGGGAGGTCATAGGCATCGCGTCCAGGGATGCCGGCCTCTTCCATGTAGCGGGATACTTGCTCGAGCTTCATCTCCTAGTGCCTCCTGTCTTTCCAGGCCATGATAAGTGCCCCGAGGCAGCGACCTGACCCCTTGCGCTGCGTGGTCCGCCTCGTCACCGACTGAGCCATAGGGGTGGTCACGCCCAGTCGGCGGGCACCCCCCACTGTTCCACCACGTTGTAGCACTCCTCTACCGCATGGAGGTGCACCCAGATGGGCACGCTGTCCAACTCCTCATGCCTCTCGAAGAGCCTCTTGTCCCCATAGCGGATGGCCTCGAGGACCAGGGGTAGTTCCTGCTGGAAGATGTCGAATCGGAACCTGGGTGGGCCAAGCGCTAGGCCGCCGCTGACATGGCAGTGCACATGCAGCGCGGCGCTGGTGTCGTCTTGCTGCCATTCGGCCAGCACTTCGTCCCGCATCAGGCGGGTGTACCAGCCGGACACCTGTCGATGGTCGTAGTCGGCTCCGATGGTCAGGAACAGGTCACCTGTTCGGTCGGAGTGAGTAAGCGTGTACCTTCGCGGCGTGATCGGTCCGTCTGGCGCGGTTGGTTCGGTGAAGGTGACGTGCAGTTTGTCGTGGTTCAGGCGAGTCACTGTGTTGCTCCGGTCAAGGAAAAGCAGGCTACGAAGTACACGGCAGAGTCTGCGGGCTTCACCGGCTCTCTCCTGGTGGGGGCGGCGCAGTCTCTGGTCCTCGACCGGGCAGAGTCGGATCGGGATGCAGAATCATCCGCCTCCACACGTACAGGACCGCGATGGCCGTGACCAGGGCACCCAGTAGACCTAGGGACGGCGACCCCAGCTGTTGAAGCATGATGCCGGCTATCGCGGGGGCTATCACCCGGGCCAGGCTATCCAGGGATGCCGAGAGGCCAAGGGCGCCTCCGACCTCCTCGCGATAGACCGACTTGGTGATGGCGCTGTCAGTCACTGTGTTGAGCACCCCGCCTGCCAGCGGCAAAGGCGTGATTACCAGCAGCAGCAGCGCCAGATTGGGCACGAAGGCCCAGGCGGCGAGTGTAGCGGTGAGCAGTATCGCTCCGCCGAGAATGAGGCGCGGCTCGCTGAAGAGGCTTGTCAGCCTCCCGATAGCCACTCCCTGCACCAGGACGATGATGATGCCGACATAGGTCAGGACGTAGCTGGTGGTCTGGTCGCTCAAGCGCAGCTGGTACTGGGCCCAGAGGGCGAAGTTGGCCGTAAACAGCGTGAAGGCGAACATGTACAGTAGACGGATCCGAAGCAGCGTGCCGAAGCGCGGCCTTATGATGCACTCCCAAAGGCAGCGAGCGGTGAAGGCCGCACGGGGACTCTGTGCCAGGCGGGCGCGTTCCTGCGGCGGAAGGGATTCGGGCAGCCAGAGAAGAACGGCCACGAGGTTTAGGACCGCCAACGCCGCAGCAGCGAAGGCGGGGACTGCATAACGGGAAAGGCCAACAGCGGCAAACACTGAGGTTGCGGGGCCCCAATTGGCCAGTGTGCCGCCGATGGCCGGTCCCACAATGAATCCCAGTCCAAAGGCTGCGCCGATCATACCCAGCCCCTTGGCCCGATTCTTCTCATCGGTGATGTCGGTGACGTAGGCTCGGGCGAGGGAGACGTCGCCGCCGAAGAGGCCGTCCAGAATGCGGACCAGAAACAGCATGGAGATGGTGGCAGCAGCAAGGGTGATCCTGCCCGAGGTGAGGGCGGTCACAGAACGTCCGAGTGGCTCCACGAGTCCCAGCAGGACGAAACTGGCCAGGGTGCCGGAGATGCTGAAGATGAGCAGAGGCCGTCGGCCGTACCTGTCGGATAGCCGACCTATGATGGGCGTGGCGAGCAGCTGGGCCAGGGCATTGGAGGCCACAAGCATGCCCACCAGAGTGGGAGCGGCGCCCAGTGTGGAGGCGTAGAAGGGGAGCAGGGGAAGGAAGAGGCTGTAGCCCAGAAGGTCAACGAAGACGAACAGGAAAACCAGGATCAGGCGATTCTTGAACATCGCACTCCCTCTACGACGTCTGGATTCCTATGGTGAGAGAACCCCCATGAAGCTCTCGGAACATTCGCATTCTCACCACTTTTGGCAGGTGTCTGGTCAGTCCGCCCGACAAGGCGTCACCCAGGCTCGCCGAGGGGCGGCGTAGGCGTCACTGGCGTATATCGAGAGCCGATTCTGGCGTCAGGCTGCTTTCTCCTGCGATCTCTGGCCGAGCCAGAACCGTCTCCAGTTGCCGCCGCTGGTCTGCAAGGCGATGAGGGAATATAGACTGCAGATGAACGCCCCCAGGACCATGATGAGAAGGACCCACACGGCTGACCTGACAACCGACTTCTCACGGTACACCACCCAGACGGAGAAGAGGGTGAACATGGTATACACGTCCACCAGGGACACGATACCCCAGGGCATGGCCAGAAGCTGCGCGCCCTCTCCTGTGAAATCGCCCACTATGAAACCGTAGAGGAGGGTGCCTCCCATGATCAGGGCTCCGAGCAGGGCCACAACTTTCGCGATTCTCATGGTGTGTTATCTCCTTTCCAGCAAGACCCGCCGTGCAAAGAACCTTCACACGGACACGGCCCGTATCAACCCCCTTATCCCTGCCTCAAGTGTACCAGAAACTCCAAGGTGGCGGCGAGCCTCTATTGCTGCAGCGCCTATAAGCTGATGATCACCGGGTTGTTGCGTGTCTTGCCGCTATCGGTTCTGTCTGACTAGCGTGCCGCGAATGTACCGAGACACCGGCCTACTCAATTGACCGGGTCGAACTGAGGCCGGCCTTTCCTTACAGAGCCAGGATGGCGCCGAAGACGATCTCCACTGCCAAGCTGATGAAGTTCGACCGCTCAAGCGACTTGTCCAGGATCATGCCCACAATCCTCGTGGCGCCGATGACCAGGTAGACAACACCCAGCATGCGGAACGCCTCTGGGGTGCGCGTGTACAGCGGCATCGCCCCCAGGGCGATGAAGGCGCCACCCAACACGGCTCGGATCTCGGTGACACCACGCGGGCCGGGGGCCTCCAGCCCTGTGAAGCCCTGCACCGACCGTGGGCGGACAAGCGACAACAACCCTGTTGCCACAGTCACAATCGCCGCGATGATTTTGAGAGCATATAGCACTGTCATCCTCAGATCACCTCTCTTACTTCTCGAAAGTCACGTGCTCCCCGTTTGAGCCTGGTTGGTGCGGTGGCGATACTGTTCCCCGCCCGGGGATGCTATTAGCTTGCTAGGGTCTCTTGCGTGGGAACCAGGGCACGAAGGCGCTGGTGGTCTCGACATATTCCTTGTAGCCCGGCGTCTTCTCCTTCATGGCCTTCTCCAGGAGGGTCACCCCCGAGACGCGAAGAAGAAGGAAAGTGATCAGTATGGGGCTCACGATGGCCCAGAGCCCGTTGGGCACCGAAACAGCAACCAGATAGTGACCCCACCACATGGTAGACTCGCCAAAGTAGTTGGGGTGGCGCGTGTAGCGCCATAGTCCGGTCCTCAGCAACGTGCCCCTGTTAGATGGGTTGGCGAGGAAGCGGGATAGCTGCCAGTCGCCCAGTGCCTCGAAGAAGAAGCCGGTCGCCCACACGGGCACAGCAATTATGTCGAAGATGGTTAGTGTGGCTGGCATCGCACTGCGGTGGACTGCCACAAAGGGGGCGGCAAGCACGCACATCACGGCACCCTGGATCAGGAAGACCTTGAAATAGCTGTACCACCACCACTTAGCGCCAGCTTGCTCCCGCCACTCCCGGTACCGGTAGTCTTCCCCCTTGCCCCAGTTGCGCCTCGCCAGATGCACTGATAGGCGGAGGCCCCAGATGGTCACCAGGATGGCAATCAGCCACTTCCGGGCTGGGAAGCCGTCGGGAGTGAGCAAGAAGCAGAACCAGTTGGACAGCACCAGGCCCGTACCCCACATGGGATCCACGATGCTGGAGTTGCGCAGCGCGAGGCTGGCTATCCACAAGATGGTCATGAAGGTGAAGATGAATAGCGCCACGAAACCATAGAGTTGCCAGAAATCCATGGTAGCCTCCTGGCGTGGGTTAGGCGCCCCTATGCCCGGGATGCCACGGCGACCATGCCCACGGCATTTGGTCCCACGTGGGCGCCGATGATGGGCGTCACGTCCACGGAGAGGGGAACTTCATCCGTGGGGAACAGGTCGCGGGTTTTCTCGTACAACCTCTCTGCTTTCTCCGGGGCATTGGTGTGCACCAGAGCCAGTCGCTCGAGAGGACCCAGACCTCTGACCAATTCGATCATACGATCCAGGCATCCCTGTCCTGTGCGCACTCTCTCGCTGGACAGCTCCCCTTTGTGCATGATAATCAGCGGTTTGATGCTGAGGATCGTGCTCAGTCCATACTGAATGGCCGTCAAGCGGCCGCTGCGTCTCAGGAACTCTACAGTATCCAACGCTGCATAGGAATGGATCCGAGGAGCCATATCCTCCAACTGGGCGACGATCTCCAGCACCGACTTGCCTTCCGCGGCCGCATCTGCGGCGGCCACAGCTGCGAAGCCCGTGCCGAGGGTTACCTGACCTGGGTCAAAGACGGTCACGGGGATCGACTTGGTCTCCTCTGCCGCTTTGCGGGCAACGTCGCAGGTGGCGCTCAGCGTGCCGGCGATGTGGATCGCTATGATCTCAGTGGCCCCCTGTGCCGCCAGCCGCTCGTAGGTCTCGGTGAAGACGGCCAACCCGGGCACAGCGGTGGTGGGAAAGGTGTCGGATTCGGGAAGCATCTCGTAGAACTCCCGGCGTGACAACTCCACACCGTCGAGGTAGCTGCGTGCGCCGAAGTTGACGTAGAGAGGGATGACGGTGATGCCGCATTCCTGAACGACGCTCTCTGGAAGGTCACAGGTGCTGTCCGTGACGATGCGGATGGTCATGGGTGCCTCCTCAGTCTGTAGGCCGCTACCACCCTCAGGCCGCGGGAACCCCCGCAAGGCGGCAGACTCGGTGTACGCTGTTCGGTGTGTTCGTGTCGAATCCACGTACCGGATCAACAGGCTCACGATCGGCAGCAGGAGTCTGCCTCCCTTCTGTGGACCAGTGTCAGATCTCGATCTACCCAGCGATCGAGAAGCAGCAGCGTTGCTGGGAGTCACTACCGCCCGGCAAGCTACTCGTCTGCTCCGCTGCTCTGTCGTCGCTTAGTTGCCTTCTCGCCGCGTTCTACATCTTCTGTTGCCGACAGCACCGCTCTGGCGTTGTCCAGGGCGCTTTGGTATGCCCCGTCGGCCTTCGGTCCATGGCGACCTGATGCTCTCCGAGCCTTCTGGCTGATCACCAGGGACAATTGATTGTGGGCATACAGCACGTCTTTGGCCTCGGAGTCGATCATCAGTAGCAGACGAGCCCAGAGGCGCTTCAGCAGATCATCTGCGTCCTGGTAGCTGCTCCCTCCTGGCAAGATAGCGGCCAGGTCGTCTATGAGGTCATCATCGATGAGGGACGTCAGGAACTCGGTCAGGCCTTGATCGGCATCAGCCTTTCCTAGATTCCGGGCCGCGCTGCGGCGCTGCTTTGCTGGAAGATCGGCCAGTTGCTGGACCGCTTCCACCTCCGCAGGGCCGCACATCTCGGCGACTCGTTTCAGGAACTGTTCCCGCTTCATCTGGCGTGCCTATGGGGCGCGCTCCTGTGTTGCCCTATCATGATACGCGAGGGATGTGCCCACGCGTGGTTGGCTCGGGCCGGGAGGGAAGGCACCTCGCCAAGCGACGTGGCCTTTCTACTCAGCCGAAGCGTCCTCTTCGAGGATCCCGAAGACGTTCCCCTCTGAGTCCAGGCAGTAGGAGTGGTAGCCAATGCCAGGTATGGTCTGCCTGAGCGAGACTACCTGGCGGCCCGCTCTCTCTACCCTCTTGCCGAATTCGTCCACAGACGGGACACTGATCGTACTAGCGGTGGTCCAATCATTCTCGCGGGCCATGATCGCTTCGTCTATGCCGAGCTCGCCGTCTTCCCCCGTCTGGATCGTCGGCGTTGCTCTCGAAGTGAACCACTCTCGGCATCTACTACTCCCCTCTCGTGGCGGCCGAGGGGTGCAGGCACGTCCCGGAGAACGGCTGGTACCCCAGAGACAGGACAGGTTCATCGTCGTCCTTCGTTCGATGATCTTGCCGTCAGTGTTGTACTTCCTGGTGCCGTGTTGCATCTCTGGTGACAATCTGCCGGCGACGGCAGTGCCACCATCTTAGCACTCCTTCCAGACAGAGGCAAGAAGGGGTGTCCGCCGGCCAGCCCGCGGCGGTCGGCTCACTTCCAGCTGGCGGGAGCTGGGAGGAGAGAATGAGGGCAGGGTCTTGAGAAGTCTTCGACAGAGTGGCCCGGACCGCTGCGGCTCGGCGCGCCGGTTGCTGCTTGCGAGGGCCGGCCTTCCCTGCGTTGCGCTCTTCTGGCAGCCTGTGATATAATGGTACAGTCACTTCGGCCTCCGCCATGGGCGCGCTGCTGGGCGTTCACTACCGTGCAGGATGCGATGAAGGAGCCAACCACCATAGCCGCCCACTCCAGTCACACCACCAGCGTGCTCTTCTCTCCCGACAACCGGATCCTGGTCTCCGCAGGCATGGACAAAACGGCGAGGCTATGGTCCGTCCCCTCGTGGGAGCCTCTAGGGATCTTCCAAGGGCATGAGAACAGTGTCAAAGCGCTGGCGCTGTCTCCTGACGGAACCACCCTGGCCACGGGCTCGACCGACACCACCGTACGACTGTGGTCCTTTCCATCAGGGGAGGCCTTGAAAACGCTGGCAGGCCACAAGAAGACGGTGGCCTGCGTGGCCATCTCCCCCGACAGTCGCTCCCTTGCTATGGGGGTTGAATACATGCTGCTGGTATTGGGGATCGAGAACGGGACGTCGCACTTTGAGCTGCCTGTGGGCGTGAAAGGGGGTGTACCAGGTTGCCTTCTCGCGTGACGGCAAATGGTTGGCCATGGCCGCGGCGGACGGGAAGGTCCGCGTCTGGGATCTGGCGTAGAGATCGTTGTGGGGGCTGAACTTGGACCCGCAGGAATACTACCTGGAGCAGAGTTCCATCACCGATCCCGGCGCGTACTCGTCCTTTCTCGACGACCTGCCGAGCGACTTGGAAGGGCTTTGTCGGGCGGTGCAGGGCCTGATCATCCACCATCTCGATGGAGGCCGGTTCTTCGGGTATGCAGTGCCCCAGGAGAGACTGTCGGAGCTGGACGCCTGCTCTGTCGTGGAGATGATACAGCGGATCTGTGATCTGGACGGCGGTCCCCTGACGCAGCAACGACCGCCCGAGAGGCGACTGGCCGGCTGCTGCCGGGATTTTGCCACCTTGTTCTGTTCCATGGCCCGCCACAAGGGCATACCAGCCCGCGTGCGCAGTGGATACGCGCGCTACTTCTATCCTGGGTTCAGCTACGACCACATGCTGGTGGAGTGTTGGGACGCTATTCAGAAGCGCTGGTTGCTGGTAGATCCCGAGATGAGCCCGCGTCACGTAGAGGTGTACAATGTGTCCTTTGACCCGCACGATGTCCCCCGCGGGGAGTTCATTGGCGGAGGACGTGCCTGGATCATGTGCCGGGGCGGCGACGCGGACGCGGAGGACTTTGGACTTGCTCCCGAGTCGGACCGGAAGGGCTGGTGGCATGTCCGAGACAGGCTGGTTCGCGACTTGGCAGCGCAGAACAAGATGGAATTGCTGCCCTGGTATGCCTGGGGCTTGATGGAGCGGGAGCCGAGCGAGGAAGAAACACGGCTGTTGGACGAAGTTGCGGTTCTCACTGAGGGGGGCGATCAGACGTTCTCTGAGATGCGGGCAATGTACAAACAAGGGCCCGATCTGAAGGCGCCCTCCGTCGTCAACACATACAGCCCAGCGGCTGGCGCCGGTCAGGTGATGTTGGGCATCTAGTTGGTGATGAGTGTCGGTGGTCGGAGTGGGAAATGCATCTCGATGGCGGAGGTGCTTAAGCGGGCAGAAGGCCCATAAGAAGGCGCAGGCGCAGAGGAGGTGCGGATGGAGGGGAGAAGGATGATACTGCTGGAGGGAAACATCGGTGCGGGTAAGAGTACGGTGGGCAACACGCTGAAGGAATCAGGGCTCTTCGATTTCATCGAAGAGCCCGTCGAGGCCTGGCAGACTGGATTCGCCGCCAATCTGCTCGACATGTTCTACAGAGACATGAAGAGGTGGGCGTTTACGTTCCAGATCACGGCCTTCATCACACGTGCCAAGACCTGGCAGGAGGTCCTGGCGCTCACGGATCACAGTCGCGTGGTCCTTGAGCGTTCCATCTTCACGGACCGCTTTGTGTTTGCCACCAACAGTTACCGCATTGGGGGCATGACCGACGTGGAGTGGGAGGTGTACTGCGGGCTGTGGGAGTTCTTGGTGTCGAACTACTGCGTCGAACCAGACTGCATTCTCTATTATCGCACTCCCGCCGAAGTATGCCTGGAGCGTATGAAAGTCCGCGGTCGGCACGAAGAGACCGGGGTGACAGTGGAGTACCTGAAGCAGCTCGAGGCGCTGCATGACGAATGGCTGCTGGAGCATCCGCGGGCCATTACCCTTGACGGCAGCAGGCGGTGGAGTGCCGATGAGGTTTGGGAGCTAGCACGACCCTATCTGCAACTTTCAGACGTGGCAAGCGTGGCAGTGGCCAGCGCCTAGCTTTCCTGTGTGCGACGGTCCACAGATCACCGGCTGCAGTGAAGCGCAAGTGAGTGGGAACATCGAAGCTATTCTGGCGACATCCGGGGTGGCCTACGTGAGGCGTCTCCACGGAGAGATGCCGTTCCCTATCCGCAGCCCCCAGGACTGCGCCAGGGCGTGGAGCGCTGAAGAGGTCTGGGATCTGATGGCGCCCTATTTGGCGCAAGGACAGCGGGGTTGATACTCTAGACATCGTGTGAGTGCTTGCCTGCGGCGCCAAGTTGTAATTCTTGGGCTGTTGGAGTACAATCTGTGCGGTTCCTGGGAGGGCCCTGTGCGACTCCCGGACTGTGCGACTGACCATTGTTTCTCGAGATCTCAATCGGGCTCGCATGGCGCAGCAGGACTCTGTCAGGAGGGGGGTGATACATCGATTGGAGAAGTGCGCACAAGTCTGACACCTACAGACGATTGCTTATACACTATCCCATGAAAGGGAGGAAAAGATGAAGAAGTGGATGTTGCTTACGATCAGTATCCTCATGGCTTTGTCCGGGGTCGTGGCCGCTTGCGCGCCACCGGCGCCGGAAGAGGAGTGCGCTCTGAAGGTGGGCATGGTTTCGGACATCGGTGGGATCGACGACGCCAGCTTCAACCAGAACACCTGGGAAGGCTTGGCGAGAGCGCGGGACGAACTCGGAGTCTGCGCGCAGTTCATCGAGAGCCAGGCGCAGGCGGACTATGAGAAGAACATCACCGAGTTTGCCGAGCAGGACTACGACCTGATCATCACCGTGGGCTTCCTGCTGGGTGACGCCACCTCCAAGATGGCGGCACAGTATCCCGATATCAAGTTCGGCATAGTCGACTTCGCTTATGATCCCGGCATCTCTAACGTGGTGGGCATCGTCTTCAACACCGACGAGGCGGCCTTCCTTACCGGCTACCTGGGCTCATACTGGGCTGCTACGCAGGATCCGGAGGACCCACAGCTTGGCTACGTAGCCGGCATGCAGATCCCCACCGTGGAGATCTTCGTCGCTGCACACGAGGCGGCGGTGGCGTACTACAACGAGCAGCACGACGCGAACGTCCAGATCAAGGGCACCTACGTGGGTGACTTCGAGGCTCCCGACGAGGGCAAGATCCAGGGCCTGTCCCTGATTGACGAGGGTGCGGATGTCATCTACGGCATCGGCGGCAAGACTGGTAACGGCGGCATCACCGCGGCCAAAGAGCGCGGCGTCTGGGCCGTCGGCGTGGACGTCGACCAGTACAACACGCTGCCCAACGAGAAGGACATCCTCATCACCTCGACCATCAAGCGACTGGACAATGCGGTGTTCGGCGTGGTGCAGTCTGTGCTGGACGGCACCTTCGCGGGCGGCGGGGTCTACGTCGGTACGCTGGCGAACGGGGGCGTGGATATGGCCTCCTTCCATGACTTTGAGGGGCAGATTCCCGACGAGATCGTACAGGAGCTAGAGACGATCAAGGCGGGCATCATCGACGGCAGCATTGACACCGGTTGGTAAGGGTAGTTCCAACTGACGTAGTGCGTTTGGGAGGCGGTGCTGGGTAATCACCCGGCACCGCCTACTCTGGTAACAGCCGATTGGCGGGATCAGAGCCCGGCTTCTCTGGTGCGCTGATTCCGCGAATCTGCTGCTACGGGAGGGAGCGACAATGACGCCGGTTTTGGCAGTACACAGCGCCACGAAGCGCTTCCCCGGGGTGCTGGCCAACGACCGCATCAGCTTCTCGCTCGAGAAGGGGGAGATACTGGCCTTTCTAGGCGAGAACGGCGCTGGCAAGAGCACCCTAATGAATATCCTCTACGGGCTCTACGCCCCTGATGAGGGCGAGATCGAGGTGCGTGGCACCAGAGTCCAGATCGATGACCCCAACGACGCCATTCGTCTCGGCATTGGCATGGTCCACCAGCATTTCCAACTGGTCCCCGTCTTCACCGTGTCGGAGAACATCGTCATGGGCACTGAGCCGACGAGGCCCTCCTTCTCCTGGCGAACCCTGGGGCTGGCGGGAGCGGCTGCTGCTGTGCTGTGCTTCGTGGGCGGCATCTTTGCTCTAGGGAACCCGGTGCAGTGGCTTCTGGGCGCGGCCATTGGTGGTGCCGCAGTCGCCGGGCTCTTTGCCCTGGTTCTATTGCTCGGCCGGTTGACCAGGCTGGGCTTCAGATTCTACTTTCCCATCACTGCTCTCGGAAGTTGTGCGGTCTTGGTCGCCTTGGGCCTCTGGCGAGGGGCCCTTGGACAGGTGCTGTTGTTCATCGGGCCGGCGATCCTTTTCTCTGCTGCCTCCTATCCCGCGCTGAAGGTGATTCTGACCGCCCTGGACCTCCGCAAAGCTGCGCAGCGCATCCGCGAGCTTTCGGAGCAGTACGGCCTGGCCGTGGATCCTGATGCGCTCGTCGAGAACATCCCCGTGGGAGTGCAACAGCGTGTGGAGATCATCAAGACCCTGTACCGTGAAGCCGATATCCTGATCCTAGACGAGCCCACGGCCGTACTCACCCCTCAGGAAACCGAGGAGCTGTTCCAGATCATGCGCTCCTTGACGGACCGGGGCAAGTCTATCATGTTTATCACCCATAAGCTGAAGGAGGTGATGGCCATCGCCGACCGGGTGATCGTGCTGCGCGATGGCCGGTTAGTTGGAGAAAGGAAGCCCGCGGATACGTCGCTGGAGGAACTGGCCGAGATGATGGTCGGCCGCGAGGTGGACCTAGTTGTGGATAAGGGGCCAGCGTCGCCAGGTGAGGTGGTGCTGGAAGTGGAGGGTCTAACTGCCGAGGACGTGCGCGGTCATCGGGCTGTGAGGGGTGTACACCTCTTCGTGCGAGCGGGCGAGATCCTTGGCGTGGCCGGCGTGCAGGGCAACGGCCAGACGGAGTTGGTGGAGGTGCTTACCGGTCTCCATCCAGCGACGGGAGGTGTGGTGCGCATCCTGGGAGAGGACGTGACTAATGCCGCGCCTCGCCGAGTCACCGAACTGGGCGTGGCTCACGTTCCCGAGGACCGGCAGCAGGACGGTCTGGTGATGACCTTCCCCATCTTCGACAATGTGGTCTTGTCCACCTACTACCTGGAGCCCTACGCTGAGGGGCCGGTGATCCAGTTTGAGGAAGTCTACGAATACGCCGACCGCGTGGTGAAAGAGTTCGATGTACGCACCCCGAGCATCATGCTCCCAGCCCAGACTCTATCCGGCGGCAACCAACAAAAGCTGATCGTGGCCCGCGAGTTCTCCCGCCCCATCAAGTTGATGATCGCCGCCCAACCGACGCGAGGGCTGGATGTGGGTTCGATAGAGTATATTCACCGCCAAATTGTGCGAAAGCGCGATGATGGTGTCGCCGTGCTCTTGGTCTCAGTGGAGCTGGATGAGATCATGGCTCTGTCCGACCGGATCGCGGTGATGTATGAGGGCAGGATTGTGGGCACGGTGGATGCGGACAAGGTCACCCGCGAGGAACTGGGCTTGATGATGGCCGGGGCCCGGGTTGGGGAGGAGAAAGAGGAGGTCACCGTTGACTGAAGGGGGAACTCCGTCTGGACTTGGTCAACGGATATCAGGCCTGCCGCTTGGGGTGCGTGTGGTGGTGCTGGCAGTTCTGGCTGGTGCAGCCATCTTGCTGAGCAAGTGGTTGCTGTTGCTGCTGCTGATTGCGCTGGGGTTGTGGCCCATCACCTTGTTGCTTGGCCTCGCGGCGTTGGGGCTGCTTTCCATCCCGCGCGGGGGATGGGCCTGGATGCGCTCCTGGTTGGGCGCGCGGCTGCGGGACCTGGCGATACCCCTGCTGTCCATCGTCACCGCCCTGGCTATCGGCGCGCTGGTGCTCATGCTCACCGATAAGGCGGTATATCAGGCGCTGGCCGCTGGTCAGATCGTCCAGGCTCTGCGGTCGGCCTTCGGCAATGTGGGGCGGGCCTACGGTGCTCTATATGAGGGAGCTTTCGGCAATCCCTTTGGTACCCTGCAGGCCATAGGTCGAGCCTTGAGCGGCGAGGGGCTGCAGCCGATTCTGCAGGCCGTACGCGGTCCCAGCGACAGTATGGTCCAGTCGGTGCCCTACATCTTCGCCGGGCTGGCCGTGGCTCTGGGCTTCCGGGCCGGCCTGTTCAACATCGGCGTGGAGGGGCAGATCGGTGTGGGCTGGATAGCGGCGGTGGTCGTCGGCTTCTCCTTCCAGGGTCTACCCATGATCATTCACCTACCATTGGCTATCCTAGCGGGTGCGATAGGTGGTGGTCTCTGGGCGGCTATCGCTGGCTTTCTCCGAGCGCGAACCGGCGCCCATGAGGTCATTACCACCATCATGCTCAACTACATATCCTTCCGCTTGAGCGAGTGGCTGCTGTGCGGGCCGCTGGAGCACATTCAGGGCACCTGTCGCAGCCAGGAGATCGCGCCCAGCGCCTACCTGCCCCGCTTCCTGGATCACCCGGTCACGGTTCACTGGGGGTTCGTGCTGGCCCTGGTGGCAGCGGCTATTACCGGCTGGTTCTTGTTCAAGACAACATGGGGCTATGAGTTGCGAACGGTGGGAGCCAATCCCGATGCGGCTCGATACGGGGGGATGAGTGTACCTAGGACGTATGTGCTGGCCATGTTCCTCAGCGGCTGTCTGGCGGGGCTGGCGGGAGTGGGGCAGGGGTTGGGCGTCAGCCGCAATGTCGCGCTCGGCTTCCGGGCTGGGTATGGCTTCGATGCCATCGCTTTGGCACTTTTGGGAAAGAGCCATCCGCTGGGGGTGGTAGCGGCCTCGATCATCTTCGGCGTGCTGAGAGCTGGGGCGGCCCGCATGCAGTCGGTGGCGGGTGTACCCACGGAGATTGTGCAGATCGTGCAAGCACTGGTTATTGTCTTCATCGCGGCGCCAGCTATCATCCGAGCCATCTACCGCTTCCGTGAACGACGGCGCGAAGAGATCGAGGCCGAGATGGCCGTCTTTTCGCGGGGCTGGGGCGCATAACGGAGGAAGACATGGCAGTTCAAGCGGGAACGGTGAGTGTTTCCAAAGCGCCTGGCCTAAACCGGCGGGACATACTGATCACCTTCTTGATGTTGTTGGTCGGGGGCGCCATCCTGGTACTGGGAGCCTTTGGCGCCCAGCCGGGCGAACAGGCCACCTTCACCGACCAGAGATTGGGTAGGCTTTTCTCCTTGTCATCCCAGCCCACCATGTACGCCATAGGTGTGCTATGCCTCTTTGCGGCCGGGCTACGCCTCTATCGCGGCCTCGCGGCCGTACGTAGATGGCTGACGCTGGCTCTGGCCGTCCTGGCGGCCTTTGCTTTCCTGGTGTGGATGACCAGCGGCACCAGCCTGAACCTGCCGGGAATGATCCAGGCCACATTGGTGGCGGCCACCCCCTTGACTCTGGGGGCAATGTGCGGGCTGCTTTGCGAGCGGTCGGGCATCATCAACATCGCCATCGAGGGCATGATGCTCTTCGGCGCTTTCGCGGGCGTGGGCTTTGCGGCCCTTTTCAACAACCTGTGGATGGGCCTGATCGCGGCTACCCTCATCGGGGGGCTGATGGGGGCGCTCCATGCTGTGCTGTCCATCAAGTACAGGGTGGATCAAATCGTCGGCGGCACCGTGATCAATATCCTGGCGGTCGGCGCCACGCGCTTCTTAAACCTCCGCGTGCTGGAGCCGACCGGCCTGAGCACTCCCGGTCACTTTGACACCATACCCATCCCACTACTATCGGACATCCCTATCGTGGGGCCAATCCTTTTCAACCACCAGCCGACAACCTATATCATGCTTATCCTGTTGGTGGCGGTCAATTACGTGGTCTTCTTCACTCCCTGGGGGTTGCGCATGCGCGCCTGCGGGGAGCATCCCCGCGCCGCCGACACTGTGGGCGTCCACGTCAACCGCATGCGCTACATCAGCGTCATCATCGGCGGGCTGATCGCCGGCATCGGCGGGGCCTACTTCTCCCTGGGTCAGGTGGGAACCTTCGAGGATAGCATGACGCGCGGTCAGGGGTTTGTAGCGCTGGCAGCGATGATCTTCGGCAACTGGAACCCCATCGGCGGCTTCATAGCTGCCCTGCTCTTCGGCTTTGCCGACGCCCTCCAGGTGAAGATGCAGATCATCGAACCGCTATTGCCCTTCATCCATGTTCCACTGCCGCCCGAGTTCTTGCAGACGGCACCCTACGTCCTGACCATCATCGTCGTGGCCGGCGTCGTCGGGCGCGTAAGGCCACCGGCGCAGGAAGGTAAGGTCTACGAGAAGCAGTGACCTTTGCTGCTGCATTTCCCTGGCGTAGTGCGCCTGGGACGCGGCACCGGTCCCCTTGAGCCGCTAAGAGTGCGCGCACTCTGGCGGCCAGGCTGTGCGGCGCCCTCAGAATGACTTAGGGGCACGGCATGCCGTGCCCAGGCGTAAGTTGTGCGTGTGACCAGCCTGATGATGGGTAGCCAGGTGGACCACTAGAGGCTACTCAACGAACTGCACACTGTCCAGCATTTCCTCCAGCGTCGGTCTGTACTGGGACCATTCGTCCACAGCAGTGAGACCAACCATGAGATAGCCCTGGTCCTCGTGCGCGACGGCTACGGCGAAGCCCATCACCGGACTGGCGGCCCCGCTGGGGACCCCCCACAGGTCAACGATCAGGCCTTCCTGACCGGCCACGGTACGATACGCCATGTCGCTGTTGATGCCGCCTTCGTCGAAGGTCAGCGCCTCCAACTCCTCCTTGAACCAATCCACCAGGCGGGTATCCCCCAATGAGGAACGCTCTATCATTAGGGCAGCCCCGGTCAGCAGCTCTCCGCTATCGATCAGATCGCGGGAGGTAGCGAAGATCACCTGATCGTACTCTTCTTGGAGGATCCAGCCCGATGGATACCACAGTTTTAGGCCAAGGTCCTCGCTGGTGAAAGTGCCCTCAGGCTCGGTGAAGCATACGCTGCGCAACATCGCATCGAGGGTTTCCCCGAACTCTGGCCAGTCGTCTTTGACCGAGAGGCCCATAAACAGGTAAGCCCGGTGGTTGTGTTCCACCCCGGCCACGAACCCCTTGATGATGGTGGCAGCCCCCAAGGGCGTGGCTTCCAGGCTGGTGCTCACTCCACGAACATCTCCTATGGCGACTGGCTCGAGTTCTGTCGTTTCCACTGTCTCGAATGCACTGGCCTCCAGTTGCTGTCGGATGAGCTCCTTGATGGTCTGGCCGTCTTCGAGTTCCCCGAGCATCACGGCAAAGGCTGCTCCTGTATCCCAGTCTTCGCTGGACATCAGGGCGCTGGAACTGGCGAAGGCTACTGCGTCGGGCATGTCCTCATAGATCCAGGTCTCGGGGTACCAGAGGGAGAGGGCCAGGGAGGGGCTGGAGTAGTTGGGTTCTTTGGCCTCTGGGGTGGGCGTAGTTGGTGCGGGCGTCGCTGTGGGGGCGGATGTCGAGGTCGGCGGAGGGGATGTGGGTGTTGGTTCCGGGACTGGGACAGCGCAGGACAGGATGGACAGTGCCAGAGCCAGGATGATGCCAGGAACGAGGGATGCTTGATGGTGCATGGTCCTACCTCCTGTAGTAGTGACGCCGCCCTGCCCTACAAAGTTCCGACATTGCGGGGAGCGCAGATGAAGAGGGGGGCGGCAGCCCAATTCGGGGGCTCCGCCAGACTGGAAGGAGGCTTCGCGCGGTCGCGGTCGCACCCATGGACATCTGGAGATACCACCTTACGTTGACTTTGGCCGTGGCGCGGCAGGACACCGTATTGGAGCCGGCCCCTGGCGTGGTGAAGCCAGGCTTGGCCAGCACGCTCAACCAGGCTCACCAGTGAGGCGACCCGATTCTACAATCACCTGACGGCAGTTGCTGACTTGGAAAGTCACACCTGAGTCTCGACGAATGTGAGCGCCTCCACAGCAGTGTTTGCCCTGGTTGCCGACTGTCAGTAGAATTCACCCAGCGCATGATCGGTGGCGGAGCGGCACTCTTCAGGATGGAAGCATCCGATGAGTCGGGGCAGAGAGGAAGGACCTCGCGACGTCGGTTTCTGGGCGTTACCTTTGGGAGCCTCGCAGGCGGAGCAGCCTCGTGCCTGCTGGGACCCCTCTATGCCACGCAGATCGAGCCCCGCTGGATAGAGGTCACAACCGTAGAGATCCGAGTGCAGGAGCTTGCGGGGTCTTTGGATGGAGTAACCATTGCCCAGCTGGGCGACTTCCACGTGGGACGGAACGTGAGCAGAGATCAGGTGCGACGGGCTGTGCAGATCACCAGGGACCTGGAGCCAGACCTGATCATCCTGACCGGCGACTTCGTGACCGGGTCTGCCAGCTACAGCGCTGCCTGCGCAGAAGAGCTGGCGCGGTTGGAGGCACCTTATGGCGTGTACGCTGTGCTGGGCAATCATGACAATTGGACCGACGCGGACAAGGTCTCGGCCAACGTGGAGGCTGCTGGCATAGTTGTGCTCAGAGACGAGGTGCGCGCCATTGAGGTTGGTGAGAGCCGGCTGTGGCTGCTGGGCATCGAGGACACAGGGCACACGGCAGGATTCTTTGGGGGGTTCTTCGGCGACTTCAGGGCCATTTGGGATGAGAAACGGCAGCGGCTGTCCGAGATGCTGGAGGGGGTGCCGGACGACGAGCCGCGGCTGCTTCTGGTTCACAACCCCGACTTCACCGAGATGCTGCCCGAAGGGCGCATCGATCTGGCACTCTGTGGACACACCCACGGCGGGCAGGTACGCTTGCCGCTTCTAGGTGCTCCCGTGGTACCATCCTTTTTTGGCGACAAGTATGCCCACGGGCTTGTGCACGGACCAAGTACTCTGGTCTACGTGAATCGGGGGATTGGACTCATACCGCCAGCGGTGCGGTTCAACTGCCGGCCGGAGGTGACTCTGGTGTGTTTGCGTGGAGCATCAACCCAGACCCAACACCGGAGTGAGACTTCACAGGCACCTTGCATGGGAGCCTGGGGCACGCTATAATGTACAACGAGTTTGTACAATTGTACAACTTTCTGTTACACGGAGCAAGGGTATGCTTGAGCGGTTGTTCTCTTCGCGCGTGCGCGTGAAGCTGTTGACTATCTTCATGACCAATCCTCTGACGCGCTTCTACACCCGACAACTGGAGCGCCTTCTGGAGGAATCTCCGTATGCCATCCAGCGCGAGCTGCGCCGCCTCGAGGGCATTGGGCTCCTCCAGGCAGAGCGCGAGGCGAACCTCAGGTACTACTGGGTCAACAGGGAGTTTCCCATCTACCCCGAACTCAAGGGCATCATTCTGAAGACTTCCGGATTGGGAAACGCGCTGAGGGAGGCCTTGTCTCAACTGGGCACTGTCGAGGAGGCTTTCATCTACGGGTCGGTTGCCGAGGGAGACGAGGACGGGTTTTCGGACGTGGACCTGATGATCATTGGCAAAGTTGACCTCCTGCGTCTGGCTGAGACCGTTTCGGGGATCGAGGACTTGATTGGGCGCGAAGTGAACTACATTGCTTATGAGAGGGAGGAACTCGACGACAGGCTGGGGGAAGGGGACCCGTTTCTCACCAATGTCCAATCGGGTCCCAGAATCACTCTGATCGGGTCTGGAGATGAGTCTGGACGAACTGGAGCAGCTGCGTAAGATCAAGCCCTACGAGGCCAAGCCTAGGACCATCCAATCCCTACTTCTTGTGGCCCGGAGGGACTTAGTGGCCGCCGAGCGCAATCTCCCTCAAGACCTGGACTGGTCCTTCAACATGTCATACAATGCCGCTCTCCAGGCGGCCCGCGCCCTGATGTTAAGCCAAGGATACCGGCCAAGGGGAGCGGATCAGCACAGGACAGTGGTTCGTTTCGTCGAGTTGATCCTGGGAGAGGATTACGCGAGGGAGTCCGCCCTCTTCGACCAGATGCGTCGGAAGCGGAATCGGCTGATCTATGAGACGGTGGGATTGGTCTCCAGACAGGAAGCGGAGCAGGCCCTCGACTTCGCCAAATCCATAGTGGATGAAGTCAGTCGGTTGATCACTGGTCAGCTGCCCATGAAGCTGTAGGCGCGTTGAGTTTGGCGCAGAGCTTCGATTCGGCAAAGGATGAGGCGATATGCACAACGAGAAGGTGATGGAATACTTCACGAACCCGCGCAACGTGGGATCGATTGAGAATGCCAGTTGTATAGGCAATGCAGGGAACCCTGCGGATGGAGACACGGTCCGTCTCTATCTCCGGATAGAGGAAGAGCGGATTGTAGATGCCAAGGTCAAGGTGTTCGGATGCCCCACCGCTATTGCGGCCGCGAGTGTGCTTACGGAGCTAATCATCGGCAAATCCATCGACGAGGCGTTGGCTGTGCGCAACCAAGACGTGTCAGAGGCCCTGGGCGGCCTGCCTGAGGGTAAGCTCCATTGCTCGGTGCTGGCGGAGGCGGTCCTGGAGGACGCACTGACTAGGTACCGGGACGGTCTGTAGCACAGCCCAAAGCATAGCGGCAAGCACTCCGGGGGGTGTAACAGGCTGCGATGCAGCGACAGACGAGTTTTGAGGGATACGCCTACCGGACGAGTTCGCGCTTCGGGAGCTGGACCAGGATCACCGTGGAGGGTGATACAGTCTCGGTCACCGGTCCGCGGGTGGGGGTGCTTGCTTATCGCCTGTGGATAGTTGCTCAACTCTTGGTCCTGGCGCTGGTTGTTCCAGCCATGCTGGTCAGAGATTGGCGGTACTTGCTGCTTGTGCCAGGGCTGCTGGTAGCGCATTGGTGCGTGGGTGTGATGGGAGCGGCCGGATTGTGGGAAATGGCCAACTTGGCGGCCATAGGAGCCGGGCACCCTATGCACCACTTCGCGGTCACCTCGGTGAAGCGGGTGGAGATCGGCCCCGGCTGGGCCAGCAACGGGCTGTGGCTGGTCATCTTGCCCTACGTCGATGGGATCAATAAGATGTCGGAAGGGCATGCCGTATCCTTTGAGGCCCCGGCCGGGGATGCCCCTGGAGATGCGGTGTACGCCTTCCACATGCACAGGGAGGAAGAGGCAGCGGAGCTGGTTCGGTTTGCTAAGGGGAGCGTGACAGAAAGACGCGTTCTAGGCAGTCTGACAGGCCCACCCTGGTGACTCGGGATGGGCAGCGGAGTGTCTGGAGCTGGCCAGGTAGCCGACTTTGATTGTCAGGCCCACGCCACACCGTGGGCTTTTTCTCTATCTACGTGAGGCGTCTGCAACTCCCAGGAGTCGACTTGGAAGAACCCTCGCTGAGCACAGCTGGGAGCTTGACAAAGCAGAGGGCATCGATTACAATGATTACGTATAAGGGTACATTATCTGCCGCATCTAGTCTTGCAGATGGAGACAGAAGCACTTCCTGATGGCAAGTTGACGATGAGTGACTCGGGATTGCAGGACAGATTGGCCTCATACGCTGACTACTTGGCCCAATCCGGTTTGTCCGAGCTGACTGTCAAGAACTATGTGGCAGATCTGAAGCATCTGGCTTCATGGGCGGCGCTCAATGGCGGTCGACCGCTGGTCACCATGACTGGCGAGGAGATCCAGGCCTACCGATTAGACCTCCTGATCGCCAAGGCCCATCCACCTACCACTGTGAACAGACGACTGCAAGCCATTCGCAAGTTCTTCCGGTATGCCCTGGAGAGAGGGCTGGTGGATGCAGACCCTTCCTTAGGAATCAAGCTGGTGCCCCAGTCGAGGTCGGAGGGTCCGCGTGGTCTCGATTGCACCGAGGTGGAGACCTTACTTGGGGCGGTTAGAGGGGGAGGTTCCCGGCTGGCCAGTCGAGACTACGCTATCGTCCAGATGATGCTACAGACCGGCATCCGGGTCGGCGAGTTGACCAGGTTGAGGCTGACTGACTTGGAGTTGTCGGATGAAGGCGGTCTGCTCAGGATCACGGGGGAGGGCCCTTCGGGAGGGCGAGAGATACCTCTCAACAGCTCCGTGCGCAAGGCCATCAACGCCTACCTGATCGAGCGCAGGGAATCATCGAGGGATCACCTATTCCTGAGTGTCAAAGGTGAACCCTTATCCGTGCGCTCGGTGCAGCGGTTGGTGGGCACCTATGCCAGGGCGGCGGGAGTGGGAGATGTCACTACCTACACGCTGCGGCAGACCTGTGCCCAGCAGCTACTCAAGGATACTGGCGATCTGGCCCTGGTGGCCAGACTGATGGGGCACAGGCGGCTGGAGACCGCCATCAAGTACATCCTGCCGGGGCAGGAGGACCTGACGGAGGCAGCTGAGAGGAGCTCCCTCAACGTCTATTAGGCTGCGGGAGAGCACCGGATGTGGCCTTCCTCTGCTGCTGGGAGCCAGACTCGGTTCTGAAGGCTATTCTAGACTCGGCTACTCCGTATGCCGGGCGTCAGAGGGCAGGAGACTGCCGAGACATGTTCTTTCGGCAAACACAGTGGGGTGCCTGCTTGCTGGTGCGCGGGGCATACTCGGCAAGGGAACCCGGCGACAGCCTCTGCCAACGGCGGAGGCCACCGACTAGAGAGGCAGGACGAAATGACAGGATTGCAGGTAGGCGACACGGTCCTGCACCCCGTCTACGGTGCAGGCACGCTCGTCTCCATCGAGAAGCGTGACAAAGATGGAACCACCACGGACTACTATATCATAGAGTTGCTGAAAGGCAAGGGGCGTTTGTTGACACCTGTGGACAAGTTGGACGAGCTGGGAATCAGAAAGCCTGTGGCGAAAGCAGAGCGCCGTGAACTGGCCAAGGTCTTCTCCGGGCGCCCGAGGAAACTATCGGAGGATTATCGCAAGAGGCGGACGGTGATCGACCAGCGACTCAGGGACGGTAGTTTCGTAGAGGTTGGCCGCGTTGTCCGTGACTTGTCCTGGGTGGAGAGCCAGGGAAAAGTCACCACAGGAGATCGTCGTATGCTCCAGAGAGCCAAGGAACTGCTGGCCAAGGAACTCGCTGCATCCGATGGGATCTCTGAGGAGGAAGCCTTGGGCAGCATCGAGGCTGCTCTTGAACAGAGACCGTCGGCAAGTGGAGCCAAGGGTGCCTGACCTGTCCACAGCGATCTTGCTCCATTGGGTCTCAAGCAGCGGTGTAGAGGGTGAGGCTTGCATGGCGGCCATGCCCAACGGTGACAGGGCCGGAGAGCGGAGCCGAAGGAGGAGAATACCACGTTGGGGCGGGCCGGATGACGCTGGGTTCACTGATGTCGAATGGGTACAAAACGGGATGGTTCAACACGGTCTGCGGTCTTCGTGAGTACCGGGGAAATGAACTCGCACGGCTCTGACGGACTCGGCCATGCCTGCCCGTCGACCAGAGGGGGCTGTGTGCCGAGTCTTTCTATGGTCCCTCGGGCGCGCATGGACATGGGAGAGAGAGCCAGGGAGAGCGTCAAAGAGAGGTTTCTGAAGATCCGGCTGCTCGAGCAGTATCTGGATCTACTTGTCTCTTTTGAGACCGCATACAGGCTTCCCTGGCCGGGGCGTGTCCAGGCTAGGGGCAGGCACTGAGCTGGAAGGAGGTTTCAAAGTTGGAGAAGCCAGATGCAGAGAAGACAGTGACGGCGGAGCAACTAGGGCTCAGAGAGTTGCCCAGGGGCTGGAGCCGTGCTCCACTGTCTCAGTTGGTGTCGAGTGCGCGTAAGATCGTAGAGCAGAGCGAAGCCACCGGCGGCTCTGGAGACCCACGGCTGGCGGCCGCTCTCAGGGTCCTGGAGTTCAAGGAGGGCTCGAAGGCCAGGAGGAAGAAGTAGCCTACCCATCTCGGGGCGCGCGGGCAGACGTCGCGTTCTGCACAGGGGGCTTGGCGTTTGACCAGGACGTATCCTTCCATCCCTTGCAGGGGCAGGGCTAGCGCACTCATCCAGTAGCAGCTAGACCAGACCACCCACGACGCTGGGGGATCACCAGTCGCCAGGTGACCAAAGTGCGTTCTGACCTGATTTCCGCGGTCGGATTAGCACTGACGTTTGTGTTGTTGTGTGATAGTGGCGTATAATGCTGCATTATCTGTCATCTGGGCCTTCCAAGCCAGTTGTTTGCGCTGGTCGGATGCAATGAGCAAGGTCCATGTGACCTTGGCCATGGCGGCCTAGAGGCACAGGCGCGGCCGGGGAAGTCGCCGCCCCGGAGGGGTAGGGAATGACGTCCCGAAGCGCGCCGATGCAGGTGTTTGTCACGGAGGTAGCTGAGACGGGCTCCTGAAGCCCATTTCACATGGGCAGGGAGTGGGAGATACTCTGAATCGAGTCATATTGAGCTTCGTCTGAGGCTTGTTAGAACCGGGGACTCGGCTGCTCCGCTCGGCGATCGCGCGATGGGAAGGCAGTTCGAGTCTTCTTTCTGCCAGGGAGAGGTTGCGAAGGGCTCGGCAGGCGATGAAGATTGGAGGTGTTGGTTTTGTCAGTCAGTTTGAGGCCAGGTGAATCAGAGGATGCTCTGCTGAAAAGGTGGCGCAAAGAGGTAGCCAAGGCTGGAGTCCTCAAGGCCCTGCGCAAGAAGCGGTGGTTTGTTTCCAGGAGCCAGAAGCGTCGCATTGCGAAGGCGACGGCAATCCGCAAGGCAAGGCGGAAGAAGAGTCGGCGCCCCTATGACGGCCGCGGCCGGGGGCGGCGATAGGCATGGCCCAGGGGTTGGATCTGTAAGGTAGCCGGGGGATTCACAGTTGGCCACAGGAGTTAGTCTATCCAGAGGGTGGCAATCAATCCAACATGGTCGGAAACCCATAGCCAGCCGTGTGGGCTGGGGAAGGGCCGATCCAAGACCAGATCACAGTCCAGTACTCGAACGTCATGTTCAGGCGATGCGAACAGGAATGCGTAGTCGATGCGCTTGGTCAGTTGATCTCGGCGGCCGGAGGAGAGATCATCCAGGCAACAGGTGGGACCACCACCCTCCGGATGTAACAACCTGTAGGCATCAACTGCCTGCTCTGAGATGGTGCGAATCTGCGGCGAATCCTCAGTGGCGTTGAAGTCACCCGTGATGATGGCGAGATCATGACCACCGGAGGTCACGAAGGTCATCAGCGAATCTGCCTGACCCCGATTGACCTCCGCATCCCGGTTGGTCAGATGCGTGACGAAGACGCGGACCTCTCCCCACGGTGTGACGGCTGTAGCCCCCAGTACCATACGATGCTCGAAGAACCCTGCTCGGGGTTGAAGTTCCGCGAAGTCCACGTCATGTAGTGGATAGCGGCTGAGGATCGCTTCCCCTTCTTCGAAAAGCATGGCCCAGCGGTTGCCGTTGGCCCGCAGGTAGAGGTAGTTCAGTCCGGTGCCCTCCGCGAGGTAGTGTGCCGCGCTACCCAGTTGGAGGGCCCAGGGTACCTCTTGAAGACAGACGATGTCTGGGTCTTGGCGGCGGATTTCCACAGCGATGAGGTCGAGTCGCTCACGGAGGCGCTCGAAGCGTGGAAAACCGTGCAGCATGTTCAGCGACATCACCCGCAGAGGACCAGCCGACCTGTAGGTGTTCTGCGCGCACCCCTCAGGGCACCCACTGGCCTGGGTGCCTGGACGGCTGACGTTGGAGATCCAGACAGCCACTGCCAGCGCCGCAGCCAGAAAGAGGCAAACACAGGCCCGAGGTCTATGCAGCATGGCAGCGCTCCCTGGGATTGGGGGTCATAGGGATGGGTTGCAGAACTCGAGGGCTGTGCGAACCAGGATTCGTGCGCAGGCGACCACGCTGTCTGTGTCCACCCATTCCACCAAGCCGTGTTTCCCCTCTCCCCGAGGGCCGACGATGACCGTGGGAATTCCTGCTCGCTGCATCAGGGCAGCGTCGGTCCACATCAGGCCCGTCGCACGTGCTGGAGCGCGGTGCAGTTCCCGTTCACACGACTTTTCGAGCGCTGCCAGGAGAGGGCCCTGCTCAGCCTGCCAGGGAGGACGCACCATGGAGAGCCGCCACTGGGCCTTGAACTGCGGATCGTCCATGGCGAGGCTGGATACGAGCCCCTGGAGCTCGTTCTCCACGTCCTGCTCGGTCTCGCCCGGAATCATGCGCCGCTCGAGGCGTAGCAGGCAGCGATCGGGGTAGCTGCTCCACTCACGCCCGCCCTCGATGGCGGAGGCGTGGAGGGATGGATGCATTCTGACGCCTCCAAGAGGGGCATCGTAGGCCTTCTCCTGCCCAAGATGCTTGCGCAGATCCTCCAGCTCTACGAGGAACTGGCCCATCTTGGAGATGGCGTCCACTCCCTTCTCGGGCAGACTGCCGTGGGCAGCGACTCCCTGGGTCTCAACCTCTATCCAGGCGAACCCGCCGTGCGCAACCCAAAGGTCCAGATTGGTGGGTTCCAGGATAACGCATCCATCAGCCTTTAGGTTCTCCAGTGCGGCCTCCGTACCGAGGCTGGAGTGCTCTTCGTCAACAGCACCCAGCAGCCAGAGGTCTCCTGCCAGGGGCACCTGGGCCTCTTGCAGGGCAAGGAGTGCCGAGAGTCCGGCCGCGAGCCCGCCCTTAGTGTCCCAGGCGCCGCGTCCGAATAGCCTGCCGCCGACCGTTCGGGCCGAGAAGGGATCCTCCATACCTTCCACGGATACTGTGTCGAGATGGGCGTTGAGAACCAAGGACCTTCCCTCTCCACTGCCAGGCAGGTGTGCGAGGACATTGGGCCGGCCAGGAGTCACTTCCTGCAAACTGGTCTGGATCCCGGCGTCGCTCAGCACGCGGGCGACGAAAGCGGCGATCTCTCCTTCTCCCTGGCCCCCAGCGACCAGAGAGGGATTGACCGACTCGATCTGGACCAGGAGGCGCAGGAGGTCAATGGTGCGGTGCGGGTCCACGCCGACGTTCACTGAGACCCCTGCCCTTCGTGTGAGACATTCCCTCCCCTGCTGGCAAGTTTCAGCAGATCGGCAACCTTGTGGATCTCTATCAGGTTGCTCTCGTGGGGTGTCTCTGTCCTCACGCCGGCGGTGAAGAGTACAAAGTCATCGTCCTCCAGGAGGCCCTTCTCCACCAGCACCTGACACGCGTTGAGGATGATGTCGTCAGCCTCGTGATAGCGGGCGTATACGGGTGTCACTCCAAACACCAACTCCAGCTGTCTCTTGACCATCTCGTCGCTGGCCACCGCGATGATCGGTTGGGTCGGCCTGAATCGGGCGATCATCCTGGCTGTATAACCCGATCTGGTCAGAGTGACTATCTTGTCCAGTGGCATGGATCGAGAGATGACGTCGATGGAGCGGCTCACCGTCTCTGAGATGTTGTAGAAGCCGGTGGCGGTTATTTGCCCTGTCAGCATGCGTTCGGCCTCGACGGCGATCTTGGTCATCATCTCCACAGTTCGCACGGGGTACTTGCCGACGGCAGTTTCCTCTGAGAGCATGACTGCATCGCTGCCATCCAGTATGGCGTTGGCCACATCGCTGGTCTCGGCCCTGGTCGGGTTGGGCTTGTCCACCATGGACTCCAGCATCTGTGTGGCGATGATCACCACCTTCCCCCGCTGATTGCATCGCCTGATCAGGTCTTTCTGGATCAACGGGACCTTCTGGTATTCGATCTCCACGCCCAGGTCTCCCCTGGCGATCATGAGGGCGTCAGCTTCCTCGAGGATGTCAGAGGCGTTCCAGACGCCTTCCTGGTTTTCGATCTTGGCGATGATGGCCTGCAAGCCCGAACCCACGCGTCTCCTCAAGTTGGCCACATCGCTTGCGTCTCTGGCGAAGGAGAGGGCCAGGAACTCCACGTTCTTGTCCTTGGCGTATTCTATGGCCTTGAGGTCCTTCTCGGAAAGGCGCGGCACATTGAGTCTCTTGCCAGGGATATTCACACCCTTGTTCCGTTGGATCACGCCTTGGTCCAAGATACGGAGGTGCAGCTTTCCTTCGTGCTTCCGCTCCACTATGGCGCCGATGGTGCCGTCGTCTATGGTGATCTTATCCCCCACGTCTACCTCGTCGTAGAAGTCGTAGGAGAATGTGAACTCCTCGTCATCGAAGCCAGCCACCACCACGTCGCCAGTCTCCACCCCACGGGGGGCCTCAGTGCGCACCCGGACTTCGGGGCCCTTGAGATCCAGCATGATCGGGATCTCACCCACGGAGCGTGTCATCTCGATGATGCTGTCGTACTGCTCGAAGTCGCCGTGAGCAGTGTTGATGCGGACGACATCCATCCCGGCGGCGTGCATGCGCCTGATGTTCTGCTGGGTCATGCTCGCTGGCCCAATGGTGCAGACCACTTTGGTCTTCTTCTTCCCTCTGGTTGGCACGTTTCTTCCTCCCATGCCTTGACAAGCTCTGGCTGTGCACCGAGTGCGGTTTGAGACGAGAGGCATTGGGGTCTTTCCACGTCCTCCCCACTCGAGCAGAGACGGCGGGATGGTCACTCAACGCTCTGGAAGGATTCTACCATAATGCCGCGGCTTGTTCGAGGCCTACGGCCCAGGGGGGAAGCTCATCTGGACAACTTCGGCAGGGTGCGCCCATCAGACCTAGCATCGTGGGCCCGAGGTTTCCGTCTGGGTCAGCTTGGTGGCGGAGGAACTGTCTTGCCTGTGTGCCGCCATCTCAAGGGGGAGCCGTTTGGCTGGGTATCATCCTCTCCTCGGCGAGGATGACGGAGGCCGGGACATGCTGTAGAACCGGCTTGGGACCGCTGTGCCGGCTTGAGTAGTAGGACTCGGAGCTTATGAGCCGGGCACGGGCGGACCGGCTAGGTCGAACCAGAACTGTACTGGGGATGACGGATTATCGGGGCACCAGGAGCGCAGCACGTAATCGAGCGTGGGGTCCAGCCGCGTGGGTGCGTCGGCTGCGCTGAGTTCGACGGCGATCTGCCATGCGCCGTCTGCATCTACCGTCGCACAGGCTTCGTCGGGCCACCACGTTTCAGGTTCGCCGTCGGCCAGCAACTGTGAGTGGAGGCAGCTGCCTGCTGGCAGTGAGCTCTGGCCTGAGAAGGCGATCCTGGTGGAGGACACGTACACACGCTGGATGGAGATGCCGCTGTCGCCGCATGGCATGGGAGTGTCACTGCGGCGCGGGTTCGGGGGTGCCTGTGGGTGTGGGAACAGCCGTAGGCATGTGTGGCGGCGGAGTTGGGGTCTCCGCGATGGGAATGAAGGCGAAGGTCCGGAGGAACGTGTCGAAGTCTGTTTGCGCTGCGCTGCCGCTTGGCAGGTCGGTGACTCCTTCAGGCTGGAAAGGCACGCCCCACCAGAACACCAGCCAGTACTCCCCTCCATCGTGCACCACAGACACCTGTCGATTCCTGAAGCTATCTAGTACCGTTGCCGGATATGTCAACTCCATGGCCGTCTCACCGCTGACTGTGAGACAGCATCTGGTTTCGATTTGAGCGCGTGATGACGATGCCAGATTGCGCAGGTTGTACTCTACTGTGTCTGTGATGGTCTTGCCTGCGGCCGGCCAGTATCGGAAGACTGTGAGCCCGTAGCGATTGCCATCAGTATCGGTCGTCTGAAAGAGGACTGAGTCGCACAATCGACCGGGATCATCAGTGCACGGGCCATGTCCCAGTTGACTGACTTCGGAATCGCAGGGATAGTCGACGCGAAATCCCAGACTGGCATCCCTGTAGTGCATCGTGCACGGCGTGGCCTCCGATGGGACCGCCGTGGTCTGCATCAAGGAGGACGGAGTGATGTGGGTGCTGGCGGGAGCGTGCCCGCACCGGGCAACGAGCAAGGGAGTCAGGAACACCGCAGCCACGATCCACCCAAGCCTCGTCAGCCTGCCTCCCATGCCGTGGGACGTGCGAGCAGATGTTCGGTCACGGTCTCGATTGGACTTATCGAAGTCGCTGGTCATAATCCTCCAGTGCCTCATGCGCGCTGGCAGCTTGATGGCTCCAGGCGCAAAGCGCGTCGTTGCCACCGCGTCGCACCTTGGAGATACCCTTGCTGGAAACATGCGCTCGGGGCGTATTCTGGCGTCAGCGGCTGGGCGCCCAAGCGAGTCCTCGAGATGCAGCTTTGATCTCGGTCACCGTAGAGCGCCGTGTCACCAGAGAGTACCCCGGAAGTGATGGATTGTCCATTCCTGGCCAACTCTGCACCAGTTTGACCGGCGGCCGACACTGCTCGGAAACCCAAGTTACCGGGACCCGCCTAAGGGTCTTGTGCCCGCAACTGGTAGGCATATCCCCCCAAATGGCCATAGTACCCCCCGGATTCGAACAGCCCACATACGGTCCCCTTGCAGAAGCTGGCGGTGGGAAACGTGCGGCTATCAACGCAGTCCGTGCTGGACCTGATCTCGGCTCCTTCGAGCCAGATGACAGGCTCCGTGAGGTAGACGGCGTCGCCTTCTCGCCACCAAGATGCCCCTAGAGCATTCACTTCGAAGCCCGTGGCGTGGATGCCCTCGGTGCAGATCCGTCTGCCGTGGTATCGCTCCGAGTTCGAAACCAACTCCTCGAAGGGCACATCCTGCCTTGGGGCGCAGGCGTTGACGGACAGGGCTAGCAGAAAGCCGACAAGGAGAATATTGGTCCCGTTCACGACCATGCTCCTTTTCCACCAACTCTTTGCGTGTTTCTCCACTCAGTGGACGCCATCCGCTCCGCGGATGTTCCCAGCGTGCTGCAGACCCTCGGCGAATTCAATCGACAGTTGATGTTGGACGTGGTACAATTCTATAAGCGGAGTGCTTGTCACCGGCATCGACGGTTGGAGCTTCAGCGAGAGGACCTAATGGCAGAGAATCGAGACGAAGGCACAGGCGTGGAGAAGCTAGGGCTGCGGCGTGACGTGAGTATCTGGGGGTCGTATACCTGGGGATACGCCGACGTTGGTGCCGACATCTATGTGGCCCTGGGCCTGGTCATCGCCTCTGCCCAGGGGGGTGCTCCCCTGGCCTTTGCCCTGGCGGGATTGATTTATATCATGATCGGCCTGGCCTTCACTGAGCTGGCATCCTCCTATCCGGTGGCTGGTGGTGGTCACTACTATTCCCTGAGGGGCCTTGGGGACTTCTGGGGTTTTATGGCCGGTGTGGCCCTGCTGCTGGACTACACCATTGACATCGCCTTGTTTGCCACTGCTTCGACAGGGTATGTCAACTTCTTCCTGCCTTACATGGGGCTGCATCTTGAGAGTTTTGCGGTCAGCTTCGGGCCTTGGATCAGCTTCAACGGCCTCTGGCTCGCGGAAACGGTTATCATGATCGCCTTCCTCTTGTGGCTGAACGTGAGGGGTGTCCGCGAGTCATCCCGCGTGAATGAAGTGATTGGCCTGATGGACCTGATCCTGGAGATCTCCGTGGTGGTCTTTGGCTTCGTCCTGGCCTGGCGTCCGGAACTACTGGTTCAGCAGTGGGTGTATGAGTTCCCTTCGCCGAGGCAATTCATGTACGGCTTTTCGCTGGCTATCATCTCTTTCGTGGGCCTGGAGAGCATCTCCCAGGCGGCTCAGGAGACTCGCCGGCCAGCCACTGTTATCCCCCGCACCTCCATCGCGCTCATTTTTACGGTTTTCATTCTGGCCCTGGGCTTTTCCACGGTCGGGCTGGGGATCCTGCCCTGGCAGGAGTTCCAGGCTCACCAATCGGACCCCATTGCCTATCTGGCGTCGCACATCCCCTACCTCGGGTTGCTGGCCGGCCCTTTTGCGGCTTTCCTCGGCGCCACCATCCTGTTCATCTCGGCCAACACGGGCGTCATGGGCGATTCTCGCCTCATCTTCTCCATGAGCCATTTCCGCCTCGCTAGCCCCTGGTTCAGGTACGTCCATCCCAAGTACCGCACGCCGAGCAACGCCATCCTGGGCTTTGGGTGGGTAGGGATTATGCTCACTGTGGTTGCCTTCCTCACCCCGAGCGTGCTGGACACACTGGCCAACCTGTATGCCTTTGGCGCGACTTTTGGCTACATGCTGGTCTTTATCTCGCTGATCCGGCTGCGCTTCTCAGATCCGTACACCCCCAGGCCGTATAAGGTGCCCCTGAACTTCAAGTGGAAGCGCAAGGACGGCAGCGTTGTTGAAGTCCCGATTCTGGGTTTCCTGGGCTTTCTGGGCGTGGCCAGCATCTTTTCTACGGTGATTATCACGCACGAGATAGGCCGGATCGCCGGGCCGGCCTGGCTCCTCATCTGCTTCGTGTACTATGTCTTCTTCCGTCGGCGAAGTGGCTTGCCGGTTCTAGGCAGCGTGAAGCATGACTGGGAGAAGGAGCAGGTTGACGTGCTGACCAGCGCTGAGGAGTACGACTCGCTGGAAAAGTACAAACAGGCCTTGATTCGTCGCGATCGCAAGTTGGGCGTCCCCTCGCGCTGGAGCGAAAAGGAGTGACATGCGCAGACGTTCCGTTCCGGCGCCGGAATTGCTCAGCGCGGGCGATGTGTTACGCCTGGTCCTGGCGGCACTGATGATCCCCCTGGGGGGCATCATCTTGGTGCGTACGCTGTCTCTGGCGCCCACCGTGATGGGTATGCTGGTGGGTTGTAGCTTCATAGGATTCGGTGGCTATAGACTGTGGCTGGGATGCAGTCGCTACCGGCTCTATCGACGGAAGATGAGGGAAAGCAGAGAATGAGCGCGACTCTGGACCCTATTGGCATTGTCCTGGCCATTATTTTCGTGGTCTCCCTGGGCGCGCTGTTCTGGTGGATGTTCAGAGTGCCACCCTTGGTTCCGCACGAGGTGGCCGTGGTCTATCGCTCGGTAGCGGGCATGGAGCGACTTCTCGTTCCTGTGTCGGGAAAGGTGGCTTCGGAGCGAGCAGTGGAACTCGCTTGCCGTCTGGGCGCACCGCAGAAGGCCGAGATCATTCTGGCCTATGTGATAGAGGTGCCCTTCACGCTCTCCCTGGGCTCTCCGGTGCCGGCGGAGGAGTCGAGCGGGGAGGCAGCGCTGCGAACCGCCCGCTTTATCGTGGAACAACATGGCCTGCCGGTCAGAACGAAGATGCTTCCTCACCGCTATGCCTGGAGCGGCATCCTCCGCGTCGCCGAGGAAGAGACGGTGGATGCCATCGTAATGGCCGCCGGAGCGGGCCGCGCACGCCCGGCGGAGGGGATGAGTCGTACCGCACAGGAGGTCATGCGCAGGGCGGGATGCGAGGTCATAGTGTCCAAGGTCCCGAGATAGTGGTGGGTGAGAGACGTCACAGGCCGGGTGGGAGAGAAAATGATCATTGAACGAAAGGTCAGACTAAGGTATCCACAGCGCCTGCTGGATCGGCCACTGATCTACGGGTTGATAAGCGACTTCCACGTGTTGACCAACATCCTGGAGGCCAAAGTGGATGCCGAGCAGGGAGTGCTCTTGCTGGCGGTGCGAGGCGAGGCCCACGAGCTCCAAGAGGGTCTGGCCTGGATGGTCAAGCAGGGGGTGGAGGTCCAGGTGCTATCGGAGAGCGGGGAGGGACAGTGAGAGTAGTGATCGTGGGTTGCGGGAGGGTAGGTGCTCAACTGGCTCGCTTGTTGCTGGCAGACGGGCATCAAGTCACCGTCGTGGACAAGGACAGTGCCTCTTTTGGGCGTCTGGGCTCGGATTTCGCGGGTGAGGTCGTGCTGGGCACAGGGATTGATGAGGATGTGCTGCTTCGCGCTGGCATAGAGGAGGCCGCTGCCTTGGTGGCGGTGACCAGCGGAGACAACACGAACGTGATGGCTGCCCAGGTGGCGAAGGAGATCTTCGGAGTGCCCAAGGTGATCTGCCGCGTCGACGACCCGTTGCGTGAGGAGATCTACCGTTCCCTGGGGCTGGAGACCATCTGCGCCACCGTCTGGCAGGCGAACCACATCAGAGAGTCCCTGGAAGGCCGGGGGGCGGGAGGCGAGCCATGTATGTGATCGTGGTCGGAGGGGGGAAGGTTGGCTACTACCTCGCCAAGTCTCTCGGGGAGGAAAAGCAAGAGGTCCTCATCATCGAGCAGGATGCACAGCGGTGCCGGGCTCTCTCCGACGAATTAGGCGTCAACGTGATGCAAGGCGATGGCTGCGAGGCATCCACGATGGAAGAGGCCGGCATGGGGCGCGCTGATGTCGTAGTGGCGGTGACGGGCGACGATGAGGACAATCTCGTGGTCTGCCAGGTGGCCAAGCAGAAGTTCAACGTGGCGCGCACGGTTGCCCGGCTCAACAATCCCAAGAATGAGAAGATCTTCCGCAAACTGGGCATCGACGTGACCGTGTCCAGCACTGAGCTGATTCTATCTCAAATCGAGAGAGTCATCCCGGCCCAGCCCTTGGTGCATCTTCTGTCTCTGAGGAACGTAGGCGTCAGTTTCGTGGAGCTGGAGGTCTTACCCGGATCACCAGCAGAGGGTCGGCCCTTGAGGGAACTGGGCATCCCCGACGACTGCATCTTCCCTCTCGTCATTCGCGGCGGTGACCAGGCTATCATCCCCTACGGTGATACTGAATTGCAGGTTGGCGATCATGTCGTTGCTGTGACCTCTGAGGCTAGCGCCGATACCCTTCGCCGGATCCTCCGCGGGTAGTCCAACTGGCGACAGTCGAACGGCACAGCCCAGCCGGCTCTGGGTAGGGTGTGCACTATGAGGCGAGGCTGGTGGTCGCACCTGGCAATCCCCTGCGGGCAGTTGTGGGAGTGCCCCCAGTGCTTCTCTACGCCCGTCGCGTGGCCCCTACCAGGTCCTGATATGTCGGACTCCGGGTGGTTGCTTCTATCCTCAAGATGAGACAGGGGGTGGGTGAGATGTGGAGCCTGGCGTTGCCTGCCTGGGACATTGTGTTGAGAACGGCTGTCGTCTATCTGGCCATACTTGTGGGACTCCGGCTTGCGGGGAAGCGCGAGATTGGCCAGATGACGGTGTTCGACCTGGTGGTGTTGCTTCTGATAGCCAACGCGGTGCAGAATGCCATGGTGGGGCCAGATACGTCGCTCAGCGGCGGGGTGCTGGCGGCCATCGTGCTATTAGTGATCAATTCACTGGTGGCCCGCCTTCGCCTTCGCTGGCCTGCACTCCGCCGCGCGGTCGAAGGGTCGCCGACTGTGCTGGTACTCCGCGGCGAGGTGATCACCGATCATCTGCGGCGTGAGGGACTGGACCAGGATACGTTGGAGGCTGCCTTGCGCGAACACGGTGTTGCGGATTTGAGTGACGTCGAGATGGCGGTTCTGGAAATCGATGGCTCTATCAGCGTCGTGCCTGTGGGCGGCACTACCAAACACGTGAAGCGACCTCCTCTGAGGTACTTGCGCCACCAATGACTTGGTCTGAGGTGAGGCGGCACAGGCGGTTTGATGCGCGATCGTCAGGTGAGTGGTACTGACTACTGGAGCCAGTCGGCAGACAGCCTTCTGGCAGCGCTACAGACGTCATCTGATGGGCTGAGTGCAGCCGATGCCAGCAGCCGGCTGAGCGAGCATGGGCCCAATACTCTGGGAGGCCGCGAGAGAGCCACCGCCCTCCGCCTTTTCCTAAATCAGTTCAAGAGCCCCATCGTTCTCATTCTCCTCTTTGCCACCGGCGTGTCGGCCATCGTGCGGGACTGGGCAGATGCGCTGATCATTCTCGCTATCGTTCTGGGAAGCGCCCTATTGAGCTTCGTGCAGGAATACAGGGCCAGCAGCGCCACCGAGGAACTGCGGGCTAAGGTCAGAGTGAGAGCGGTCGCCTTGCGAGACGGTCAGCCCCAATCCATCCCGGTAGAAGAGGTAGTGCCCGGGGATGTGGTGTTGCTCTCGGCAGGTAGCCTGGTGCCGGCCGATGGTGTCCTGCTGGAAGCCAGGGATTTCTACATCAACCAGGCGGTGCTGACGGGGGAAACGTTCCCGGTTGAGAAGAGACCGGGCGTCGTTTCTCCTGAGGCAGGGTTGGCCGAGCGGAGCAACTGCGTCTTCATGGGCACCAACGTGCGCAGCGGAACTGGTCACGCCTTAATTGTGCAGACTGGAGGGGGAACCGTCTTCGGTGAGATTGCTGGACGACTTAGCCTGCGCCCACCTGAGACGGAGTTTGAAAGGGGTATCCGCCGCTTCGGGTATCTGCTCAGCGAAGTGATGATGGTACTGGTGCTGTCTGTCTTCGCCGTGAATGTCTTCTGCCATAGACCGGTAGTCGATTCGCTGCTCTTCTCCGTCGCGCTGGCCGTCGGGCTCACGCCTCAGCTTCTGCCAGCGATCATCAGCATCAATCTGTCCAAAGGGGCGCAGAGCATGGCTGCGCACGGGGTTATCGTGCGTCGCCTGGAATCCATAGAGAACTTCGGCAGCATGGACGTGCTGTGCACCGACAAGACAGGGACCCTGACCGAAGGTGTCGTGCAACTGGATGACGCATTCGACGTCCAAGGGCAGCCTTCGGAGGAGGTCTTCCGCTACGCCTACCTCAACGCCCATTTCGAGACAGGGCTGGCGAACCCGATGGATGAGGCCATTCTCGCCCACGGTGGGGTTGAGATGGGCGGGGTCAGTAAGTTGGATGAGGTGCCCTACGACTTCGTGCGCAAGCGGCTGACTGTGGTGGTCATGGAGAGGGAAGTACGTTTACTCATCACGAAGGGAGCTCTGGACAACGTGCTCGCAGTGTGCTCGCACCTGCGTGAGGGAAGCGACAGAGTGCCGCTTGACGAGGCCCATCTCGCGAGGGCCCAGGAGCGCTATGTGGAGTGGAGTGGGCAGGGCTTTCGAGTCCTGGGAGTGGCGACCAAAGCAGTTCCGCCACAGCCGGCCTACACCCGTGATGACGAGCATGACCTGACCTTTATGGGCTTCTTGCTGTTCTTCGATCGCCCGAAGCCGGGTGTGGGGAAGACCATCAGCGATCTGGCTGCTCTGGGTGTGGACCTGAAGATCATCTCTGGTGACAACAGGCTGGCGGTTTTGCACACCGCGGAGTCGGTGGAACTGGAACTCAGGGGCGTGGTCACAGGAAGCGAACTGCAAGATATGGGCGACGAGGCACTGTGGCAGGCTGTTGAGCGTGTCAACATCTTTGCCGAAGTCGATCCCAACCAGAAGGAGCGTATCATTCTGGCGCTGGGGAAGACAGGTCATGTGGTTGGCTACATGGGTGACGGCATCAACGACGCGCCTGCGCTGCACGCGGCCGACGTGGGCCTCTCGGTGGCGGGGGCAGTAGATGTAGCCAGAGAGGCGGCGGACTTCGTTCTGCTGGAGCGAGACCTGGCAGTGCTGCGCGAGGGCATCATCCAGGGGCGGAGAACCTTCGCCAACACCCTCAAGTACGTGTTCATCACTACGAGCGCCAACTTCGGTAACATGTTCAGCATGGCGGGAGCATCGCTGTTCTTACCCTTCCTGCCCCTCTTGCCCAAGCAGATCCTGTTGACGAACTTCCTGACGGATTTTCCAGCCATGGCCATCGCCAATGACAATGTCGACCGAGAGCTAGTAGACAGGCCCCAGCGCTGGAACGTAAAGTTCATTCGGAACTTCATGGTCACTTTTGGCCTGGTGAGCTCGGTGTTTGACTATCTCACCTTTGGCACGCTCTTGCTCGTCCTCCGGGCAACGACAGATCAGTTTCGGACCGGGTGGTTTCTGGAGTCCGTGGCCACAGAATTGCTGATCATGTTGGTCATTCGGACGCGTAAGCGTTTCTGGAGGAGCAGGCCTGGCAAGTACCTTCTCATAGGGACGGTAGCCGTCGGGGCAGCTACCCTCATCCTCCCCTACACTCCTGTGGGTGGTCTTCTGGGGTTCGTCCCGATTCCCCTGCCAGTCCTGTTTGTCCTGGGAGGCATTGCCCTGGCCTATGCGATCGCATCCGAAGTAGCCAAAGATCTCTTCTATAGAAGGGTGCAGGGCTGAGGTGATGGGCCTTGATCGCTACAGGCTGCTGTCTGCCACTGGGTGAGGGCGTGTTGCGTGAAGGCAGGCGGTTGTGTGCGTAATCTGAGATATGCGAGCGGAGCTATGGAGTCTCTCAAGTCAGAAGTGATCTCGGCGGCCCAAGAGCTACGGGTGCAACTGGAACAATGTGCTATACAGGAGGGATGGCATGTCTAGGCGTCAAGTCGTGCTTTGGGTATCGGTCGTGCTGCTGTTGGTCTCAGGTGCTGGCTGCGCTGTACCGTCGCTGGTGTTTCCAACGGTGGAGCCGCCAGCGTCTGCAACGCCGACCCTGGCGAGGGAAACGCCCGTGCCGGCAAAGCCTGCCAACGAGCTGGAGGCTCAGGTGGAGGCGGTGTACACCGAGGCTGCGCCTTCGGTCGTATTCATCACCAGCCGCATCATAACCTACGATTTCTTCATGCAGGCTGTCCCCCAGGAGGGCACCGGCTCAGGCTTCGTCTACGATGACCAGGGACACATTCTGACCAACTATCACGTGGTGGAGAACGCGGAGTCGGTGTCGGTGACCCTGGCCAGCGGCGAGACATACACGGCTACCATCGTGGGCGTGGATCCCTCGACTGACCTGGCTGTGCTGCAGATCGATGCCAAGAATCCACCGGATCCGCTGCCTCTGGGAGACTCGGATCGACTGCGGGTGGGGCAATTTGTGGTCGCTCTGGGGAATCCCTTTGGCCTCGAGCGTACCCTGACCGTAGGGGTGGTGAGCTCCCTGGGACGCATCATCCAGAGCCCCGACGGCCGCTTCATCGGGGAGGCTATCCAGACCGATGCTGCGATAAACCCTGGGAACTCGGGCGGGCCGCTGCTCGATCTGGAAGGACAGGTCATCGGCGTGAACGCGCAGATCGTTAGCCCCAGCCAGGCCTCGGCCGGGATCGGGTTTGCCATCCCCTGCAACGCGTTGCACCGCGTTGTGCCGCATTTGATCTCCAAAGGGCACTATCCTCATCCCTGGCTTGGCATCAATCTGCTCGGCTTGACGCCTGAATGGATGCAGGCCTTCGAGCGGGCAGGGATAACCCTCGGAGCGGAGTCGGGATTGCTCGTGGTAGAGGTCGTGCCGGGCGCACCGGCGGCAGCTGCTGGGATCCGTGGCGGAGACCGGCAGGTGGACATCGGGAACGCGCGGATTCCAGTCGGCGGGGACATAGTCACTGCCATCGACGGTAAGGCGGTCTCGACGGTGCAGGACCTGACCATCTACCTGGACGAAGAAAGGCAGGTGGGGGACCAGGTAGAACTGACCGTCGTGCGCGATGGTCAGGAAACGACCGTGGCTGTGACACTGGCTGAGCGGCCTCAGCAGTCCTAGCTGGGCCACGCTGGGTTGTGTGCATCGTCGTTGGCTGCGGAAGCATCAGCTTTCTGGAGCCGATACACCGCCGATGGCCAAGGGGGGTATGTTGGAGCCTCTGCCTGACGGGGTGACTATTCCCGCGGCCCGCTTGTCGGTCGGGGGTACTGCCCGGTTGCCCCTGGTATGATGGGCATGGAGCGGGGCAACAGGAGCCTGCTGTGTTGGTGATGCCCGTCTGTGGCTGGCTGGCGAGCGGTTCGAAAGGACCGCAGAGTCGCAGATGAAGGGAGGTGTTTCTCCGTGGATCTGACGGGTCTTCTTGCGATGCTTGGTCCGAGCGTGCGGTCGAACCTGGACAAGATCGTTTTCTCGATACTTGTGATCGTCGGAGGGTACGTCGCATACAGGGCTATCGTTGCTGAGATCAACCGGCTGAGGGACCAGAGGAGACTGGAAGCGCACGTTGCCTACACGCTCACCAGGATCGTGCAATGGGCGGCTACCCTGGCTGTGTTGTCGGCCGTGTTGGCCCATTTCGGCGTGACAGCGGGTATGATTTCCGGCCTGCTCACGCTTCTCGGCGGAACCATCATTGGTTTCGCAGCCATCAACACCATTGGCAATGCCCTGGCCGGGTTGATAGTGATGACCAGCAGGCCGTTCCGGGTGGGGGATAGGATACTCTTCAACGGGCAGTTCGCCGATGTCATAGCCATAGAGTTAATCTACACCAAGATGGTAACCCTGGACAATGTCGCGGTCTCTGTGCCCAACCAGCAGTTGCTCCAAGACGAGATCGACAACTTCGGAGAACACAGGGTCATCAGACGACACGTCAGCGTGACTCCTGGGTTTGAATACGAAAGCGAGGATGTGGAATCAGCGTTGCTCGAAGCTGCCAGGGGGGTATCGCGGGTGCTGAGCGAACCAGCGCCATACGTCTGGATTACAGATATTCAAAGCTACGCCGTCCAATACACGCTGTACGCATTCATCGATGATGCTAGGGCGCTGCCGGAGATAGACGCTGAGTTGCACAGAAGCGTGCTCAATACCTGCAAGGATCGTGGTATCGACATCAGCACACCACTGCTGGTCCGCCAGGTCCAGAGCCAGGAGCACTGATCAGCGAGCCACCATACCGGCATAGGGGGATATCGATGCCACAGGCAGTCAGCAAGCGGTCGGACAAGTCTGGTCTTCCACCAGGAACTCTGGTCCATGTAGGAGTGCCAAGGGCCGAGGAGCCGAGGATCACGGCCATGGTCTATGATGCTTCGCGGCTCTTGGAGGAAGAGCTGGAGACCATCGGTGATGCGTTTCCTTTGAGTGAAGCGCCGACCGTGACCTGGATCAATGTGGACGGTATACACCAGGTGAAGGTGGTGGAAGAGCTGGGCCAGCGTCTAGGTCTACACCCTCTTGTGCTGGAGGATATTCTGAACCCCGAGCAACGCCCCAAGATGGAAGACCTGGGCGACTACTTGTATATGGTTGTGAAGATGCTGGATTGGGACGACGCGCGAGGTGAGATGACCACGGAGCAGATGAGCGTGTTGGTGGGCGCCAACTACGTGGTCTCGCTGCAGGAACATCCTGGGGGGGACGTGCTGGACCCCATTCGGGTGAGAATCAGGGAGGCCAAGGGGAGTATCAGGGAAGAGGGACCTGACTATCTCGCCTACGCCATTCTCGATGGGGTGGTGGACAGGTACTTCGGTGTGCTGGAGGGTCTTGGGGAGAAGGTGGAGGCTCTGGAGGAGGAATTGGTGGCCCACCCGACGCCGGACACGCTCCAGGACCTGCACGAACTGAAGAGGGCGATGATCTTCATGCGCAAGTCAGTGTGGCCGCTGAGGGAGGTCGTTGCCGCGCTGGATAGGGGCGGATCCTCCATCATTCAGGAGTCTACACGTGTCTATCTGAGGGATGTCTATGATCACACCGTTCAAGTGATGGATGCGGTGGAGACTCTGCGTGACATGCTCTCGGGGATGTTGGACATCTATCTCTCGAGCATCAGTAATAGAATGAACGAGGTGATGAAAGTGCTAACCGTCTTCGCCTCGATCTTCATTCCCCTAACCTTCATTGCCGGCGTCTACGGAATGAACTTCGCCCATATGCCAGAATTGGAGTGGTGGTGGGCCTATCCTTTGCTCTGGCTTGTGATGCTCGCAGTTGCAGTGACCATGCTGGTGTACTTCAGAAGAAAGCGCTGGCTGTGAAGGGTTGACGGGGTGGGCGCTCGCCCATCCCATCCTCACCCTGTTCTGCTGTCCGTGATACTGGAACCGCAGGGCCCTCGTGCCTAGCCTGACGGTTCGGCTCGACTGGGCGCTCTTCCGGGTAGGAGCCGTACCACAGGCGAACCGAGCAGCAGGATGAGTGCGCTGAGGAAGAAGGCCCTCTTCAGACCGAAGGCGTCACCCAGGGCGCCCATCACCACGGCCGCGCCAGACTCGAGGACGAAGCTGATGGCCAGGAACATCCCGTTGGCCATGGCGCGGTTGTCCGGGCAGTTCTCCTGCACCAGGGCCATGAGGACTGTACGCGTGGCAGGCACGGTGATGCCCATCAGCGCGAGGAGCGGGAGCCGTGCCCAACCCCCGACGAAAAGGAACAGCAGCATCAGGATGGCAGCGGACGACATGGAGACGAAGACCACGAGTCGCCGTCCCCATCGATCGCTGATTGCACCCCCCATCATGGCCCCGACCCATCCAACTCCAGTCTGGACGGTGAGGGCGATACCAGCGAACCACAGGCTCTCGCCTTGTTGAGTGAGGAAGGTAGGCAGGAAGGTCATCCGGGCGGAGATCTGTAGAGCCGAGACTCCGATGATGGCCACCAGCGGGAGCATGAGGGGCTTCATCGCCCCAAACCCCTCGCGGAGCGAACCCCGATGGTGAGCTGCCGGGGAGAGCGTTGAGACATCCCTCAGGCGCACGAAGAGAATGGCCGAGGCGATCCAGCCTCCGATCATGAGCCAGGGTGTGGCCCCCAGGCTCAGACGATCGAGGACGGCGACGATGATGACGGGGCCGATGGCAAAGCCAATGCTGCCGCCCGCCATCCAGACGCCCATGCCCCATCCCAGCTTGGCCCCCGAGAAGCGTCCGGACACGGCGGGAGCCAAGGCGTGCAGGAAGGCTGATCCCAAGCCTGCCGCCAGGGCGAGCAGTATCAGTGCAGCATAGCTGGGAGCCACCCCCAGCAGGCTCATCATCGTTGCCGTGATCGCTGGGGCCAGGATGATGAGGTAGCGGAGGTTGACTCGGTCTCCCAGGTGACCGATGAGGGGCTGGATGATGGCGGGGATGGTCCTGGCGAAGTCGAGGACACCGGCCTGCGTCATGGAGAGAGAGAAGTTGGCGATCAGTGTTGGCAACAGGGGTGCCATAAAGGCGGAGTAGGTGTCGTGGATGGCGTGGGCGAAGGTGAACGTGGCCACGTAGCCTGTCTGGAAATCGGAGCTGTCCGTCCTCGAGGGGGGTGCGCTCTCCCCAGAGTGAGCTGAGGCTGCCGTCGGCATGCTGTTGCGATCTTCGTTGGTGTCAGTTGACTCGGACATGCTCATCCTTGTGAGTTGAGTTGTTAGTCACTAGTAGGCCCTACGGACAGATACTCGTCGCCCCCAGGGTACGGTTTGGCTTTCGGGAGCAGTAGAACCAGCGGCAGGCTCAGCAGCATCAGCACAGCGCTGGCGGCGATGGCGAAGTCCAGACCGAGGAGGTCGCCCAGAACCCCCACGGTGAGGGATGTGACCGATTCGGAACCGAAGCCCAGGGCGTGATAGATGCCAGTGGCCAAGGCACGATGGTCGATAGAGGATTCCTGGACCACCGCCATGATGATGACGTTGGAATGCGGGATAGCGAAGCCCAGACCCGCCAGGGAACCGCGGTGAAAGTTGGGGTCGGACGTGCGCAGGGGAGCTGGGCTTTGGGGCTGGTGGCAGGCTGTCGTATCCTGGCTAGCGTGGCTCATGGCTGTTCTGGTTGTTACCTTCGGTGGTTTACGGTGAAGTGGTAGCCTGGAAGGGCGCGGGTCTCTGACGGGGAAGCAGAAAAACCAGGGGGAGTCCCACGAGCAGGACCAGGGCGGAGGCCATGAAGGCGGCGCCCAGGCCGAAGAGGTCGGCCAGGGCACCCAGCACCACCGCGCCCAAGGACTCCGAGACAAAGGTCACAGACAACAGCACGCCGGTGGCTAGCGCCCGGTTGTCGGGGCAGCTTTCCTGTATCAGGGCCATCAATACCACGTAAGTGGCAGGCATGGTGAGTCCCAGACCGATCAGCGTCGGGAGTTTGAACCAACCTTGGAGCGAGACCAGGGCCAGGATTAGCAGTGGTGCTGATAGCGTAGACAGGAAAACGATGGACCGGCGGCCCAGTCGATCACTGGCAGAGCCAGCGATGAGGGCACCACCAGCCGATGCCAACTGGAGGACGGACAGAGAGAGGCCTGCCCGCCAGAGATCGATTCCCTGACTGGTGAGCATGGTGGGCAAGAAGGTAAGGGTCGCTGAGAAAGCCATGGCGCGCGAGAGGGTGAGGCCCACCACCGGTATCAGAACGGGGCGCAGGCCCTCGAGGCCTCGGCGCCATGAATCCCCTGCAGCCGAACGGGTGGGTTGCAGTTGCACGCCTCTGAGTCGGAGGAACAGAATAGCGGAGCCGATCCATCCGCCGATGGCCAGCCATGGTGTGCCTTTCAGTGTCAGCAAGTTGACGGTGCTGGTCACCAGGATCGGGCCGACGGCGAAACCAAGATAGCCTCCCACGGTCCAAAACCCGAGGCCCCGGCCCAGACGCCAGCCAGAGAGGCGGCCGGCCATGGCAGGTGCGGAGGCGTGAAACCCGGCAGAACTGAGGCCCGCGATGATGACCAGGAGTGCGACTACCGCGTAGTGGGGTGCCACACCAAGCAGGCTCATGGCCGTGGCTGACACAGCGGGCAAGAGGATCACGAAGTACCGCAGGCTCGCCCGGTCCGCCAGGTGGCCGATGACGGGTTGCAGTAGAGAGGGGGTGGACTGCATGAACGCCAGGAGCCCAGCCTGAGTGTTGGACAGTGCCAGTTTGGCCATCAGTGAAGGCAAGAGGGGGGGCAGGAAGCTGGTGTACACGTCGTTGAGGGCGTGCGCCAGGCTTACGGTGAGCACGTGACCGGTCTGGAACTCCTGGCGTTGCGTCAAAGCGTCGGCGCTTGGCTGGCTTTCAGTATGGTCGTCTTTGGGATCCATGGAGACCTTTCCGTGTCCGCGAGATCTGCAGCCACGTCCCTCGTGCGGGGTAGATGGTGGTCATGGACAGCCTCGAGGCAGCAAGACTACGAAGGGCAGGCCGAGGAGGCGGACGATGGCACTGACGATGGAGGCCCCGCGTAAGCCAAGGAGGTCTGCCGCTGCGACCAGGGCGAGCATGGAGATGAAAGCAGGCAGCGGCGCGGGGAGAAATGCCGCACAGGTATGGTTTACCGCAGGGGCTCCGGTGATGGTGATAACGCGGCTCGGTTGGAGCGCTCCAGTGTCAGAAGGGGCGGCCCGGGAGTTTCCTCCATCGGAAAACGTCAAGGCGGAAATGACAACCTCGTTCTATAATCGGGCCCGGCCAAACGTGGCAAGGCCGCTCGCGTGGGGGAGCGGCGACTGGCCCAGAATACTGGCCCACATTGTAGCATAGCTGGCTGAGGACGGCCAAACCCAGAGCCATCTGTTCGGTGGGCGGAGAGGTGGTGGTCCGCCACGGATGTCGGCGCCAGCGCCTGTGGCCGGGTGAGGGTTTGGCAGGCGGGTGGTGGGAAGTGTCCCTGACGACCAGCTAAGGAATGGAGCTAACTGAAGTCCCCAGCTACATAGGCGCGAGTTCTCTCGTCGCGAGGGGAGCTGAAGACCTCTTCGGCGGGGCCATGCTCCACCAGTTCGCCCAGGTAGAGAAAGAGGACGTAGTCGGCGATCCTCCGCGCCTGGCGCAGGATATGGGTGACCACCACGATGGTGTACTTCTCCTTGAGGAACTCGAACTGCTGTTCGATGAGCTGAGCGGATATGGGGTCCAGGGCCGAGGTGGGCTCGTCGGCCAGGATGGCCTCCGGCTCCACCGCTAGTGCCCTGGCTAGAGCCAGTCGCTGTTGTTGTCCTACGGAAAGGCCCGCCGCTGGATCGTCCAACCTGTCCTTGACCTCCTGCCACAGGCCTGCCATACGGAGATAGCACTCCACCAGCAGATCCATGGCATCGCTCTTCTTGGAGCGGATGCCGACCCTGGCGATCTCCGGAGCCAGTTGCGCCAGGTCTGGGGATTCCCTGAGATCCTCTATTTGCTGCAGGATTTGCGGCTGCTTCATGCGGTGGATGCGGGGCCCATAGGCAATGTTGTCGTAGATGGACATGGGCAATGGGTAGGGTTTCTGCGAAAGGAATCCCACCTTCTTGCGGAGGGCGAGGACATCGGCCTGGGGATCGTAAATGTTCTGCCCGTCTATGAGCACCTCCCCTTCCACCTTGACTTCCTCATTGAGTTCCACGAGCCTGTTGAGGCTCTTGAGCAGAGTGGTCTTGCCGCAGCCCGAGGGTCCGATGATGGCGGTAATCCGTGCGTCTGGTATGTCGACGGTCACATCTCGCAGAGCGTTGTGGCGTCCGTAGTAGATGTTGAGACCACGCAGGCTGATGTGGGGCATTTCGGACTCCTACTTGATGATGTGCTTGGAGAAGCGCAGACCCAAGAGACGCGCCGCCAGGCTGGCGAGCAGAACGATGATCAGTAGGATCAGCGCTGCTGCGTAGGCTCGTCGCTGGACCTCCGGGTATGGGGTACCCAGCTGGAAGAAGACCGCCAGCGGCAGTGATGCGGCAGGATCCAGAAGGGAACGCGGTATGTAGTCTGTGTAGCCCGCCGTGAAGAGAATGGAGGCCGCATCGCCAATGCCGCGTCCGAAAGCCAGCACTGCGGCTGTGATCATGCCGGGCAGCGCTTGCTTGAGAACCACAGCCATGGTGGTCTCCAACCTGGTGGCGCCCGTGGCATAGGAGATCTCTTTGAGTTGGAGGGGCACCATTCGCACCGCCTCCTCCATGGCCCGGGCCATGATGGGTAGCATGACCAGGGAAAGGACGAGAATGCCGGCCAGTAGCGATGCGCTGAGGCCGAAGTACCGCATGACGACGAATCCGAAGGCACCATAGACTATGGACGGTATGCCCCACAGGGCGTCCAGGCATAGCCTGGTAACGGTAGCCACGCGCCGTCCGGTATATTCTCTCTGGAGGGCCAGGGCTGTGGGCAGGCTGAGCAGTATAGCCAGGGTTGAGCCTCCGATGGCCAGGTACAGTGAGCCCACTATGGCGTTCGCTATGCCCCCCTCCTTGCCGAGGTAATATCCACCCTTGGGTGTCTGGAAGATCATGGACAGGCTGAGGGACGATGCCCCCCGCACGACGACGACCATGATGATAGCCACGAGCACCAGGAGGACCAGCCCCAGGGAGGCCAGCATCAGGCCTTTGAACACTGCTTCTTCGAGTCGTCTGGCTCGCACGGGACCTAGTATCTCCTTTCGACCCGCAAGAGGACGAGGTGGGCCCCGAGGTTGAAGCCGGCCACCACAACTAGCAGCACCAGGGCGGCGAGCATCAGCGCGGAGTCGTACAGAGGTATGGACATCATCTCGCCGTAGTTGTTGGCGATCAGCGCCGGAAGAGGATATGCCGGGTCGAAGAGCGAGGTCGGGACTTTGGGGACGTTGCCCACGACCATAAGGACGGCCATCGTCTCGCCGAAGGCGCGGGCGAAGCCGAGGACGATGGCGGCCATGAGACCCCGGAGGGCACCCCTGAGCACCACGTGCTTGACGGTCTCCCATCTCGTCGCTCCGAGGGCCAGAGAGGTCTCCGTAGCCTCCGCGGGCACCGATTGTAGCACGTCCGTAGAGACGGAGATGATGATAGGGAAGACCATGATGGCCAGGATGACACCTCCGGAGAGGAGGCTGTATCCGGTGGTTGGGCTGCCCACAGCGTGTCCCAGAGCGCGCACCAGAGGCACCACCACGATCACTCCCCAGAAGCCATAGATCACAGAGGGAATCCCCGCCAGGAGGTCGATGACAGGGCGGACCAGTTCACGAAGGCGGCGGTGCGCATACTCGGACAGGTAGATGGCGCTGAGGAGGCAGACGGGGATAGCCAGGATCATGGCCATGGCCGTGACTGCCAACGTGCCGACTATGAAGGGGAAGAATCCGAACTCACCTCTGAGGGGATGCCAGGACGAGGACAGGAGAAGATCAAGGATCGATACCCTGGCGAGAATGGGCCTGGACTTGGCGAACAGTCCCAGGACCAACAACACCAGCAAGGAATTGACCAAGGCCAGGGCAAGGCGCATGGATTTCGTGGCCGCAGAATCCTTGATCCGTCTCCAGCGCATGGCAAGAGTCCTTTCGATCCCCAGGCGGATAGCATGTGTCCCCCACTGGGGCGCCTAGCCGCCCAGCTTCTCCAGGGCGCCGTCGATCTGGTCTTCGGTGAGGCCGATGTAGCCAACTTCGGCCAGGTACTGCTGGCCATCGGTGAGTATCCAGCGCACGAATTCTGCACTCAGCCCTTGGAATTCGGTCTGGGTGACAAGGTAAAGGTCCCTGGCCGGCGGCGAGGGGTAGACTCCCGTTATCACCGCCTCCAACGCCTGCTCTTTCGTCGACAGATCCTCTTCTGGGTCCACCTGCCCATTCTCGTTGACATCTATGGGTAGTATCTTCAGGCCCTCCACGGGGAGGCCAGTCGTCATGTCATAAGCATAGTTGAGGTTATTATACCCCATTCCCAGCGGATCCACCCTCACCGCCTCTGCCAGCCCGGGATCGCCGTACACCGCGATGTCCTTCAGGTCCTCCTGCTCGCCTCCTAGATACTTGGCCCACGTCTCAGCGGCGCCGCAGGCGTCTGAGCGGGTATAGACGTTGACAGCCTCGTCGGAGTCGGTCCCGGCAACCTCCCCCCAGGTGAGGCGCTCGCCGTCGATGAAGAGATCCACGAAAGTCTGGCGCTGAACGCCTTTCAGGGACAGGGCTTCCCAGACAGGGTTGGTGGCGTTGATGGTGGGGAAGACTGCGTCCTTGACCACGGGTACGAAATAGGCGCCCTGGTCGATCTCCTCGGGCCTGATCTCGCGGGAGACCATGCCGATGTCCACCGCGCCGCCCAGGGCGTCGGCCATGCCCTTGCCAGCGCCTCCGGCTGAAAGGTCTATGCGGACCCTGGGGTGTATCTTCTGGAACTCCTCGGCCCACTTGACCATCATGGGATAGAGGGCCCAGGCGCCGGACACTTTGATGGTGCCTTCGAGCTCCGAGCCGCTGGTGGCGGGCTCGCCTGCCGGCGCGCAGCCGGGAAGCATTGAGCCCAAGATCAGAGCCACGGTGAGGCTCAGGAAAAGACGCCTATCAAGGGTGGGGCGTGATGTCATTTCCGATTCTCCTCTTTATTCAGGGCATTGGCCGAGGCTGAGTACGGCATGCTTGGGGGAGCATGTTGGAGTATCCCGGTGGTCGCCCCAGCGACGGTGACGAGGCATGTTCTATGCAGGCCATGTCTCCCAACAGGAGAATCTGCCTTGTACCGGTTGCGCACCCGTTGCGAAAGGCTCATTACGGGTGCGCGATTCTCGCTGCCTCCATGGCCTTGGTACAGTTTACCCCATTGCAGCGCGGTTTGCAAAGGGCTAGACTGCTCGTCTTCGCGGGGGTGGAATAGGCAATTCTGCTTAGCGAGGGCTAGGGGTAATTGCCTAGCGGTCTCCTGGCCGGCCGGGAGGTGGCCAGGGATAACGCGATCTCGCGTGGACAGGTGTGCTCGACGGGGGGGCGCAGGATTGCTAGAGGCGCAAGGAGAAAGAGGAGGGGGCGACCCATTGGGCCGCCCCCTGTTGTTACTCAGTGGGTCCCGCGACTCAGCCGCAGCCTAAGGTGGCGAGTCGGGGCCAGGATAGGACTTCAGCACCAGCGGGACGAAGTTGCACTCGGGATCACTTACTGTGTAGGCGAAGTCTTTCCCATCGCATTCTTTGCAGTCGCAGGGGTCGATGTCGTCGAACCCCGGAGCGAAGCCCACTTGGGCGGTGTTGGTGATCGGCTCGCAGGGCACCCACTCGGGGATGGCAGTGAGGGTGTAGATCACATGCTCGCCGGCCGGGATATTGGCCTGGGCCACGAAATCGACGTCTGGCCACGGGCACTCACCGGCGGGGCAGGTGGGCACCTCGCAGGGCACGTCGCACTGGCCACCGTCCGAGGCACAACCCTCCACGCTCAGGGTGGAGGGGGTGAACGGGAGGGTATCCGAGATCAAGACCCCGTGGGCGTCGCTGGGCCCGGTGTTGGTGACCACGATGGTGTAGATGACCTCCAAGCCAGGAAGGGTTGTCTCCGGCTCCTGGGTCTTGTCCACGTCGAGGTCCGCCACCCGGCTGACGACCAAGTGGTTGGTGACCAAGTCATTGCCGTTGTTGGCGTCGAACATGTCGCTGTAGGCCCGGGCCACGTTGATTAGCGGTGTCCCGTCTGGCACCGAGGAGGGCAGAGCGGCGACAATGGTCACCGTCTCAGTTTGGTCGGGGAGCAGCGTGCCCAGGTTGCAGGTCAGCAGGTAGTCGGGGGCGCCGAGGTAGCCCTCATCGCAGTTCCCCTGGCTGGGCGTGATCTCTTGAATCTCGACCAGAGACGGTAGGGGTTGGTCTCGCACGACCACGTTCTCCGCTGTAGAGGGACCGTGGTTGGTGATGGTCAGGGTGTAGGTCAGGTTTGCGCCTGCTGCAACCTCATCGGGCCAGAGCTCCATCTCACCGTCACAGCCCACAAGCACTTCGCCCCAGGCCGTCTTGACGATCTCCAGGTCGGCCACCTCTGTGATCTCATGCTCGGCTGTGGCCTCGTTGTTGGAGAGGTCGGGATCCCAGTCGCCGCTGACCATAGCCACGTTGGCTACGTTGTTGATGGTCTGGCGCTCGTCGGCGGTCAGGACGACGGTGAGCATCCAGCGCCCGGCGCCGGGGCCGGTGGTCACTGTCTCCAGGGTGTCGGTCAGCTGGCAGGTGATTTCCGAGCTGCGGTCATACTGCTGTGGCCAGCCGTCCGGCGCGGTGCACAGGGCATCTCGACCCGAGGCTACCGATTGCAGGGAGAATACACCGTTGGACTCGATGATGTCGTTCAGGACTACGCTGTGGGCATAGCTGGGACCAAGGTTGTCCACGACCACGGTGTACACCAGTTCCTCGCCCGCGCGCACCACGCCCTCGGGCTTGCCGAACTTCTGGATCTTGAGGTCGGCCTTGCCCCGGATCAGGCTGGCGGCCGTGTCGCGGTCGTTATACGCGAGAGGGTCCCACGACGAGCCGCAGGCCACGACTGCCTCGTTGCTGATGATGGTGCCCGGCGGGGTATCGGGCCGCACCCGCACGAAG